>WPCI01077873.1_pt1 | contig 74318 bp, 63 predicted proteins | sample 5399871 | NCBI WGS metagenome assembly WPCI01 (sample SAMN12869469, study PRJNA574797) | sludge metagenome | isolation source: wastewater treatment of pH7 | place: China:Beijing | collected 2019-05-20 | reverse complement strand
GCCATCGGTACCGGCGTGATCGGCGGCATGCTGACCGCCATGGTGCTGGCCGTATTCTTTGTACCCTTCTTCTATGTGGCGATTACCGCCCTGTTTAGCGACAAGAAGAAAACCGCCAGCCAGGAGACCGACCAATGAAGTACAACCTCTTGACCCTGGCCATGCTGGCCGGCCTGACCGGTTGCTCGATGATTCCCCAGTATCAGCAACCGGCCGCGCCCTATGCGGCCAGCTGGGAACAGCAGGCCGCCAGCAGTGCACAGGTACCTGAATGGCAACTGTTCTTCCGTGACAACAACCTGCAACAGCTGATCCGTACCGCACTGGAACACAACCGCGACCTGCGCGTGGCCGCACTGAATGCAGAAGCCTTCCGAGCCCAGTACCGCATCCAGCGCAGCGAGCTGTTCCCGTCAATCGATGCCAGCGGTGCCGGAACGCACCAGCGGGTGCCAAGCAAGGTATCGCAAACCGGTGATGCCCAGACCACGCACCAGTATTCTGCGGCGGTCGGCATGAACGCCTGGGAGCTGGATTTCTTCGGCCGCATCCGCAGCCTGAAGGATCAGGCCCTGCAAAACTACTTTGCCAGCGCCCAGGCCCAGCGCAGCGCCGAGCTGAGCCTGGTGGCGAATGTGGCGACTGCATGGTTCACCCTGCAGGCCGATCATGCCTCACTGCAGCTGGCCGAAGCCACCCTGCAAACCTACGAGGACAGCCAGCGCCTGACCGAGCTGAGTCACGATGCCGGCATCGCCTCTGCGCTGGAGCTGCAACAGTCCCGCACCGCGACAGACGGTGCCCGGGTGACGCTGGCACAAAACCAGCGCCAGCTGGCCCAGAGCCGTAACGCCCTGCAGCTGGTACTGGGTGCCCCCCTGCCCGATCAGCTGGCCCCATCCGGCAAGCTGGACAACCACAGCCTGGCCGACTTGCCGGTGTTGCTGCCGTCAGAGCTGCTGCAACGCCGCCCGGACATCATGCAGGCCGAACACCAGCTGCAGGCAGCCAATGCCAATATCGGCGCAGCACGCGCGGCCTTCTTCCCCAGCATCAGCCTGACCGCTACCGCGGGCAGCCTGAGCGGTGAGCTGTCCGACCTGTTCGGCTCGGGCACCGGTACCTGGCTGTTCCAGCCGCAGATCAACCTGCCGATCTTCAACAGCGGCCGCCTGAAAGCCAATCTGGAATACAGCGAAATCCAGAAAGACATTCATGTTGCCCAGTATGAAAAAGCCATCCAGACCGCCTTCCAGGAAGTCGCCGATGGTCTGGTGGCACGCAAGACCTATGCCGACCAGTTGGCCGCACAGGAACAGCTGCTGGTATCCAGCCAGACCTATCTGGACCTGGCCGACCGCCGTTACCGCGAAGGCATCGACAACCAGCTGACCCTGCTGGATGCCCAGCGGCTCAACTTCAACACCCGCCAGCAGCACATCAACGTGCAGCTGGCCCGGCTGGTGAGCGAGGTCAACCTGTTCAAGGCGCTGGGTGGCGGGTTTGATCCCGCTGTTACCGGCAGCTGAGCGGCCAGCTTCAACGAAGAACGCGCCCATTGTGGCGCGTTTTTTGTGTGCAGCCTGCCCATGTCTCGACCGGGCAGTCAGCTCAGACGATAATTGAGCGGCTGCAACGGCTCCGGCGTGGGCAAGCCGAGGGCTTCCAGCATGTTGATTTCCAGCGTGCGCTCGATCGCCAGCAAGGGCAGCTGGTTGGGGCGCTCGCCAAAGGGCTCTTCCAGCTCCTCACTGAGGGCATCCAGCCCGAAAAAGGCATAAGCCACCAGCGCGCTGATGAAAGGCGTTGCCGTGCCCGTGCTGCCGACCAGCCCAAAAGGCAGCAGAAAGCAGAAAATATAGGCCGTGCGATGCACCAGCAGCATGTAGGCAAAGGGTATCGGCGTATTGTGCAGGCGCTCACAGGCAGCCTGGATATCGGCCAGCGCCGTCACCCGTGCCTCAAAGGTTGTCACCAGAATATCCGACAACAGACCGGTACGATGGGCAGTAGCGATTTCCGTACTGAGCATGCGCAACAATGTATCCGCCGGATTGCGCGACTGATACACCACTGCCGCTTCCTGGCCATCCAGCAAATCATCAAGACAGCCCCGTATCTCGGGATGACGCAGCGAACGCAGCAGCACCCTGGAGAACCCCCGCAACAGCAGGATGATCCGGAGGGCACTGGCCTGTTGTTGCGGGGTACCGTCCAGGTAGGAAGTCGCCAGGCGTGCCAGCGAACGTGCCTGCACCAGCAGACTACCGAGCTGCTGGCGGGCCTCCCACCAGCGCGCATAGCTGGCGTTATTGCGAAAGCCCAACAACAGGGACAGCATCAGGCCAAGAATGCTGAACGGCGCCAGGCTATAGCCCGGCAACCAGCCGGGGAAATAATCCAGCAGGACCAGCCCCACCACGCCCAGCCCGGCAATCAGCAGGATTTGCGGCATCACCCTGGGCAGGATCGAGCCCTGGATGGCCAACAGCAGGGACAGAAAACCATGGTTGGGGCGAATGATCATCAGCCGGAGCTCCGGAACCGTCAGTCAGCGCGGGCTGGTGACAGCAGTTCGATCTTGTAGCCGTCCGGGTCCTCGACAAAGGCCAGAATGCTGTTGCCGTGCATCATCGGGCCCGGCTCGCGGGTGATCTTGCCGCCGCGGGCACGGATATCCTCACAGGCCTTGTACACATCCGGCACTTCCAGCGCGATATGGCCGTAGCCGTTGCCCAGATCGTAGCTGGTGGTGTCCCAGTTGTGGGTCAGCTCGATCACCGAGTTCTCTGCCTCGTTGCCATAGCCGACAAACGCCAGCGTGAACTTGCCGTCCGGATAATCCTTGCGGCGCAGCAGCTGCATGCCCAGCACCTCGGTGTAGAAAGCAATGGATTTGTCGAGATCGCCGACGCGCAGCATGGTATGAAGAATTCGCATGTTTAACTCCTGTAGCGGTTTTCCCGGCTAGTGTACCGGATACGGGAGGCATCGTGGGCAGCCCGCACCCGGGAACCACGGCAAAACACCAACGGCTTTCACGCCTGCACGCCCGGCACAGGCAAACCTGGACAGTTCTGCTATTCTTGCCCTTTTCAGCATGGAGCGGCTGCACACGGACAGGGCTGCCCGGCAAGAAACCCCAAAGGAGCCCGTCATGCCCTTGCAGATCGTTCGCCAGGACATAACCCGAATGCAGGTTGACGCCATCGTCAATGCCGCCAACCCGCAACTGGTGCAGGGTGGCGGTGTCTGCGGTGCCATTTTTACCGCCGCCGGTGCACCGCAGATGGAACAGGCCTGTGCCGGCCTCGCCCCGATAGCCGTTGGCGAGGCGGTGATCACGCCGGGCTTTGCCCTGCCGGCCCGCCATGTCATCCATACCTCCGGCCCCGTCCACAGCCAGTACAGCCCGCAACGCAGCGAGCAGCTGTTGCGCAGCGCTTACATCAACTCGCTGCAACTGGCACATGAACAGGGTTGCGCCAGCATCGCCTTTCCGCTGATTTCCTCGGGCATCTATGGGTACCCCAAAGAGCAGGCATTGCAAGTGGCTCGTGACAGCATCCTGGAGTTTCTGCAGGCACAGGATGACGAACTGGACGTGTACCTGGTGGTATTCGACAAAAGTGCCTTTCAACTGAGCCAATCGCTGCTGGGCCGGGTCGCCAGCTATATCGACGAACACCTTGTCGAAGAAATTGAAGATCTGCATGGCCGCTTTGCCCGCTCCAGACAGGTCATCGGGGTTACCGAAGAGCCCGCCAATACCGAGTTTTCCAGATACCCGCGCTATGGATCGAAAGAATGGCCCCAGCCCATGCTGGAGCTGGGCGAGCCCTTTGAGGTGCACCTGCTGCGCCTGATCCGCGAAAAAAACATGACCGAAGTCGAGGTTTACAAGCGGGCCAACATCAGTCGCAAGCTGTTTTCCAAGATTCGCAGCGGCAAGGGCTACGTACCGGGCAAACGCACCATTCTGGCCCTGGCGGTCGCACTGGAGCTGGACCTGGAACAGACCGCTTGCCTGCTCGGCCATGCCGGTTTCGCCCTCGCCAGCAACCAGCGTTTCGACGTCATCGTCAAGCACTTCATTGAGCTGCGCAGCTATAACATCTTTGAAATCAACGAGGTGCTATTCCAGTTCGACCAGGCCCTGCTCGGTTGCTAATTTGTCGCCCGGCAAGCGACCTTTGCCGGCACGCAGCCTCCTAGACTTGCCTCACATTCATCAAGGAGGCAACACCATGAACCACTCAACCGAACTGGTCTTCATTCTGGACAAGAGCGGCTCCATGCACGGGCTGCAACAGGACACCCTGGGCGGCTACAACGACATGCTGGAAAAACAGCGCGAACTCGATGGCGAATGCCGCATCACCACCGTGCTCTTCAACCACGAGTCCAGCATCGTCCACGACCGCGCCAACCTTCGCGACGTCAGCCCCATGACGGACGAGCAATACCAGCCCAGCGGCTATACCGCCCTGCTCGATACCATCGGCATGGCCATCAACCGTATCGGTAATGTGCAAAAGAACAGCCCGCCGCAGCAGCGGGCCGGCAAGGTAATGGTGGTCATCATCACCGACGGCCTGGAAAATTCCAGCCGGGAGTTCAGCCTGTCACACATCCGCCGCATGGTAGAGCGCCAGCAGCAGCGTTTTGGCTGGGAGTTCATCTTTCTGGGTGCCAACATCGATGCCATCGATGTCGCTGCCAGCTATGGCATCAGCGCCAAAAACGCCAGCACCTACGTGGCCGACAGCCAGGGAACCGGACTCAACTTCGAAGCGATCAACGAAGCTGTGCAAGACTTCCGCCGGGGCCGAAGCGATTACCATCAGCGACTGGATGTGGTACGCCGGGATCAACGGATGCGGGGGTGAGGTCTCCACCTTTCTGACCTGATCCGCAATGGCGTACCTGCCCGGATATGGGTGCCGGAAACAACGGTAACCGGCACTCAGGCAACCTGGAAAAGAGCCGCTTTCACACCTCCAGCAATTCCGGCTCAATCACGAAGACAGCCGCGATCTTTTGACAGGTTTCCTTACGTACCCTTGAGGCTCCTGTCTCAACTACGTCCCTTGGGCACAACGACTTCCCAGCGGTCGGCTTTACAGCGCTCCCGATATTCATCACTGCTGTCATTCTGATAGCGTGTGATGATGGCGGCTACTTCCAGGCGTGAAAAGGCAAAAGGTGCCTGGAAACCTTTAGCGGCACGACCAACAAGCCGGTCCTGCAAATCACGAATTTCATAACGACCGGTGCTCCCACACAATTGCAGGGGGTCCCCTTCATTCAGTGCAGCAATGTGTCGGTGAACAGGATGACTTTCCATATGACGGCCTGCATAGCCGATATCTACATCAGCCAGCGAGAAACGGGTAAACCGTTGCTGTAGTTCCGGCATGAACAAACCTTTAAAATCGCGCAGCTGGACCAGATCAGCCAACTGCCGGCTGAACGGATTACCACCCGCAAACTCACATAGAGTCAATGTCTGTTCGGCACGGGTCATGGCGACATAGTACAGACGGCGCTCCTCCTCCAGCTTGTCAGGCTGCCCGTGCCAGCCTCCATCAAGCACCACGACATGACGAAACTCCAGCCCCTTGGCCGAGTGCACTGTGCCAAGATACAGACCCTCCTCTGGCTGTTCGCGGATCTCGGCAGCGTAATCATACAGCCAGTCCCGCAATCCGCTGCCTTGCAGCTGGCTGTCACCAAGTTCGGCCTGTAGCTGGGCAAAAGCCTCATGGAAAAAGTCCTGCCAGTGCAGGTAAAAGACATGGGGTATCTGTTGTTGCAATAACTCCAGATACTGGCGGGCGGTCATGGCTTGTGACTGGCAATGCAGCCAGTCGAGAACCACTACAAAATTGCGCTGGCGAGTCAGCGGCAAACGGTGCTCTTTTTCTGCCGCCAGGTAATAGGCAATATCTTGCTGTTCACACCAGGCTTGCAGCGGCTGTAGTTGCTGGTGATTGCGAGCGAGAATTGCGCAACCTTGCCAGCCAGTAGTCTGCTCCAGCTGTAACAACCGTGACAGCTCGGTCATGGCCGCCTGGGCTTGCAGATTCTCCAGCTCACCCGCGCTCCCCTGCAATCGCAGGCATAGCACCAAGCCGGCACGTTCGGCATCCAGGCTGGTCCAGTCGCCTCCAGGCGAATGGCCCGTTCGCTCCGGATTGATGCGTATCGGATGCAAGGCTTTCATGCGTTGCCCGTTCGCCGCAATCAGCTGATTGGCCGCGGCAATGATGTGGCCGCTGGAGCGGTAGTTATCGACCAGGAAGTCGATTTCAGCGTCATAGTCCTGCCTGAAAGACTCAATGTATCTGTTGCTGGTATCACGCCACTGGTAGATGTTCTGGTCATCGTCACCCACCGCCAGAATGCAGAGCTTGCCGTCTTCGTCCGAATTGCGCCCGGCCAGTGCAGCGACCAGCCGATACTGCAGCTGGTCAATGTCCTGGTATTCGTCGACCAGAATATAGCGGTAACCACGCAACAGCTGCTCGCGCAGGTCATCTTCGCCTTCGATATCCAGTTTGCCTTCCAGCATGTCGGCGGCTTTGGCCAACACCTGATCCAGATTCTCCCCAGCCACTTTTTCATTGCGCGCAAAGCTGGTACCAGTCAGACGCATCGCCATACGGTGATAGGTGAACACACTGACGCCATAGGCATCGCTTCCCACCAGTTCCAGCAAACGCTGGCGGATTTCGTTGGCGGCATGGCGGTTGAACGTCAGTGCGACAATGCTTTTCGCCGGCACCCGGCGCACTCGCAGCAGGTAGGCAATACGATGAACGATCACTCGGGTTTTACCCGAGCCGGGGCCGGCCAGTATCAAACGGTTCCGGTCATCATCGTCGGTAACTATGCCGCGCTGTACCGGATTCAGACTGCTGATAATGGCCTTCCAGGACTCTTCACTGGTAGCCAGGGACAGCACCTGCTCTCGCCCGGCAAAATAGCGCTTGATGAAAGCCTGACGCGGCAGACTGAAATAATCCAGAACCAGCTGCAAGGCCGCACTGAGTTTATTCAGTGCAATCCGGGCATACTCACGCATAACGTGAACCTGAATGCGTTTTTCACGGTAATGGTCGTCCAGACGTAGATAGTCTTCCCTGGTGAATCGTCTGTTATTTTTATCCTCATTGACATCGATGCACATGGCCCGGCGCATAACCGTCATGCCATGGTTGAGAGTCAGAATTTCTTGCCTGTGCATATGAAGCAGAACCCGTTGCACAGCATTACGGTGCTGCGTTGACGGAATCAAGTTTTGCAGCCCCAGATCTGCAGCCAGTACCTCACTAAGCTGGCCGAAAGTGGTTTCAACCAGTAAGTCTCTGCCCTGCAAACCAGGTGCCAGTTGATCCACCAAAAACTGCAACAAAACCGCAGCCACCTGCTGTCGACGTGCACTGAAGTTTTCGATTTGCTTCCAGCTGTAAGCACTGTTGAGCCTGATTTTCAGATAGTCATGGGCCAGCTCGCGCAGTTCGAAACTGCGGCGCTGCGGATCCTTGATATCGTGGTCTTCGCTCAGGCTGCGCAGCAGCCGCAGCACATGCAAGGGCAACAATAATTCCTGCCCGGTATGTTCTCTGAGCCGACTAGTGAGTGATGGCACATGCAAGTCCTGCCACTCGCCATTTTCGGCTTCCGGTGCCAGCTCGGGCAACAGCTGGAACAATGCGTTTTCCAGTTGCAGGCTATTCTGAAGACGCTTCAGCGAACTGCTGGATGTGGCGTGGCGCAGATAGACAGTGACCTTGGTGTCGTTAAGCAGAATGCCCATCTCCTCCAGCTGGTGCAGCATATAGCTGACCTCGTCAGAAGTCAGTCCGGTCAACTGCATCAGGCTGTCGGTATGAATTCGCTCATCGGCACCAGCAGAGTACAGATAACGCAAAACAGCCGTATACTCCTGCTCCCGACGTTCGGTCAGATCCGCATGTTGCAGACGCTCGAGCGCTTCCTCCAGCGTCAGCTCAAGACGGGCCGGAAAAATTTGCGTCTGGTTCTCATCTCTCTTCAAAAACTGGCTGCGCTCCAGCCAGGCGATCGCGGTGACCACCTTGGTTTCGGCATCACTGTCATCGCTGTCAAAACTGGTTTCCACCTGCTCATCCAGCAGAATTTCACCAGCGGTAATCACCAGCTGTTTGCCTTTGCGATTTTTATACTCTGAGCGCAGTTTGCGCAAAATTTGGTTGATGTCACGCTGACTCAAGCGTGAACGCTCGACCATACCGAACTGGCGCTCGATATCCTGCTCGTCATATAAAAGCACGCAATGGGCTTCATTGCGGTCCCGTCCGGCACGACCCGCTTCCTGCAGGTAATTCTCCAGTGAACCGGGAATATCGGCATGAACCACCAGCCGGACATCCTCCTTGTCCACCCCCATGCCAAAGGCATTGGTGGCTACAATCACCTGCAAGCGGCCAGCAATGAAATCATCCTGGATGTCGGTTTTTTCGTGGGGCTCCAGCCCTGCATGAAAATGCTGGCATGCCCAGCCCTGCTCAAGCAGAAAAACGGCCAGCTTCTCCGCATGTTTGCGACTGGCCACAAACACCACCGCCCCGCCGGGCTGGCCGGACAGGTGCTCACGCAACAGCTGGTTGACCAACCGGTTTTTTTCGGATTTCTGTGCAGGAATAACCTCAAAACCAAGATTGGGACGCTCATGCGTACCCTGAAACAAACGAAACTCCACACCCAGTGCGTCACGAAAATGCGTCTGGATATCCTCCAGCACATCCTGTTTGGCCGTCGCCGTAAAGCAGCCGATCGGTGCCAGCTGCTGCCCGCCAAAATTCTCATGAATAAAGCGCGAGACATACAGGTAGTCGGGCCGAAAGTCGCTGCCCCACTTGGACAGGCAGTGCGCCTCGTCAAAAACCCAACCACCAATCTGACGCTGCCTGATGGCACTGCGAAACGCCTTGTTGCGAAACTGTTCCGGCGAGACCAGCAGAATGCCAAGATCGCCCATCTGGATTTTCTCCAGCACATCAGCCCGTTCCGGCATGGTCAGCAGGCCGTTGAGGGTGGCTGCAGACTGGATGCCCTTGCGCAACAATCCGTCCACCTGATCCTTCATCAGTGACTGCAGCGGAGAGATGATGATCGTCAGACTGCCATTGCGATGATAACGGTTCAGGGCCGGCAGCTGATAACACAAAGACTTGCCTCCACCGGTGGCCAGAATGGCCAGCACATGCTCTCCGCGCATGCCAGCCTGCACAATGTCGTGCTGCAAGCTATTGCCTGGCGCCTCATAACGGAAATCAGGGAAACCGAAATAGCGCCGCAATTCCTGTCGCGGGTCATGGGTAGAGCGACAATACTGGCAATCGGCAGCGCTGCAAGGTGTGTCCCGTAACTCGGTAATCAGCTGTCCTGTGGCAGGAAACTGGTGTCGTACCCAGGGAGCCAGTACCGAATTGCCACCAGAAACCCGCAGCCAGGCCAATGCATAGGCCAGCGGCCAACGCATCTGCTTGTTCAGCAAATCCTGATCCAACAGCTGCTTCAGTCTGGTTTTGCAGACTTTCAAATCACGATCAAGACTGGCGTCTTTTTCCTGCAGTAGCTCAGAAATGATCTGGCGCAACTCGTCCAGGCCGACAGGCAAGCACCTTGTTCTAGCCATGAAAAAACTGCCGAGTTCATCCGCCTGCTCCGGCGCCAACAGAGCCTGATAACACAGCAACTCTTGGCGATTAACCGTGTTGAGCTTGTCGAAGGCATCATACTGATCCCGGAACAACTCGAGCGTCGAACGGCAATCTGACAGCGGCGAGTTCAGACTATCGCGGATCAGTTTGTAATCCTTGATCAGGCGATGATAGGGGTTTTGCGGAAACGCGAGCGGAGACAGACGCAAGGTGTCGACTGCAGGCAGTTTGTGTAGTTTCAACTGCGGAGCCTGCTGACGCAGCACAGGCAAATCATGTTCAAGAATATTGTGACCCAGAATGAAGCTGGCCCCCTGCCCCAGCTCATCCAGCGCTTGCAAGGCAGATCCTGCTTCACCGGATACTTTCTGCTCGAGTTCGGCCCCGGTATCCGGGCGCAAACCGGCCAGTTGAATGATTTTCTCAAACCGGCCTTGATGGTCAGGAGCACATTCCAGATCAAACACCAGTGCTTTGGGCTGAAATGCCACATGGACTCCTTATTGATGTGTGCTGTCCCGGATGTTGCCGGCATGCACAACACTCCGTCAGCTCACAGCTCCGCTCTACAATTCATATCTGCTGCAATTGCCCGGCACTGCCAATCCAAGCTTTTCAACAGCTTTACGGCCAGCAGTTTCATCAACAAGTTTCAACTTCGCTCCGCCGACGAAAACACCCATCTTGATGGATTGCCGGACGAAATAGTTCTTGCCTCCCTCGGTGTAAATCACCAAATGATTCGGGGAAAATTCCGACTCGGTTGATAGGGTATGTTCCTTGTCCGCATCAACTTCTGTGTAGAAAAACACATTGGGAGCTGACTGGCCAACACAGGTTCCATCAACCCAGATATCTTTCTTCAGGGCTCCTCCGGGACCACCACCTCGATAAATGTACAAACCTGCCCTGTCGCTGGCTGGCGCAGCAAAGCTCTTGGTCATGTCGCTGTGTAACGAGTTCTCCATCGAAACGGAAGCACAACCAGTCAATCCTGACAGCAGCATTCCCGCGATCAGCACCTTTTTTTTCATAATTCACTCCTTGACGTTGGTAATCATTAAAATTTTTACAAAAATCTGCAATAACGAATTGAAACAAAAACAAATATCCCGCGCAACCTGAAACGCATGGAATAACTCGGCCCACTCTGTCCAACCACACAATCAAAGGCAATTCTCATGGAACGATCAAGGCCAACAAGCTGGCCGCCACCGTTAACGCCAGCAAAAAGCCCCGCTGTTTTCACAGACGGGGCTTTTTATGCAGCAAACCGCGCCAGACGACGCGGCAAGGCAGGTTTACAGCAGCGAGCGACCCTTGCTGGCGGCAATGCGCAGACGCAGGGCGTTGAGCTTGATGAAGCCTGCGGCATCCTTCTGATCGTAGGCACCTGCATCGTCCTCGAAGGTGGCGACGCTGGCATCGAACAGGGAGTCGTCAGACTTGCGGCCAACCACCATGATGTTGCCCTTGTACAGCTTCAGGCGTACCACGCCGTTGACGCAGGCCTGGGAGGCATCGATCATCTGCTGCAGCATGTGGCGCTCGGGGCTCCACCAGTAGCCGTTGTAGATCATCGCCGCGTACTTGGGCATCAGCTCGTCCTTCAGGTGCATCACTTCGCGGTCCAGGGTGATGGACTCGATGGCGCGGTGCGCCTTGAGCATGATGGTGCCGCCGGGAGTTTCGTAGCAGCCACGGGCCTTCATGCCGACGTAGCGGTTTTCGACGATGTCGACACGGCCAATACCGTTGTCGCCGCCCACCTTGTTCAGATAGGTCAGTACCTGCGCCGGGGTCATGTCCTGGCCGTCAATGGCCACAATGTCGCCCTGACGGTAAGTCAGCTCGATATAGGTCGGGGTATCGGGGGCGTTTTCCGGAGAAACGCTCCAGCGCCACATTTCTTCTTCGTGCTCGGCCCAGGTGTCTTCCAGTACGCCGCCCTCGTAGGAGATGTGCAGCAGGTTGGCGTCCATGGAGTACGGGGACTTCTTGCCGTGGCGCTCGATGGGGATGTTGTGCTTTTCAGCGTAGGCCAGCAGCTTCTCGCGGGACATCAGGTCCCACTCGCGCCATGGCGCAATGACCTTGACGCCGGGCTTGAGCGCGTAGGCACCCAGCTCGAAGCGCACCTGGTCGTTGCCCTTGCCGGTGGCACCGTGGGAGATGGCATCGGCGCCGGTTTCGTTGGCGATCTCGATCAGGCGCTTGGCGATCAGCGGACGGGCAATGGAGGTGCCCAGCAGGTACTCGCCTTCGTAGATGGTGTTGGCGCGGAACATGGGGAAAACAAAGTCGCGCACGAACTCTTCACGCAGGTCGTCGATGTAGATTTCCTTGACGCCCAGCGCTTCGGCCTTGGCACGGGCCGGCTCGACCTCCTCGCCCTGACCCAGGTCGGCGGTGAAGGTGACAATCTCGCACTGGTACTGGTCTTGCAACCACTTGAGGATTACTGAGGTATCCAGGCCACCGGAATAGGCCAGAACCACCTTTTTGACATCGGACATGCTTCAACTCCTGGAAGACGGCACAAAGAAAGGGCTTATTCTACCGCTGCCGGCGGCAGATTTACAGGGCCGCACGCATCGCTCAGGCCATTTGCGTGATGGTTTTGCGAAAGCGTCGCAACGACAGCACAAACAACACGCTGCCAATCACGAACAGTGCCAGAAACGGCTTCCACACCGTCTCCAGCCCGGCACCACGAAACAGGATCGCCTGCCCCAATTCGACAAAGTGTGTGGTCGGTGCCAGCTGCATCAGGTCCTGGACGAACTGCGGCATGCTCTCTCTGGGCGTGCGCCCGCCCGACAGCAGGTTCATCGGCATCATGGTCAGCATGAACAGCAGGCCGAACTGCGGCATGCTGCGCGCCACCGTCGCCATGTAGATGCCCATGGAGGTCATGGCAAACAGGCACAATACCACGCCACACAGAAACAGCGGCACCGAGCCCTCGATCGGCACCTGCAACATACCGCGTATCACCACGTTAAGCGAAACATAGGTGGCGATCAGCACCACCAGCCCCATCGACCAGATCTTCGAGATCATGATCTCGCCCGGCGTTACCGGCATCACCAGCAGGTGCTCGATGGTGCCGTGCTCGCGCTCGCGGATCAGTGCCGCACCGGTGAGGATGATCGACAGCATGGCCACCGAGGTGATGATTTCGGCTACACCGCCAAACCAGGATTTCTCCAGGGTCGGGTTGAAGCGCGAGCGCATTTCCAGCTCGACCGGCAGCTGTGTGCTGGCCCGATAACGCTGCACAAACTCGTTGACCTCGCCCATCACCACCTGCTGGATATAGCCGTTACCGGTAAAGGCCTGGCTCATGCGGGTGGCGTCGATGTTGAGCTGGATCTCGGGGTTACGCCCGGCCAGCACGTCACGCTGAAAGTTCGAGGGTATGTGCAGGGTGAAGGTGTAGTCGCCACGGTCCATGCCGGCATCCATTTCCGCCTGGGTGATCAGCTGCGGACGCACGAACTCCGGCGGATAGAAGGCGCTGACAATGCGTCCGGACAACGCCGAGCGGTCATCATCGACGATGGCGATGGTGGCGTTGTGCATGGTTTCCGGCAAGGCGGTGGCGGCACTGTAAATCGACAGGGTGAACACGTAGACGATCAGGATCAGCATCACCGGATCTCGCACCAGACTCCACAACTCCTTTCGGCCCAGGCGCAGGATGTTTTTCAGTTTTCTCATCTCAGGACTCCTGCTTGCGCAACAGCAAGATGGCCGCGCCCAGTATCACCGGTACCGCCAGCAACAAGGGCCAAAAAGCACCGTACAGGTCGGACAGCTGCAGCCCCTTGCTGAAGATGCCGCGACTGATGATGAACATGTGGGTGGCCGGATACAGCTCGCCGGCCAGCCGGCTCATGCCTTCGGTGGATGACACCGGGTTGAGCAGGCCGGAAATCTGCGCCGCCGGCAGCATGGTGCCGATCATGGCGAAGAACATCGCGGCAATCTGGCTGCTGGTGATGGTCGAGGCCAGCAGACCCATGCCGGTGGCAATGAAGCAGAACAGCAGGGTCGCCAAGATCAGCGCCGTGAAGCTGCCCTTGACCGGTACACCAAATACCGTCACCGCCAGCAAGCTCATGCAGAAGAAGTTGAGCATGGCCAGCCCCACATAGGGCAGCTGTTTGCCGAGCAGAAACTCCAGCCGGGTGACTGGCGTCACATACAGGTTGATGATTGAGCCCAGTTCTTTTTCCCGTACCACCGCCAGTGCTGTCAACATGGCCGGCAGCATCAGCAGCAGCATGGGAATCACCGCCGGCACCATCGCCTGCAGGCTTTTAACATCCGGATTATAGCGGTAGCGGTCCTGAATCACCGCGTTGGCCGTGACCGTGCCGCCCAAACGCTCCTGCGCCTGCTGCATCAGCCAGCTCTGGTGCAGGCCACGCACATAGCCATGGATGGTTTCGGCACGCTGCGGCATGGAGCCATCCACCCAGGCACCAATGGCCACTTCCTGCCCGCGCAACAGGTCGCGGGCAAAGCCCGGCGGGATCTCGATGGCCAGGGCAATCTCGCCCCGGCGCATGCGCAGATCCAGCTCTTCATAGCTGCTTAGCGGCGGTTGCTCGATGAAATAGCGCGAACCGGAAATGTTCAGCGCATAGTTCTGGCTCAAGGTGGTCTGGTCACGGTCCAGCACCGCATAGCGCAAGTCTTCGACATCCAGAGTGATACCGAAGCCGATCACGAACATCAGCAGGATCGATCCGGCCAGTGCCAGCGTGGCACGCACCGGGTCGCGGCGCAGCTCCAGGGTTTCGCGCCAGGTGTAGCTGAACATGCGCTGCAGGCTGAAGCGTGCCGGTACCGACAGTTCCTCTGTCTGCGATGATACAGCTGCTGCCGGCTGCACGGAGCCACCCTTTTCCGCAGTGCCGGACTCGTCGGCACCTGCTTCCAGCAGGTAGCCGATAAAGGCTTCCTCCAGATTGTCCGCGCCACGTTTTTCCACCAGCCGCTGCGGTGCATCGCTGTCCAGCACCTTGCCGGCGTGCATCATCGACATGCGGTCGCAGCGCTCGGCTTCGTTCATGAAGTGGGTGGAAATGAAAATGGTGACCTTGTCACGGCGTGACAGTTCGACCAGCAGACGCCAGAAATTGTCGCGTGCCACCGGATCGACGCCGGAAGTCGGTTCGTCCAGGATCAGCAGTTCAGGCTTGTGTACCATGGCCACCGCCAGCGACAGGCGCTGGCGCATGCCCAGAGGAATCGCCCCCGGCAAGCGGTCAAGAATATCTTGCAGCCCGAAGCGCTCGACCATCTCCGCCACACGGCCGGGGACCTCGGTATCGGGCACATGGAACAGCTGCGCATGCAGTACCAGGTTCTGCCGGACGGTGAGTTCGCTGTACAGGGAGAACGCCTGCGACATGTAGCCGACCCGGCGTCTGGTGTCGATATCATGCGGATCCACCTCGTGCCCGAACAGCCAGGCACGGCCTTCGGAGGCCGGCAGCAGACCGGTGAGCATCTTCATGGTGGTGGACTTGCCGCAACCGTTGGAACCGAGAAAGCCGAAGATCTCGCCCCGTCGGATGCGGAACGAGACATTGCTCACCGCAGTGAAGTCGCCAAAGCGGATGGTCAGGCCGTCCGCCTCGATGGCGATATCCTCCTCGTCCACCTCCAACGGCGGGATGACCACCGGCTCGTGGCCCTGTTTCTTGTCTTCCGGCAGCAGACGGATGAAGGCTTCTTCCAGGTTATGGCTGCCGGTACGTTCCAGCAGCTCGGACGGCTTGCCGGTGGCCAGAATTGCGCCGTCATCCATGGCTACCAGCCAGTCAAAGCGCTGGGCCTCGTCCATGTAGGCAGTGGCCACCACCACGCTCATGTGCGGACGCTCCTGGCGAATGCGGTCGATCAGGTCCCAGAATTGCTTGCGCGCCAGCGGGTCAACGCCGGTGGTGGGCTCGTCGAGCAGCAGGAAATCCGGATCGTGAATCAGCGCACAGCACAATCCCAGTTTCTGCTTCATGCCGCCGGACAGCTTGCCGGCCGGCCGGTCGAGAAAGGGGTGCATGCCGGTGCTGCGGGTCAGGTCATCGATACGGCGGCGACGTTCGGCGGCATCATGGCCAAACAGGCGGGCAAAGAACTGCAGGTTCTCTTCCACCGACAGGGTCGGATACAGGTTCTTGCCCAGCCCCTGCGGCATATAGGCAATGCGTGGACAGATCAGGTCACGGTGGCGCTTGAGCGACATGTCGCCGCCCAGCACCTCGATGTGGCCGGACTGGATCACCCTCGCTCCCGCCAATAGTGACAGCAGGCTGGATTTGCCCACCCCATCCGGCCCGATCAGTCCGACCATGCAGCCGGCGGGAATCTCCAGGCTGAGCCGGTTCAGCGCCCGGGTCTTGCCATAGTGCAGGCTGACATCTTCAACACAGGCGACAGGCTGTGTCATGCCCTACTCCGTCAAACGCGAAGACAGCGAAGCCGGCCACTGCGTCTGTTCATCCAGCTTGAGCCAGGCCTCACCGGGCAGGCCGGTCTTGACCTGGTGCAGGTGCTGCTTGAGCAGCTCGGGCGCGATCTGCGCCTTGACGCGGAACATCAGCTTTTGCCGCTCGGAGGCCGTTTCCACGGTTTTCGGCGTGAACTGGGCAGTGCTGGCAACAAAGGATACCTTGGCCGGAATCGCCAGATCGGGAGCCACATCCAGCAGCAAACGCACCTCGCTGCCAATGGCCACCTTGCCGGCAATCTCGCTGGGCAGGAAGAACGTCATGTACACATCGGACAGGTCGACAATGTTCAGCACCCGGCCACCTGCACCCAGCACTTCGCCGGGCTGGGCGACACGGAACTGCACGCGACCATCACGCGGGCTTTTCAGTTCGCTGTCGCGGATATCCGCCTCGATCCGGGCAATGGCAGCCCTGGCCGCCTGCACAGAGGATTCGGCACCCACATGCTGCGCTTTGGCAGCACTGATGGCCGCCTGCGCTGCCTTGACCTGTGCCCGGGTTGCAGTCAGTGCGGCCTGGGCTCCCCGAACCCGGGCACGGTCATCATCCAGTTCCTGCATGGAGGCTGCGCCTTCTTTGGACAGGGTGCTGGAGCGGGCCAGCCGGCGCTCGGCTGCATCCAGCTCGGCCTCGCGCTGGGCCACCTGCGCCTGTGCGGCAGCGGCGTCACTTTCACGCAGGGCCACCTGGGCCTCGGCAGCGGCAACACTGGTTTCGGCCTGATGCAGGGCCGCCGTGGCCTCGTCACGCTGGGCCTGCAGGGTATCCAGCTGCATCACTGCCAGCTGCTGGCCGGTCTGCACGAAGTCACCCTCATCGACCAGTATGTCCTCAATTCGCCCCGGCAGCTTGGTGGCGATATTGACCTCGGTCGCCTCGATACGACCATTGCCACTGACAAAGCCGTTGCCCGGACCGGCCTCGACATATTGCTGCCAGCCCCAGCGGGCCACCAGCAACACAATGGCCACCACAATACCGATGCGGATCAGGGTGTTAACAGAGAAAAATTTCTTGTTGCTCATGCTTTACTCGCTGCTTGTAGGAGTGTTCGGGGCGGCGGACTGTTGATAGCCTCCACCCAGAGCGCTATACAGGGACACCCGGCTGGACTGGACGGCACGTGCGGTGCTGATCAGCTGCTGCTCTGCATCCAGCAGATCACGCTGGGCATCCAGTACTTCCAGATAGGCAGCCGAACCGTTGTCATAACGCAGCTGCGCCAGCCGCGCCCGCTCGGCCTGTGCATCGCGGGCCACCTGCTGGACTGCAAGCTGCTCGCTCAGCCAGTGGCTGCTGGCCAGTGCATCGGCCACTTCACGAAAGGCGTTCTGGATCGATTGCTCGTAATCTGCCACCGCCAGCTCGCGACGCACCTGCGACAGCTCGAGATTGGCCCGGCGCCGGCCACCATCAAAAATGGGCAGGGAGATGGTCGGCATGAAGGCCCAGGCCTTGCTGCCGGACTCGAACAGGTTGTCCAGCTCGGCGCTGGCGCTGCCAAAACTGCCGGTCAGGGCAATGCGCGGCAGAAACGCGGCGCGGGCCGCGCCAATATTGGCATTGGCGGCACGCAAGCGGTGTTCGGCGGCAATGATGTCAGGGCGATTGGTGAGCAGATCCGACGGCAGGCCGGGCTGCACATCAGCCAGCATCGTTGCCCGTGTTTGCGCCTGTGGCAGCAGCTCCATGGCGGCATCACCGGCCAGCAGGCGCAGCGCATTGCGTTGCGTGGCCTGTTGCAGTTCGAGCCGGGCCAGCAACACCTGCGCCTGGTTCAACAGGGTCTGCACCTGGGTGACCTCAAGCCTGGCCGTGGCACCCACCTCGTAACGACGCTGGAAAATCTGGTAGGAGCGTTCCCGGCTGGCAACAGTTTCACGGGTCACCGCCACCCGCTGCTCCAGTTCGCGCAGGGTCAGGTAGGCGTTGGCCACCTCGGTCACCAGCGCGGTCTGCACCGCCTGGCCGGCGGCTTCGCTTGCCAGCCAGCTTTCCAGTGCCGACTGTTCAAGACTGCGCACCCGGCCCCACAGGTCCAGCTCCCAGCTGGTCAGGCCGACTTCGGCGCGGTATTCACTGCCCACCACGGAGCGCCCGGACGGGCTGAGGTCGGCCGGAATGCGCGAGCGGGCACCCTGCCCGCCAAGATTGATATCCGGCAAGCGCTCGCTGCGCTGGATGCCGTAAGAGGCACGGGCCTCTTCCACCCGCAGCAACGCCATGCGCAGGTCACGGTTGTGGTCGAGCGCGGCGGCAAGCAACTGCTGCAACACCGGATCGGTGAAATAGTCGTGCCAGTGCAAGTTTTGCACCACACCGGCAGGCTCCGCACCTGTCACGGGCAGTGCATAGGCTTCCGGCATCGGAGCTTGCGGCCGGGCGTACTCAGGCGCCATCGAGGCACAACCGGTTAGCAACAGGACAGCTGTTGCATATGCCCATAATCCGGCACCGGACACAGTTTTCATTCGGGAGACATCCTGTTCTAGCCTGTCAATAAGACCATTTGGCCGTTCCGATAATCATAGGCCGGCCCCTATCGCTCTGCAACCACCCGGCACAATCCTGCGCTAATTGCGCTGGCGCCGCGCCTCGATCACATTGGGCAGCTGGTCCAGCCGGTTCAGCAGGCGGCTCAGCACGTCCAGGGTCGATACCTCGATGGTCAGCTGGATCAGCGCGCTGTTATCTTCCTTGCTGGTGCTGGTCTGCAGCGCCACCACGTTGACCTTTTCATTAAACAGCACCTGGGTGATGTCGCTGAGCAGGCCGGAGCGGTCATAGGCGCGGATCAGCACATTGACCGGATAGGTCTGTACCGGCTCACTGCCCCAGCTGACCTGGATGATGCGCTCCGGCTCGCGCTCGGCCAGCTGCAGTACCGTCGGGCAATCCTGGCGGTGAATGGTGACACCGCGCCCCATGGTGATGTAGCCGGTGATCGGCTCGCCCGGTACCGGCTGGCAACACTTGGCGATCTGGGTCAGCAGGTTGCCGACACCCTCGATGCGTACTTCGTCACGTGGCGTTTCGGCATGTACGGTCGGTTTGCGCGGCACCAGATCGAGCTGCTGCGTACGGCCACCCTTGTCCAGCAACTGTTGTGCGGCCCCGGTTGCCTGGGCCAGCCGGATGTCGCCGCCGCCAATTGCCGCGAACAGGTCCTCCGGAGCCCTCAGGTTGAGCCGCTCGGTCAGCTTGTTGAAGTCCACCGGCATCAGTGCCAGGCGGTTCAGCTCGCGTTCCAGCATCTGCTGACCGGCCTCGACATTCTGTTCACGGTCCTGCAGCTTGAACCAGTGCACCACTTTGGCCCGCGCCCGCGCGGTATTGACATAGCCCAGATGGGGGTTGAGCCAGTCACGGCTGGGCGCACCGTTCTTGCTGGTGATGATTTCCACCTGGTCACCGGTTTTCAGGTGATAGGTCAGTGGAACGATGCGCCCGTCAATCTTGGCGCCCCGGCAGTTATGGCCAACTTCGGTATGCACCCGGTAGGCAAAATCCAGTGGTGTCGAACCCTTGGGCAGGTCGATCGCATGCCCGTCCGGCGTGAACACGTAAACCCGGTCCGGCTCGAAGTCGGTACGCAGCTCTTCGGCCAGGCCACCGATATCCCCCAGCTCTTCGTGCCATTCCAGCACCTGGCGCAACCAGGCGATTTTTTCTTCGTAGTGGTCGGAGCGGCTGTCAACGTCCGTACCCTTGTAGCGCCAGTGGGCGCACACGCCCAGCTCGGCTTCCTCGTGCATGGCATGGGTGCGGATCTGCACTTCCAGCACTTTGCCTTCCGGTCCGATCACGGCGGTATGCAGCGAGCGGTAGCCGTTTTCCTTGGGGTTGGCGATGTAGTCGTCAAATTCGCGGGCAATGTTGTTCCACAGGCTGTGCACGATGCCCAGCGCGGTATAGCAGTCACGCACTTCCGGCACCAGGATGCGCACTGCGCGAACGTCGTAGATCTCGCTGAAACGCAGGTTTTTCTTCTGCATCTTGCGCCAGATCGAATAGATATGCTTGACCCGACCGCTGATCTCGGCCTCGACACCGGCCGCGCGGATCTCGCTATTGAGCTGCTGCACCACATCATCGATAAAGCGCTGCCGGTCAATGCGCTTTTCATGCAGCAAGTCGGCGATGTGCATGTACTGCTCGGGCTCGAGATAGCGGAACGACAGGTCTTCCAGCTCCCACTTGATGTGGCCGATACCCAGCCGGTGGGCCAGCGGTGCGTAGATGTCGAATACCTCGCGGGCGACGCGGTAACGCTTGTCATGCGGAGCGTTCTTTACCGCGCGGATGGCACAGGTACGCTCGGCCAGCTTGATCAGCGCCACACGCACGTCATCGACCATCGCCACCAGCATCTTGCGCAAGTTTTCCACCTGTGCCTGGGCATTCAGCACCACGGAATCGCGCGGGTTGAGACTGGCACTGATGGCAGCCATGCGCAACACGCCATCCACCAGCTTGGCCACCGTTGCACCAAACTCCTGCTCGATTTCGGCCAGGCTGGCCTTGTTTTCACGCACGGTCCGATACAGGATCGCTGCCTGCAGGGTTTCTTCATCCAGCTTCAGGTCAACCAAGATCTGCGCCGTTTCCAGGCCGATTTGCAGGCTCGAACTGCCATCAGGCCAGAGGTTCTGGGCGGCATGAGCCTTGAGTTCGGCTTCACGGGCAAACTCACAGGCGTGCAGCAGCTGGCCGGCGTTCACGCTGTCATCCACCTCCTGCAAATGCGCAACCCAGCGCTCCAGGTCAATACTGCCATCGGCATTGAGGGGGTGCTGGGTTCTCACCTGGACCATGAGTTTTCCTTACTGTGCGGTTTTGACAAACAGGGCCATAGCTTCAACGTGGCCGGTATGGCTGAACATGTCGAGTGTACAGGCACGTGCCAGACGATAGCCCTGCTCTGTCAGCAGCGCCGCGTCACGCGCAAGTGTGGCCGGATTGCAGGATACATACAATACGTGCCGCGCACCAAAGCGACCCAGGCTGCCTGCCACTTCCAGCGCGCCGTCGCGGGGCGGATCAAGGACAATCAGGTCATACTCCCACTTTGCCCAACCCGCTCCGGTCAGGGGCTGTGACAGGTCGCGGGCAAAAAAGTGCAGATTGTCGAATCCTTGCCTGTGTGCGGTGCTCTGGGCCCGCTCCACCATGGCCGGCACACCTTCCACAGCCGTCACATGAGCGGCCTTCTGCGCCAACGGCAGGCTGAAATTGCCCAGCCCGCAAAACAGGTCCAGCACCCGGTCGCCCGGCTGCATATCCAGCCACTCCAGCGCCCGGTTGACCATCAGCTGGTTGAGGGCCGGATTGACCTGGACAAAGTCGCCGGGCCGACAGTCGATTTCAAGCCCCTGGTCAAGCAGCCGGTAAGCCAGCTGGTTGTCGGGGCTGTCAGGCAGAGGTTGCTCATCCGGCTGCCACCACAGCTGCAGCTGCTGCTGACGGGCAAATTCACGCCAGGCCTGTTGCTCGGCAGCATGCAGGCCGGATGTCAGGCGTACCAGCAAGGCGATGGCCGTGCCCGAAAACAGCTCCAGATGGCCGATGGCCTGTGGGTGTTGCAGGGTGCGGACAAAGGCTGCCAGCTCCGGCAGGACCGCCTGCAGTTCGGGCACCAGCACCGGGCACTGCTCGACGGCAACAATCTGGCGTGACGCCAGGGCACGATACCCCAGCTGCACGCGACCATCTTTTTCAACCCTGACCGATATCCGGGTGCGACGCCGGTAGCCACGATCATCTACCGTCAGTCCCGGCTCCCAGCCGGCTACCGCTACTCCGGCCCGCTGCAGCTGGTCGGCCAGATAGTCCTGTTTGAACGCCCGCTGGCGGGCCAGCGGCATGTGCTGCAATGTGCAACCGCCGCAAGTTCCGGCCAGCGCACAAAAAGGCTCCACCCGCTCCGGGGCCGGCCGTTCGATGCGCTCGGCAATCGCGTCCACCACCTTGCTGCGGGCGGCCAGCACCCGCGCCCGCACCTGCTCGCCCGGCAGCGCACCACTGACAAACCAGCTGCGCCCGTCAACAAAGGCAATGCCGCGTCCGTCACTGGCCAGACGTTCAACCGTCAGCAGCTGTTTCTGGCCGACCACCGGCCCACTCTCCTGCCGGCCACCGGCGGGCTGAAACCTCAGGCCGGTACGGGGTTTGCGGCTCACGCAGAAGCCTCGTCAAATACGCCACTGGACAGGTAGCGGTCGCCACGGTCGCAAATGATCGCCACCAGCGTCGCGTTCTGCACTTCCCGCGCCACACGCAGCATGGCGGCCACTGCGCCGCCTGACGAGACCCCGCAGAAGATGCCCTCTTCACGGGCCAGACGGCGCATGCAGTCCTCGGCTTCCTGCTGGCCCATGTCGACAACACGGTCGACACGGCTGGCCTCGAAGATTTCCGGCAGATAGGCCTCGGGCCAGCGGCGGATGCCGGGAATGGCAGCACCTTCTTCCGGCTGCAAGCCAACAATCTGCACGCCGGGATTCTGCTCCTTGAGGAAACGGGAGACCCCCATGATGGTACCCGTAGTGCCCATGGCGCTGATGAAGTGGGTGATTTCTCCCCCGGTTTGCTGCCAGATTTCCGGACCTGTACTGCAGTAGTGGGCATTGGGGTTGTCCGGGTTGGCAAACTGGTTCAATACCCGTCCCCGGCCTTTGGCTTCCATTGCCAGTGCCAGGTCTCGGGCCGACTCCATTGTTTCGGTCAGCAGCAGTTCGGCTCCGTAAGCCGTCATGGCGGCCTTGCGTTCGGCAGTGGAGCTGTCGGGCATGATCAGGATCATCCGGTAGCCCTTGATGGCAGCGGCCATGGCCAGTGCGATGCCGGTGTTGCCGGAGGTGGCTTCGATCAGGGTGTCACCCGGCCGGATATGGCCGGCAAGCTCGGCCTGCTCGATCATGGCAAAGGCTGGCCGGTCCTTGACCGAGCCGGCAGGGTTGTTGCCTTCCAGCTTGACCAGCAGGGTGTTGCCGGTTTCACGGCCCAGTCGTTGCAGGCGGATAAGCGGGGTGCTGCCGATACAATCGGCAAGGGTCGGATACTGCATGAATCTTTTGCGCCCTATCGAAAAAATGTGATCATGATACCGGTGTGCCTGTCAGCACGCCATTAACTGGCGCGACCTGTTTGGCATAAGCTTAGTGTGGAGCCAAACCTTACAGGGCAGGCAGCTGCCAATTGATGGGCTCGCGGCCGACTTGCTGCAAAAACTGGTTACAGCGGCTGAAATGACCGCAACCAAGGAAGCCCCGGTAAGCCGACAACGGTGACGGATGCGCCGAGGTGAGAATCAGGTGCTTCTTCGGGTCGAGCAGGACGGTCTTGCTGCGGGCATGGGCACCCCAGAGCATGAACACCACGTACTCACACTCGGCATTGATCACCTCGATGATGCGGTCGGTAAAACGGTGCCAGCCCGACTTGGCATGCGAGCCGGCCTGTCCGGCCTCTACCGTCAGCGCGGTATTGAGCAGCAGGACACCCTGGCGCGCCCAGGATTCAAGGCAGCCATGGTCCGGAACGGAAATGTTCAGGTCGCGCTGCAGCTCCTTGAAAATGTTCTGCAGCGATGGCGGCGCCGGCACGCCCGCAGGCACCGAAAAGCTCAGCCCGTGAGCCTGGCCGGGACCGTGATAAGGGTCCTGCCCGAGAATCACTACACGCACAGCGGGTAACGGCGTCAGGTTGAGGGCATTGAAAATCAGCCCGCCGGCCGGATATACCTGCTTGCCGGCAGTTTTTTCTGCCCGCAGGAAAGCCGACAGCTGCTGCATGTAAGGCTGTTCGAATTCGCTGGCCAGCGCCTGCATCCAGCTGTCGTCGAGCTGCACGTTCCGATTGCTCATGACCTGTCAGCCCGCAACCCGTGCCAGGGGAAACAGGCGCTTGAAGTTGTCGGTGGTTTGGGCGGCCAGCTGCTCGTAGTCCTCACCGCGCCACTGGGCCAGAAAGGCGGCCACATCGGCAACATGTCCGGGAAAATTCTTTTTACCACGATGCGGCACCGGCGCCAGATACGGCGAATCGGTTTCAACCAGCAGACGGTCGGCCGGCACCTTGCGGGCTACCTCGCGCAGCATGTCGGCATTGCGGAAGGTGACAATGCCGGAAAAGGAAATGTAGTAGCCCAGGTCCAGACAGGCCCTGGCCATGTCCCAGTCTTCGGTGAAGCAGTGCATGACACCGGCCTGCGGCAAATCCGCTTCGCGCAGCAGGGCAACGGTATCGGCCCTGGCATCACGGGTATGCACGATCACCGGTTTGCCCGTGGTGCGTGCCGCGTCCAGATGCAGACGGAACGAATCCTGCTGCATCGCGGCCGTTTCCGTCTGGTAGTAATAATCCAGCCCGGTCTCGCCGATGGCCACCACTCCCGGGTGCTGCAATTCATCGAGCAGCCAGTCGAGGGTCGGCTCGCCGCCGCGTACCAGATCCAGCGGGTGCACTCCGACCGAACAGTCCACATCGGCATAGCGCTCGGTAAACGCACGCACCGTGGCAGCGTTCTCGATGCTGATGCCGATGCACAGAAAATGGCCGACCCCGCGCGCCCGCGCAGCATCCAGCACCGCATCCAGGCTGCCCTGAAAGCTGGTCAGGTCAAGACGGTCAAGGTGACAGTGTGAATCTACAAGCATGGGTATCCGTTATTTCAGAAGATGTTGAATCACGTTGGCGGGTCTGGCCGGTGGAACATGCGCAGGCCCGGGAGTGCAAGGATGGCGCATGTTCACAAAGCCCACACAATGTGCTCACACAAGCCAGGGCGTGGCGCAAGCCTCAAGCAGCGCACTCAAAGGGTATGCGTAGGACGATCCGTCTGCAGCGCACCGGCCAGGTACTGCTCGATCTTGTTGCGCACCGCAATGTCGTTCTCGCTGAACTGCACACCAATACCGGAAGCCCGGTTGCCATGTGCACCACGCGGAGTGATCCAGACCACCTTGCCGGCGATCGGCAATTTTTCCGGCTCTTCCATCAGGTTCAGCAACAGGAAGACCTCATCACCGATCTGGAAGGCCTTGTTGGTCGGAATGAACAGCCCGCCACCCTTCACAAACGGCATATAGGCGGCGTACAGCACCGCCTTGTCCTTGATGGTCAGCGACATGATGCCGTGTCGCGCACCCAGTCCCGGGGGTAGTCCCATGAAATGGCTCCTTTGGCTGGCCCTGATATGCAAGGACAACCCAGTTTCTAGTTTGCAAACGCGGACTGCTCATGTGCGCTTGCCATGTGAATAAGTTCCGGCAGGGGCAAACCGGCCAGCGCCACAAGCGTGCCTGGTTCCTACGTGCGCTGTACCAGCGCCAGCCATTGCCCCAACAGGCTTTCCAGTAGCAGGTCCTGGCGCAATGGCGCCCGGCGCAACAGCTTGACGCGGCGCTCCAGAATCCAGTCATGCAACTGCAGCAGCGCATCCGCTTGTACAAATCCGGAGATGTATTTTAGCACAGGCTGCATGTCGGCCAAGCCCAGATCGGCATCGTCCTGTGTCAGCTGATAGCGCAATACGGCCTGGCTCCAGCCGGCAAACCATTCCAGCAGCAACACCGGCGGCAACTTGGCCCAACGGGCGGCGAGGTCGCCCGGACTGCTCTGGCGCTTGAGCAGCTGCTTGACGCCTTCCACCACCTCGGACCGCTGTTGCAGCAACTGATCTTGCGCATATTCCAGTGCCCGTAACGGCGAACCGCCGGCCAGCTGCAACAGCATGTCACGCTGCCCGGCTTCCAGCTCCGGCAGTTTTCCCGCCAGCCACTGCGCCGCCAGGCCAGCCGGCGGCAGCGGACAGGCCTGCAACACGCAGCGGCTCTTGATGGTCGGCAGCAGAAAGCTCGGCTGGTCGGACAGCAACAGGAACACGGTACCCGCGCCCGGCTCTTCCAGGCTCTTGAGCAGGGCGTTGGCCGACTCGATGGTCATCACCTCGGCCGGCTCCAGAATGATCACCTTGCGCCCGCCCTGCTGGGCCGTTTGTTGAATGGCCGCCACCAGTTCACGCACATGTCCGATCAGGATCGCCTTGCCCGGCTCTTCCGGCTGCAGGATAAACAGGTCCGGATGACTGGCCGCACGATACAACTTGCATGAGGCACAAGACCCGCAGGCATCCTGCGGGCCGGGCTGGCTGCACAATAGCCAGGCGGCAAAGCGCTCGGCCAGCTCACGCTTGCCGCTACCCGCCGGACCATGCAACAAATAGGCATGTGCCTGCCAGGCACGGCCGCTCAGCGCTTCCCACAGCGGCTGGTGCCACGGCAAATGTTCAACGCCCGGCACAGCGCGCTCCGATTTCCTGCAGCACGGGCAGCAGTTGCTGCTGCACCCCGCTTAACGGAAGTCCGGCGTTGATGACACGAAAGCGTTCCGGGCTGGCTTGCGCGCGCTGCAGGTAGGTGGTGCGCACCGCCACGAAGAATGCTTCGTGCTCGCACTCGAAGCGGTCCAGCCGGCCACGCTGCCTGGCCCGCGCCATGCCTTCGGCAACCGGCAGGTCAAACAGCAGGGTCAGGTCAGGCCGCAGCCCCCCCTGGACAAAGTCTTCCAGTATCGCGATTCGCTGCGGATCAATGCCGCGGCCGCCGCCCTGGTAAGCATAAGTAGCATCGGTAAAACGATCGCACAGGACAATGCTGCCCTGCTGCAATGCCGGCAGGATCAGTTGCTGCAGATGCTGCGCGCGGGCGGCAAACATCAGCAGCAGTTCGGTATCCACCGCTACCGGCTCGTCGTGCTGTGCCAGCAACAGCTCGCGGATTTTTTCCGCAAGGCCGGTACCGCCCGGCTCGCGGGTCAGCACCACCTCGTAGCCGGCCTGCTGCAGCTGCTCGGCCAGGAACTGGCGGTTGGTGGTTTTACCGGCCCCTTCCGGGCCTTCCAGGGTAATGAAGAGTCCGCTATGCATTCAGTCATCCTGCCGGCTTGCCGGCGCCGGGCTGGAACGGTAATCGGCACGGCGCTTGAGCTGATAGTCGCGCACGGCCCGGTTGTGTTCCTGCAAGGTGCGGGAAAACTGGTGTGAACCGTCGCCTTTGGCAACGAAATACAGTGCATCACCGTCTTCCGGGTGCAGTGCGGCATGGATGGCGGCACGCCCGACCATGGCGATCGGGGTGGGCGGCAAGCCGGCAATGACGTAGGTATTGTAAGGTGTTGGCCGCTGCAGGTCGGCCCGGGTAATCCGCCCCTGATAGGCGTCACCCATGCCATAAATCACGGTAGGGTCAGTCTGCAGCAGCATTCTTTTGTTCAGGCGCCGGACAAATACCCCGGCAATCGCGGGCCGTTCACTGGCGACACCGGTTTCCTTCTCGATGATGGAAGCCATCACCAGGGCCTGTTCCGGGGTGTCGTAAGGCAGGTTGTCCGAGCGTTGTGTCCACTCCTGCTCCAGCACCTGATGCAGGCGCTTGCCGGCCTGGCGCAAAATATCCAGATCGCTCTGGCCACGGGTGAACTGGTAGGTATCGGGATAGAAACGCCCCTCGGGGTGCACGCCTTCGTAGCCCAGTTCCTGCATGATGCGCTCGCTGCTCCAGTCAGACACCTGCTGCTCCAGCACATCATTCTGCGCCAGGGCCTGGCGCAGCCGGGCAAAGTTCCAGCCTTCGACCAGGGTGATGCGGTGCTGGATCATGTCACCGGTGCGCCATTTTTCCAGCAAATCGGAGAGCGTCATGCCAGGGGTCAGGGCATATTCGCCAACCTGGACAGCCGGAACCTCCTTCTGCAGCCGCCATTTCGAGCGCAGCCACACCGCGCCCTGAATAAACTCACGTCGCTCCAGCTCTTGCAACAGGGCCCGTGGCGTATCACCCGGGTTGACCAGCAGCACCTCGTCCTGTTCCAGCTGCAGTGGTTGTTTCTCGATGTTTTCGTACATCCAGTACGCGCCACCCGTAACCAGTACAGCGGCCAGAAAGAAGCTTGCACACGTCAGAACCAGTGCCTTGATCATGAATCCTGCCTATTGATTAGTGATTGCAGCCTGCGCGTCAGCGGCCCCGCGGTCCAGCAATGGCTGGCATAACCCAGTACCGGCCAGATGCCATACAGACTGTTACAGGTAAAAACTTCGCTCATCCCGTCCAGTTCGTCAGGATACAGATCGCCCACCTGTACGACCAGCCCCAGCCGACCTGCTAGTTGCAACACCTGTCCGCGCATGATGCCGGCAACACCGCTGCCGGACAGTTCCGGTGTCAGCAAGACGCCATCACGGACAAAAAAGATGTTGCTGAACACGCCTTCGATAATGCGTCCGGAGGTATCCAGCATCATGCCTTCAGCATAGCTGTCATCCTGCCACTCGGCGCGCGCCATGACCTGTTCGAGGCGGTTGAGATGTTTCAGCCCGGCCAGCAGCGGCTGAATGGCCAGCCGGGTCCGGCATGGAAACAGGCGAACCCCCTGTTGCGCGTGGGCCAGCGGCCATTGCGGCAAGGGGCTGCCCTGCAGGATGCGCCGCGGCATGGCCGGTTGCGGCAGGCCATAGCCGCGCTGGCCGTCACCACGGGTGAGTATCAGTTTGCAGACACCCTGTTGCAGTTCAGTGGCAAACGCGGTGACTTCATCCTGCACCTGCAGCCGCTCGAACGGAATCAGCAACCGCCGGCAGCCGTCCTGCAAGCGCTGCAGGTGCTGTTCCAGCAGGGCAATCCGGCCCTGCTCGACCCGCATGGTTTCAAACAGCCCGTCACCATAGGCGAGCCCGCGGTCGGCCAGCCCCAGCGAGGCGGCAGGCTGACCGTCAACCCGGCAAAGCGTCATCCCTTGAACCGGGTAAACACCAGCGAGCCATTGGTACCGCCAAAGCCGAACGAGTTGGACAGTACCGCATTGATTTCACGCTCTTTGGCCTGATGCGGTACAAAATCCAGATCACAGCCTTCGCCCGGCTCATCCAGGTTGATGGTTGGCGGTGCCACCTGGTCACGGATCGCCAACACGCTGAAGATAGCCTCGACCGCTCCGGCCGCCCCGAGCAGGTGTCCGGTCATCGACTTGGTCGAGCTGACACTGAGCTGGTAGGCGTGTTCGCCGAACACCGACTTCAGCGCCTTCACTTCCGCCACATCGCCGGCCGGAGTCGAGGTGCCGTGGGCGTTGACGTAATCAATGGTGCCAAGTGCCACGCCCGCATCGCCCACTGCATTGGCCATGCAACGTGCCGCACCGTTACCGTCTTCGGGTGGCAGCGTGATGTGATAGGCATCCGAGCTCATGCCAAAGCCGGCCACTTCGGCGTAGATAGTGGCGCCACGGGCACGGGCATGCTCCAGCTCTTCGAGAATCACCGCACCGGCGCCATCGGACAGAACAAAACCGTCACGGCCGGCATCCCACGGGCGGCTAGCCGCTTGTGGGTCGTCGTTGCGAGTGGAGAGCGCACGTGATGCGGCAAAACCACCCAGCCCCAGACCACAAGTGGCCATTTCCGAGCCACCGGCAACCATCACATCGGCATCGCCATACATGATGGTGCGGGCAGCGGAACCGATGCAGTGGGTCCCGGTGGTGCAAGCGGTGGTAATGGCGTAGTTGGGGCCCTGCAAACCAAGCTGCATCGACAGTGCGCCGGACACCATGTTGATGATCGAGCCGGGTACAAAAAACGGAGAAATCCGGCGTGGTCCCTTGTCAAACAGGGTTTTGCAGGTTTCCTCGATATTGGTCAGTCCGCCGATACCTGACCCCATGACCACACCAATACGCGCGCGGTTGTCATCGGTCACTTCAAGCCCGGAATCCTGCATTGCCTGGTAGCAGGCCGCCAGCCCGTACTGGATGAACAGGTCGAACTTGCGTGCCTCTTTGGCTGGCATGTACTGCTCAACATCGAAGCCTTTTATCGACCCGCCAAAGCGGGTGGTAAAAGCCTCCACATCCATATGTTCAATCGAAGCAATACCGCTCCGCCCTGCGAGAACACCGGCCCAGCTGGATGCTACATCAAGTCCCAGCGGGGTCAGCATGCCCAGCCCGGTCACTACGACACGTCTACGTGACATGGCAAAACCCTCTTTGTCTACAAAATACCAGCGGAATTTCCGTCAAAAAAAAACCGCACTCCCAACGCATGGATGTGCGGTTTTTTGCTGTATCGAACCGCAGCTACATTATTGCGCGTGCGCGTTAACGTAGTCGATGGCTTCTTGTACAGTGGTGATCTTCTCGGCTTTTTCGTCCGGAATCTCGGTCTCGAATTCTTCTTCCAGAGCCATGACCAGCTCAACGGTGTCCAGGGAGTCGGCACCCAGGTCTTCGATGAAAGAAGCGCTGTTGGTAACTTCTTCCAGCTTGACGCCCAGTTGCTCGGCTACGATTTTCTTAACGCGCTCTTCGATAGTGCTCATTTCTTTTTTGCTCCTGATGGATAAACAAGGCAACCCACGCTGCCATTCAAACAAAGTGGGGCATTATACGCATGATTGCGGATTTAGTCCCATGTAAAATTCTTTTTATCGGCCAATTACAGCCTTCAAACCATGCTGTCGCCATATGGCTGATACTACATGTACATGCCGCCATTCACCGGAATGGTGGTGCCTGTCACATAGCCGGCCTGTTCCGAGGCCAGAAAGCCGACTACAGCGGCAATCTCTTCGGCCCCGCCCAGACGCCCGAGGGGAATCTGGGTCAGCAATGCTTCTTTTTGTGCGTCCGGCAGTTCACGGGTCATGTCGGTATCGATGAAGCCCGGAGCAACAGTGTTGACTGTTACCGCGCGCGAGCCCAGCTCACGTGCCAGCGCCCGGGAGAAGCCTTCCACGCCGGCCTTGGCCGCTGCATAGTTGGCCTGCCCGGGATTGCCCATGGCACCCACCACCGAGCCGATGCTGATGATGCGGCCCCAGCGGGCTTTGGTCATGCCACGCAGGGCGGCCTTGCTGACCCGGTACAGGCTGTTGAGGTTGGTATCGATCACGCCATACCACTCGTCATCCTTCATGCGCATCATCAGGTTGTCACGGGTGATGCCCGCGTTATTGACCAGAATCTGCGGTGCGCCGAAATCGGCCTGGATACGCTCAAAAGCCGCAGCAACGGATTCGTCGCTGCACACATCCAGCACCAGCCCGGCACCCTGGATACCTGCTTCCGCCAGATAGGCTCCGATCGCTTCAGCGCCACCAGCAGATGTCGCAGTACCCACAACAATCGCTCCCTGGGCACCCAGCTGCAAGGCAATCGCCTTGCCAATACCGCGGCTGGCACCTGTAACCAGGGCTATTTTTCCTGCAAGACTCATCATGTTCTCCATCTTCAAACCAGTGCCGCCAGGCAGGCAGACAATCCGTCGGGGGTATCCAGGCTGTAGTTGGCCGCGCCTTTCAGGCAGCGCTTGTTCAAGCCACCCAGCACCTTGCCGGGACCACACTCAACCAGCCCGGCAACACCCTGCTCGCCCAGCCACTGCATGGACTCGACCCAGCGCACAGGGCTGTACAACTGGGCCAACAAATTCTGTTTCAGCGCTTCGAGGTCTGCGACCGCAGTAGCCGTCACGTTCTGCACCAGCGGAATCTGCGGAGCCTTGAGGCCAACCGCCTCGATATCGGCAGCAAACTGTTCCGCAGCCGGACGCATCAGGTCGCAGTGCGAAGGTACGCTGACCGGCAGCGGCATGGCACGCTTGGCGCCACGGGCCTTGCACGCCTCGATGGCACGCTCGACCGCAGCCGTGCTACCGGCAATCACCACCTGGCCCGGCGCATTGAAGTTGACTGCACTGACCACGTCGCCTTGCGCCACTTCGGCACAGGCAGCCAGCACGTCGGCATCTTCCAGGCCCAGAATGGCCGCCATGGCACCGGTTCCGGCAGGAACCGCCTGCTGCATCAGCTCGCCACGACGGGCAACCAGTCTGGCTGCACTGGCCAGTTCCATGGCACCGGCAGCCACCAGCGCGGAATATTCGCCCAAGCTATGGCCGGCAACAAATGCAGGACGCACGTCCGTTTTGGCACACCACAAACGCCATAAGGCGACCGATGCGGTCAGGATCGCGGGCTGGGTCTTGTCGGTCTGGTTGAGCTGTTCTGCCGGACCCTGCTGGCACAGCGCCCAAAGATCGTAGCCCAGCGCGGCCGAAGCTTCGGCAAAGGTCTCGGCAATCAGCGGTTCGGCATCGGCCAGTTCGCCCAGCATGCCAACTGCTTGCGAGCCCTGCCCGGGAAAAACAAAAGCAAGTGTTGCTGTCATTCAGAATTCCACCTGGTCAATAATCAGGCGCAGTCTGCCACGCCCATACAGATATAAACAAACCGACCATTGGATGATGGCCCGGGCATGCAAGTCACAACCGGCCGTGCGGTTTGCATCAACGGGCCGCCTTGTGTGTGCCATCCAGTGCATCCAGCCGTTGCGCCAGACGGGCGGGCAGGTCTTCCAGAGACATCCGCGCCGCAGTTTCCAGCGCCGCAAGAAAGGCGCGCTCACCGGCCCCGCCATGGCTTTTGATGACCAGCCCGTTGATACCCAGCAATGCTGCTCCGTTATAACGGTCAGGCGACCAGCGCCGCCCCAGTTCGCGCCACAGCCCGCGATTAAGGACAGCCAGCACCTTGCGCCACAGGGTGCGCCCGGCTTCTTCGCGCAGCTGCGTGGCCATCAGGCGCGCAACGCCCTCGGTGGTCTTGAGCAGCACGTTGCCGGTAAAACCGTCACACACAACCACATCGGCTTCATTGCGAAACACCGCGTCTGCTTCTATATAGCCGGTATAGTTGAGTGTACCGGCCTGCTCCAGACAGGATGCTGCCAGACGTACCTGCTGACTACCCTTGATGGATTCGATACCGATATTCAATAACGCGACCCGGGGCTGCGCCACACCGTCCAGCTCAAGCGCCAGCGAACCCATCAGCGCAAACTGCACCAGCTGATCCGCCGTGGCATCAACATTGGCCCCCAGATCCAGCAGATGGACCGGGCCGGACCGGGCCGGCAGGGATGTCATGATCGCCGGGCGATCAATGCCCGGTATCACCTTGAGCACATGACGCGCCAGCGCCATCAACGCCCCGGTATTGCCGGCACTAACACAGGCATCGGCCTGATGATCATGCACCAACTGCAGCGCGACCCGCATTGACGAATCCAGTTTGCCACGCAACATCTGGGCAGGCGGATCATCCATCAACACCACTTCGCTTGCGGGATGGATACTTAACCGGGAAGAAAGTTCGGAGGGGGTATTTGCCAGCAGCAAGGACAGCTGCGCGGGATCACCAACAAGGATGATCTGCAGGAAGGGATTGCGGCGCAAGGCCGAAAAACAGGCAGGCACAATGATGCGGGGACCATGGTCCCCGCTCATCGCGTCAACTGCAAGCCTGGTTGCAGTCAAGGATTACTCGTCAGCGCCCTGGGCAATGACCTGGCGACCACGGTACATACCTTCGGGGGATACGTGGTGACGCAGATGCACTTCACCGCTCTTGCTGTCGGTGGTTACAGCACGGGCGGTCAGCGCATCGTGGGAGCGACGCATGTCACGTGCAGAACGGGACTTTTTGCTCTTTTGAACAGCCATTTTACAACTCCTGAATTTTCAAATTCTTCACTGCGAAGGAAACTCTGAAAAGCGCCCGCTGACAAACAGCCGGCCACTTGTCGTGTCTGGCGATTTTCAGGGTTTCCTTAACTGCGCCAGCACACTGAACGGGTTGGACTTTGCAATCTCTTCACCGCTCAATTCGGGTTCAACATAGCCATCCGGGTGGTTGCACTCCCCTTCGGGGTGCTTCGGCACAATCGGCAGGCAAAGCAACAGCTCCTCCTCCACCAGCGCCCGCACATCCAGCGGCTCGTCGTCCAGCTCAACAATGTCATACTCTTGCGGCAACAGGCTGGTATCACTGCCCGGGCGAACCACCACATATTGGTAATCCCCGCCTACCGGCAATACCACCTCATCCAGGCAGCGCTGACACAACATGCCAACCTCTGCAGCCAGGTTCATCCGCACCAGCGGCAGCTTTTGCTCATCACGCAAAAAGGACAGCGAAATCTTCACTTCGCCGTCATTTGCAGTGACCAGCTCGCCCAGCCTCTCGAATGCCGAAAGCGGCCACTCGCCGATAAAAGTGAGTGCCCGATCGGCAAATCTGCGCGGGTCGACCTGATTTGGAATTGGACCGTTTGACATAAGCGCGGTATTTTAGTGATGCGCCGGACAACTGTCAAAGGGTATTGCATCAATGCCGGCACAAGGCTGGCTGCATCTTTTGCGCCGCAGGGACTTCTCCTGCCACCGGTACCACACACGGGCAGCACACCAGGGTGTCGCACCATGCTTTATTGCAACCGCATTTTATGCCAGACTTGTACCTTTATTAAAGGACGCATTGACAGGTGAACATGCCCCCGGTTTTGTTGAGTAGTGTCGCCATGGTTCTTTACCTGGCCAACAGCTTTTATCAGATACAGCGCTTTTTTACCCGGCGTCCGCTCTCCACGCCGCTCATGACCGGTTTGAGCCTGCTGGCTGCCGCCTGCCACGGGCTTGGCCTGTACCCCCTGCTGATCAATGACCAGGGACTACTGCTGGGTTTCTTCAATGCAGCCAGCCTGATCGCCCTGTTCATTGTCTTGCTGGTTCTGGTCTGCATGCGCTGCCTGACCGCCAACCTGATGCTGGCCCCCTTCCAGTTGCTGGCGACCCTGGCCATTGCCGGCAGCCTGCTGGTCACAGAAGGCCAGGTACAACCCATCCATAAAGCACCCGGCGTGCTGGCCCATATCCTGCTGTCGATCCTCGGCTACGGCATCATCAGCATCGGCGTGCTGCAATCGATCATCCTGCTGTTTCAGGAGCAGCAACTGCGCAAACGCCCCGTATCCGCCTGGATCCGCAGTTTCCCTCCCCTGCAGAGCATGGAAAACCTGCTGTTTTCACTGCTGTGGGGGGGCTGGATACTGCTGACCCTGTCCCTGGTGACCGGCTGGCTGTTCCTGGAAGACCTGTTCGCCCAACACCTGGTACACAAAACCTTCTTTTCCTGCCTGGCCTGGCTGATCTTCGGCCTGCTGCTCTGGGGCCGTCACCAGCTGGGCTGGCGTGGCCACAAAGCCATCCGCTTGACTCTGGCCGGTTTTTTCCTGTTGATGCTGGCCTATTTTGGCAGCAAACTGGTCCGTGAATTCATCTTGCTAGGTTGAGGCATCCACCATCCGTGAACAGCTTACCGCTAGGCTATCTGCTGGGTTTTCTGCTTTTTCTGATCCTGTGTTCGGCGTTTTTTTCCAGCTCGGAAACCGGCCTGCTCAGCCTTAACCGCTACCGCCTGCGTCACCTGCAAAGGGAAGGCCACAAGGGCGCACAGCGCGCCGGGCGCCTGCTGAACCAGCCAGACCGGCTGCTCGGCACCATTCTGGTCGGCAATAACGTAGTCAACATTCTGGCCGCATCCATTGCCACCGTGGTGGCCGTGGACATGTGGGGCGACGCCGGCGTCGCCATTGCCACCACCGGCCTGACCATTGTGCTGCTGATCTTTAGCGAAATCACCCCGAAAACCCTGGCCGCCCTGCGCCCTGAAACCATCGCCTTTCCTGCCAGCCGCCTGCTGTCGCTGCTGATGCTTGTGCTCTATCCGGTGGTCTGGCTGACCAGCGCAATCAGCAATATCCTGATCCGCATGCTGGGCATCAACCCGAAAGAACGCATCTCCGACGCCCTGTCAACGGAAGAGCTGCGCAGTGTCGTGCGTGAAGCCGGTGACGACCTGCCGGAACAGCGCCAGGACATGCTGCTCGGCATTCTCGACCTGGAAAACGTGACCGTAAACGACGTCATGATTCCACGCAACGAGATCATCGGCATCGACCTCAACGACAACCTGGACCACATCGTCTGGCAGTTGCGCACGACCAGCCACACACGCCTGCCGGTATACCGCGACAACATCAACCAGATCATCGGCGTGGTGCATATGCGCCAGATCGCCCGCCTGCTGACCCTGAACAAGCTGACCCACGCCGTGCTGGAAGCCGCCTGTGTCGAGCCATACTTCATTCCCGAAGACACCCCCCTGTCGGTGCAGCTGCTCAACTTCCAGAAACACAAGAAACGCATGGGCATCGTGGTTGACGAATACGGTGATATCGAGGGACTGGTAACGCTGGAAGACATCCTGGAAGAAATCGTCGGTGAACTGAGCGACAAGGAACAGGACCAGGAAGCCGAAATTACCCAGCAGGCTGAAAACAGCTACGAAATTGACGGCACCGCCTATATCCGCGACATTAACAAGATACTCGGCTGGGAACTGCCCTGCGACGGCCCCAAGACCCTCAACGGCCTGATCACCGAGATTCTGGAAAGCATTCCCGAAGGGGCGGTCTGCGTCAAGATCGGTCCCTATCTGGTCGAGACCCTGGAAGTACGCGACAACCGCATCAGCAAGGCACGCCTGACATTGCTGGAGTGATTCCTGCTGTAGATGCAAACTTGTTCGCACAAATCCTTGTGGCCCGGCACAGCCGGGCTTGTCCGAACAAATTCGGACCTACAATGGATACAAGCTGTTTTGCCTACAACAACGCCGCTCAATGAGCGGCGTTGTTGTAGGTGCGAATTCATTCGCACAAGAGCCTTTGTAGTCCGGCATTGCCGGGCATTGTCCGGATAAATCCGGACCTACAGCTCAACCTTGATTGCATCAATCACTGCATTGGCCTTGTCTCGTGCCTGTTGCAGGTCGTCCCCGCGGGCCAGCGCCACGCCCATGCGCCGCTCGCCAACCACTTCCGGCTTGCCAAACAACCGTAGTGCCGTGTCCGCTTGTGTCAATGCCTGCTGCAAGCCGCCAAACGATGGCTGCTTCGACTCGCCCTCAACCAGCAAGACGGCAGAGGCGCTCGGCCCCTGCTGACGGATGACGGGAATCGGCAGCCCCAGAATGGCCCGCGCATGCAGGGCAAATTCGGACAGATCCTGGGAGATCAGCGTGACCAGCCCGGTATCATGCGGGCGTGGTGACACCTCGCTGAACCAGACCTGCTCCCCCTTGATGAACAGCTCGACACCGAAAATTCCGCGTCCGCCCAGCGCCTCGGTCACCTTCAGCGCGATATCCCGCGACTTTTGCAGTGCGGCCGGACTCATCGGCTGCGGCTGCCATGACTCGACATAGTCACCACGCTCCTGGCGGTGGCCGATCGGCTCGCAAAACGTGGTACCGCCGGCATGGCGCACGGTCAGCTGGGTGATTTCATATTCGAAGTCGACAAAGCCCTCGACAATCACCCGGCCGGCACCGGCCCGCCCGCCCTGCTGGGCATGGTCCCAAGCAGCCTGCACATCATCCCGGCCACGCAGGGTACTCTGGCCATGCCCCGAAGAGCTCATGATCGGCTTGACCACACAGGGAAAACCGATCTGTTCGACTGCCTGCACAAACGCCTGGTAATCATCGGCGAAGCGGTAAGGTGAAGTCGGCAGGCCCAGCTCTTCTGCAGCCAGCCGCCGTATGCCCTCACGGTTCATGGTCAGCCGGGCGGCACGTGCCGTCGGGATGACGGTGTAGCCTTCCTGCTCCAGCGCAACCAGCGTATCGGTGGCAATGGCCTCGATTTCCGGCACGATGTAATGCGGCCGCTCCTGCTCGATGATCCGGCGCAGCGCATCGCCATCCAGCATGCTGATGACATGGCTGCGATGGACTACCTGCATCGCCGGCGCACCGGCGTAGCGGTCCACCGCAATCACCTCGACACCGAAGCGTTGCAGCTCTATCGCCACTTCCTTGCCCAGTTCGCCACTGCCACACAATAGAACCCGGGTGGCGGTCGCCGACCCCGGTGTACCTATTACCACCTGATCCTGATCTGTACTCAACGGATAAGCCCTTGTTCTCGTGCACGCTGTTCGGTCTTGGCCAGAACAGCACGTCTTTGTTCATTGTCCATTTTGCCCCAATTGCTGATCTCCCGGCCGGTGCGCTGGCAGCCGACACAGAGGTCGTCTTCATCCAGCACACAGATGCTGACGCAAGGCGAGCGCAGGGGCTTCTCGATATGGCCCGGCTCAGTCTTCATCAACCGCCAGTTCCTGCTTGTAACGCTGGGCGTTTTTCACATAGTGGGCCGCGTTGGCGCGGATTTTCTCCTTCTCCGCATCGGTCAGCTCGCGCAGCACCTTGCCCGGCGCACCCACCACCAGGCTGCCATCGGGGATCTCCTTGCCTTCGGGAATCAGCGCGTTAGCAGCAATCAGGCAGTGCTTGCCCACTTTCGCACCATTCATGACCACCGCATTCAGGCCAACCAGACTGTAATCACCCACGGTGCAACCGTGCAACATGGCGTTGTGCCCCACGGTCACTCCCTTGCCGAGCGTCAGCGGAAAGCCCATGTCGGTATGCAGGGCGCAACCGTCTTGCACATTGCTGCCCTCGCCGACATGAATCAACTCGTTGTCGCCACGCAGGATCGCACCAAACCAGACCGAGGCTCCCTCGTCCAGGCGCACCTTGCCGATCACCGCGGCATCCGGCGCAACCCAGCTGCTTTCATGGGCCTGCACCCGTACATCTCCAAGACGGTATTTCATTCGTTGTTCCTCGCTATAGTTCTTTTTTTGTCAGGGGCGGCGGTACATCGAGCCGCAGCTTGCGGTCGTACAACAGGTTGACCAGTTCGACCACCATGACGGCGGTCAGCCCCCATATCTTGTAGTCACGGAAACGGTAACTGGGAACGTACCAGCTCTTGCCCAGATAATCGATCCGGTGAGTGGTTTCGCGCATATCCTCGGCAAAGAAATCGAGCGGTACCGCGAAAATGGAGTCAATCTCGCCGGCATTGGCACTGTAATTCAGTCCTTGCGGCACAATTCCGACATAGGGCGTCACCTCGATGCCATGGCGTGATACCAGCTGGCTCAGGCTGCCAATGACCTGTACGCAATGCGGGTCCAGCCCGACCTCCTCCTGGCTTTCACGCAAGGCAGTCTGCAGCAGGCTGCGGTCTTCGGGATCACGCCGGCCACCGGGAAACGCCACTTCACCACCATGGGTGGACAGGTCGCGGGCCCGCAGGGTCAGGATCAGCTCGGGATGCTCGGAACGGGTCAGCGGCATGAGAACGGCGGCCTGCGGCAACGGCAGTGCCGGCTGCAGCTTCTTTGGCATATAGGCTTCCAGCCGCTTTACAACTTCTTCTACCATGGAACCATCCCGACCACCCGATTCACTGCATGATGCCACGCCCGGCGGCTGCACCCAATACTGCAAAGGCATATATTACGTCATGCAGATTGTTCCGGCAGGCAAACGCCGGCTTCCGCTTGCAACAAAACCGCCGCCTTCCTAAAATCCGCTTCTTTGCCGATGCATCGGGCATCCGCAGCGAACCGGCACTGCCGCGAGTTCTGCCAGCAACCATGAAACCACTGTTAGCCTTTCTTGCTTTTTTATTATGTGCCGGCCCGGTCTTTGCCAGCATCGGTGCCGAGCCGCCACTGGTCGACAAGGTGCTGGTGGTGAAGTCGGAACAGAAACTGCATTTGCTGCGCCAGGACAGGATCATCAAGTCCTACCGGGTCTCGCTGGGCAAGCAGGACGGTCCCAAGCAGTATGAGGGCGACCAGCGCACCCCGGAAGGAACCTACTGGATCAACTGGCGCCAGCACAGCAAGAAATATCACCTGGCCATGCATATCTCCTACCCCAATGCCAGCGACCTGAAGCGTGCCTACCAGCTGAACAAGCCGGTTGGCGGCATGATCATGCTGCACGGCACACCCACCGACGAGGAGTATCCGGAGTGGTTTTTCCATACCCTGAACTGGACCGACGGCTGTATTGCCCTGACCAATGACGACATGCGTGAGATCTGGGAGCTGGTGAAAGACAACACCATGATAGAGATCCGGCCGTAACCGAAAGTTTGTCCCGTTTGCGGGCCTGCAATCGCTCCGGACGGCGCCTCCTGCATGCCAGCCACGCACCGCATGCAGGTCCGGATTTATCCGGACAGGCTCGACATCACCAGACAAAAGCACCTGTGCGAATAAATTCGCACCTACACATGCTGCTTGCCGAACAGTACCTTCTGTATGCCAGCCAAGCACCGCATGCAGGTCCGGGTTTATCCAGACAGACTCGACATCGCCAGACAAAAGCACCTGTGCGAATAAATTCGCACCTACGCAAACGCCGCCCATAGGGCGGCGTTGCTGGCCCGGACGGCGAGGCCGCCCGGGTGATGCGTTGACTGGTTTCGGGACCAGTCAAACAGCTATTGCTAGTTGACCCAGGCCCGGGCATTACCGAACAGGCGCAACCAGGCAGCGTCTTCCTGCCAGTCCTGCGGATGCCAGCTGTGCTGCACGGTGCGGAACAGGCGCTCGGGGTTGGTCATCAGCAGAGTGACACGGCCATCACGACTGGTCAGGCCGGTAATGCCGTCCGGCGTACCGCAGGGGTTGGCCGGATAGGCCTCGGTGACCTGGCCATGGTTGTCGGTGAAGCGCAGCGCCACCAATCCGGAGGCATTGGCAGCGGTACGCGCATCTTCACTGGCAAACTGCGCACGGCCACTGGCACAGGCCACGGCGACCGGCAGGCGTGAACCGGCCATGCCGGCCAGCAGGATCGACGGTGACTCCTGTACCTCGACCATGGCCAGACGGCCCTCGAAACGTCCGGACGTGTTGTCTGCAAACAGCGGCCAGTGCTCGGCACCGGGGATCAGTTCCTGCAGGCGGGCCAGCATCTGGCAGCCGTTACCGACACCCAGGGTGAAACTGTCGCTGCGGGCGAAGAAGCCGGCAAACTGCTCGCGCAGCTGCGCATCCAGCAAAATGCTGTTGGCCCAGCCGGCACCGGCACCGAAGGTATCACCAAAGGAGAAGCCGGCACTGACAGCCAGGCCTTTCATGTCAGCCAGACTGACCCGGCCGGCGGCCAGGTCGCTGGTGTGCACGTCAATGGCGGCAAAGCCGGCACGGTCAAAAGCGGCAGCCAGTTCGCTCTGGCCGTTGCTGCCCTGCTCACGCAGGATCGCCACCTGCGGGCGGCTCGCCAGATTCAGGTAGGGCGCAGCCAGATCCTGATTGATATCAAAAGTCAGCCGGGCACCCAGCCCCGGGTTCTGCTCGTCGAGCAACCCGTCAAACTCCTGCTGTACACAAGCGCTGTTGTCACGCAGGCGTTCGATCTGATAGCTGGTTTCGCTCCACACCTGATGCAGGCGGCTGCGCTGCTCGCTGTACATCAGCTGGCCGGCCAGGCTGATCCGGATCTCGTTGCCGGCTTGCGGCACGCCAATGACGTGAACGCAACCGGCCAGCCCCTGCTCCCCGAATAGCGCCTGTACTGCCACGATATCGGAGTTGCGCACCTGAATGACCGCGCCTAGCTCCTCGTTGAACAGCGCTGCCATGATCTGGCTGCCGGCGATCTGCAATGCATCCAGTTCAAGCTGCAAGCCACAGTGACCGGCAAAGGCCATTTCTGCGACAGTGACCAGCAGGCCGCCGTCGGAACGGTCGTGGTAGGCCAGCAACTTGCCCTGCTGGTTCAGCTGCTGGATGCTGTCGAAGAACGCCTTGAGGTCGGAAGCCCGGTCCAGATCAGGGGTGACATCACCCAGCTCGGAATACACCTGCGCCAGGATGGAGCCACCGAGGCGATTCTGGCCACGACCCAGATCGACCAGCAACAGGCTGGTATCGCCCCGGTCCAGCTGCAATTGGGGAGTCAGGGTCCCGCGTACATCAGGTACCGGCGCAAAGCCGCTGATGATCAGGGACACGGGCGAAGTCACGGCTTTCTCTTCGCCGCCATCCTGCCAGCGGGTTTTCATCGACATGGAGTCCTTGCCGACCGGAATGCAGATGTCCAGTTGCGGGCACAACTCCATGCCCACCGCCTTGACGGTGTCGTACAAGCGTACGTCTTCGCCCGGGTGGCCGGCAGCGGCCATCCAGTTGGCAGACAGGCGGATGTCGCTCAGTTTCTCAATGCGGGCCGCAGCCAGGTTGGTGATGGTCTCGCCCACTGCCAGACGACCTGAGGCCGGGGCATTGAGGATGGCCACCGGCGTACGCTCGCCCATGGCCATGGCTTCGCCATGGAAACTGTCGAAGCTCTGGGCGGTTACCGCGCAGTCAGCCACCGGCACCTGCCAGGGGCCAACCAGCTGGTCGCGCACCACCAGACCGGTCACCGTGCGGTCAGACCCGGTGATGACAAAGCTCTTGCTGGCCACGCTCGGATGACGCAGCACGCGCTCGACACTCTGGATCAGGCTCAGCTGGTCGGCGGCAAACAGCTGCGGACAGCTGTCTTCGCGGCTCACATTGCGGTGCATGCGGGGCGGCTTGCCCAGCAGCACATCCAGCGGCATGTCCACCGGCTGGTTGCCGAAGTGGCGATCGCCCAGTACCAGCTGCTGTTCCGCGGTGGCTTCACCAACCACGGCAAAGGGGCAACGCTCGCGGGCACAGATATCGGCAAAGCGCTGCAGGTCTTCGCTGTCCACCGCCAGCACGTAGCGCTCCTGAGATTCGTTGCACCACAGCTCCAGCGGACTCAGGCCCGGCTGGGCGCTGGGCATGTCGCGCAACTCGAAGCGCCCGCCGCGGCCGGCATCGTTGACCAGCTCGGGAAAGGCGTTGGACAAACCGCCGGCGCCAACGTCATGGATGAAGCGGATCGGGTTGTCGTCACCCAGCTGCCAGCAGCGGTCGATCACTTCCTGGCAGCGACGACCCAGCTCGGGGTTGCCGCGTTGCACGGAAGCGAAGTCCAGGTCATCTTCGGCCAGGGTGTCGGCCGACGAGGCCGCACCACCACCCAGACCGATCAACATGGCCGGGCCACCCAGCACAATCAGCTGGCTGCCGGGCCTGATTTCACCTTTCTGCACATGCCCGTCACGGATGTTGCCCAGGCCGCCAGCCAGCACGATCGGCTTGTGATAGCCGCGTACCTCGGCGCCGTTGACGGTCTGCACTTCCTGTTCGAAGCTGCGCACGTAGCCATTGAGCACCGGGCGGCCAAATTCGTTGTTGAAGGCCGCACCACCTTTCGAGCCCTCGATCAGCACCTCCAGCGCATCGACCATGCGGCCGGGCTTGCCGTATTGCAGTTCCCAGGGCAGCTCATAGCCGGGGATGTTCAGGCTGGACACGGTGAAACCGGTCAGGCCGGCCTTGGGCCGCGAACCGATGCCGGTGGCACCCTCGTCACGGATCTCGCCACCAGAGCCGGTACCGGCACCGGGATAGGGTGCAATGCCGGACGGATGGTTATGGGTTTCCACCTTCATCAGGATGTGCACCGGTTCCTGGTGGGCACGGTACTGGCCATCCTGTGCGTCGGGGAAAAAACGGCCGGTGGTGAAGCCCTCGATCACCGAGGAGTTGTCCTTGTAGGCGGACAATACACCGGCGCTGTTGTTCTGGTAGGTATTCTTGATCATGGCGAACAGCGATTTCTGCTGTGCTTCGCCATCAATGTCCCAGCTGGCGTTGAAGATCTTGTGGCGGCAGTGTTCTGAGTTGGCCTGGGCGAACATCATCAGTTCGACATCATGCGGATTGCGGCCCAGCTTGCGGAAGTTCTCTACCAGATAATCCATCTCGTCTTCGGCCAGCGCCAGCCCCAGCTCGGCGTCGGCCTTTTGCAGCGCGGCCAGGCCGCCACCCAAAACATCCACCACAGTCAGCGGGCGTGGCGCTTCTCCGGCAAACAGGGCAGCGGCAGCCTGCATGTCATCAAGCACGGTCTGGCTCATACGGTCGTGCAACAGGGCGCGTACCGCCTTGAACTGCGCGGCGTCCAGTTGTGCATCCAGGTAATAGGCAACGCCCTGCTCAATGCGGTTGAGCTTGTGCAGGCCGGCATGGCGCAACAGGTCTGTAGCCTTGCTGGACCAGGGCGACAGGGTGCCGATGCGCGGTACCACCAGCAGCAGGCGACCTTCCGGCTGCTGCGCCACCGCATCCGGGCCATAATCCAGCAGCTGCTGCAAGCGCTGTTCTTCTGCTGCATCCAGACCGGCACTCAGGTCCAGGAAATGCACAAACTCGGCATATACCTGCCCGGCTTCCGGCACTATGGCCTGGATTTTCTGCAGCAGGGATTGATGACGAAATTCGGTTAGGGCGGGTGCACCACGCAAAATGAGCATCGTTGAAACAGCCTCTGATCAGAGCAAACAGGAGGCAGTATTTTAATCGTCCATGCGACAAATGACCAATCAATTCTGCCCTTGCCTGTCGGCCGCTCCCGATACGGCTCCAGCCCTGCGGCCTGGCAACCGGGGCGGACGCCGATTATTCCGGAACAAGCTGTGTATTGGCCACTGCCAGCCAAGTTTGTATACTGCCGCCATGCCAGCCCCACACTTCACTCATCGTTTCCTGTCATGGCTATTTCCATTACTGCTTGCCCTGTCAGCCTGCCAGGACGAACACACCAGCAAATCCGTTGCGCCTGACGGCCTGGAGCAGGTCCGCGCCAGCGGCGAACTGGTGGTGCTGACCCGAAATACGCCATCAACCTACTTCCAGGACCGCAGCGACGCCTCGGGCTTCGAATATGACCTGGCCGAGGCTTTTGCCCGCCAGCTGGGCGTGACACTACACATTGAAACAGCCGACACCATCGAACAGCTGTTCCGGCGTACCCTGGCTGACAAGCGCCCTTTGCTGGTGGCCGCCGGCCTGACCAGTCATCCGGCACGTACTCCGGCATTGCTGTTCAGCGATAGCTATTTGCAGGTGACACCGCAGGTCATCTATCACACCAGTGCCAAACGCCCACAGCAGGCAGCAGAGCTAGCCGGCAAGCGCATCCTGGTTCTCAAGGACAGTGTCCATGCAGTCTTGCTGGAAGAGCTGAAAAAAGAACACCCGGATCTCGAATTTGCCGTCTCGGATACGGTCGAAAGCGTTGACCTGCTGCGCATGGTTGATGAAGGACAAATCGACATCACGCTGGTCAACTCCAACGAACTGGCCATGCACCAGGTCTATTTCCCGCACATCCAGCTGGCATTCAGCCTGGAGCCGGCCATCGGCCTGCAATGGGCCATTCGCCAGCCCGGCAACCATGCCGATACCAGCCTGCTTGACGCCATCAATGATTTTTTACAGCAAAGCCGTGATCAGGGCCTGATCGACCGGCTGGTCGAACGCTATTACGGCCATCTGGATGTCATGGGTTACGTCGGTGCCAACGCTTTTGCCAAGCACTTGCAACAACGCATGCCAAAATACGAAGCCCTGTTCCGCAAAAATGCCGAAAAATTCGGCCTGGACTGGCAGTTTCTTGCCGCCGTCGGCTACCAGGAGTCACACTGGGACCCGCAAGCACGCTCCAAGACCGGAGTACGCGGACTGATGATGCTGACCCAGCGCACCGCTGAAGAGCTGGGGGTAAAGGACCGGCTCGACCCGGAACAAAGCATCCACGGCGGGGCCAAATACCTGGCTCAGATGCTGGAGCGCCTGCCTGACAGCATCCAGTATCCCGAGCGCTACTGGTTTGCCCTGGCTGCCTACAATATCGGTCTGGGTCACCTGGAAGATGCACGCCGGCTGACCAGCCAGGCCGGGCTGGACCCGGACAGCTGGGTCGACGTACGCTCGATCCTGCCGCGTCTGGCGCAAAAGCAGTGGTACAGCCAGACCCGCTACGGCTTTGCCCGCGGTGGCGAGCCGGTCCACTTCGTCAACAACATCCGCCGTTATTACGACATCCTGTCCTGGTCAACCCGTCCTGCCAGCGAAGATACCATCCTCGGCGGCCTGCACACTCCGGCCATCAAGGGCCAATAAGCGGCCTGACTCCCGGATGTAAAGAGCCGGCGATCGCTCTGGAGCCGGCGCTGAATGCTGGATGCTGCGCCGTGAGCATTACCGTCTGTCCCGGAAAAATGCCCGCAACATCGCCGCCGACTCGTCCGCCAGCAAACCGCCCTCCACCAGTACCCGATGGTTGAGAAAACCCTGCTCGAAGAAACGCCCCTGGCTGGCGGCAACTCCCGCGCGGGGCTCGCTGGCGGCATACACCACCCGGGCAATGCGGGCATGGATCAGCAAACCCGAGCACATGCTGCATGGCTCCAGCGTGACGTACAGGGTGCTACCGGGCAGCCGGTAGTTTTTCACCGCCCGCGCCGCCGCCCGCACCGCCTGCATTTCCGCATGGGCACTGGGATCATGCAGGCCTATCGGCTGATTGAAGCCCCGCCCCAGCACCACACCATCGCGCACCAGCACTGCCCCGACCGGCACCTCGCCCAGCGCCGCCCCTTGTGCGGCCTGCTCCAGCGCTTCCTGCATGAATCCCCGGTCCGCACTGCGATCGATAATGGCCGGTGCATGGCGCCCGGCGCTGTAGTCTGCCTTCACTTGTCGTTGCTCCCCTTGGACAGGGTGATTTGCGGGTCCTGCCAGTCCCCGCTGATGGTATAGCGCACTGCCGCCATGCGGGCGAAACGGTCGCCCACCAGCCGGTCGATCACGAACAGCGCCCCGCCCACTGCTGGCGCCCCGACCGCCACTGCGGCCAGTGGCAGGTTGCGACTGATCGGCATGGCTACCTGCATGTCGGCCTTGATGCTGCCGGCGGGAACATCCAGGCTGCCATTGATGGTCAGGTTGCTGGAGATCCCTTCCAGTGTCAGCGCTTCACGGGTACTGAACACTCCCCGCTCGATATCGATCACACCATCAATACGGTCATAGGACAGCCCCTTGCCCCACAGGTCGGTGAAATCAAGCCGCAGCCGCCGGCCGATGGCATCAAAGTTGAGCAACCCAAAGACACGCAGTACCTGGGCGCTGCCATCGGCAGCCTTCAGCTGGCCCTTGCGGAACTTCAGTTGCACAACCCCGTCAAGACTGGCCACGGCGAACTCCTGTGGTGCTCCCGGCCACTCAAGCTCCAGCCCGATGGTGAAACTCTCGCTGCTCATGGAAGGTACATAGCCCCAGTCCTGTAAAACCTGCTCCAGCTGTCCGCCTGTCAGCTGGCCCCTGAAACTGCTGCGCTGCCCGGGCTGGCCGTACCAGTGCAGGCTGCCCTCAAGTTGCAAACCCTTGAGGTTCGCCGTCAGATCATCGAAACGCACGCCGCCGGCATCATCAGGCACGCTGGCAAACGCCAGTGTGCCCAGCACCTCGTCACCCAGTGCCAGCTGGCGAATGCTGGCCTGTATTGCCGGCACATCAGCAGGAGTCAGCCCGCCTGCCTCCTGCAACAGGTTCTCGCCCGCATCCTGCGGCAGTTGCAGCCAGTCAAGATCAACGAGCAGGGCTCCCGAAGCCGGTATCCGCACCGCTCCTCTGGCCTGCTTGCTGGCAAGCGTAGCCAGCCAGCCGGCAGTATCCGGCCGGACATTCAACTGCGCCTGCTCGAGCGGGATACCGAAGCCTTCCAGACGGGCGATATCCAGCCGTATCTCCTGCAGACCGGCATCTTCGCCACCACCCGGTGCCGGGTTGTAACGTTCGACAGCAGCCAGCCAGTCAGGCAAAGGCAGCTGTGTCAGTTGTCCGGCAATCCACAGTCCGTTGCCGGCCGGTAACCGTGCCGGGCTCCCGCCCAGCATCAACTGGCCACGCACGGCCCGCTCACCGGTCTGTGCCACTGCAAACAGGCCGTTCACACGCGAACCGTGCACCAACCGGTAATGCAGCTCGGAGCCGTCCAGGGTCATGTGCCAGCTGGTTGGTACTTTTTCCGTCGCGGTCTTGGCCAATGGTGCCGGCAGGTCGATGGCCACACCCTGCAGGTCGGTGTTGATGGCCAGCTGACTGCCCTGCCCGGCCAGCGACAGGTCAAGCTGATACTCGAAGGCCCCGGCAAAAGGCAGAGGCTGCGCATGCCCCAGCCAGTCCTGCAAACGCTTGACCGGCATGCTGCCACGCGCCCGGATCTGGCTTGACCATTCCCGGCTCGCCGGTTGCGGACGCATGCTGGCCGTAAAGGGCTGTCCGAGAAAGCGGCCCAGCACGCCATTGCTGGTCATGCCTTTCAGGCTGTCGATGACCAGTTCGCCCTGCAACTGCTCCAGTCGCACGTCAAGATCCGGCATGTACAGACTGTTGTTGTCCAGCTGCATATCAAGCAGGACCTGCATCGTCTGACTGTCGGCAAAAGGAATCTCCAGCTGCAAATCGCCGGCCAGCCCGCCCTGTCCCTGCCAGCCGGCCATCACCGGCAGCTGCTGCGCCAGCGGTGTTTGCTGAACGACCTGCAGGGCATCGGCCATCGAGCCATCAAGCCGGGCCTGGATGCCCAGAGTGGAAGCGCCGGCAGCGTGGTAGGCCACCTCGGCATGGGCGTTGCTGATTTCCGTCTGCAGGATTCGCGCCCGTTCGATCTCGATCTCGACACCCTGGTCATGCACGTAGACCTGCGCCCGCCCGTCTTCCAGTACCGGCCAGCCCGGCTGGTAGGCCAGTTCGGCCTTGCTGACATCAAAATACAGGCTGATCGAGCGGGCACCCGGTGGGGCACCTGCCTCCAGTGATCCCTGATACTGGAAATACCCCTGATGCACATCCGCGCCCAGAATTGCATCATGCAACCAGCCCCACAATTGTGGCTGCTCGTCACGCAATACCAGCGGCAGATAACGGGCCTTGTAAGCGGCATTGCCGTCCCGCATGCCGACCCGCAGGTCCATGTAGCTTTCTTCTTCGTCAGCAGCCGGTAACCAGATGTCAAAATCACCGGCCAGGCTGCCCTCGTCACCCTGTACCTGCAGGTACGGACTGGTCAGCCTGAAGTCGAAGTTCTGGGCCAGAGACCAGGTCAGACGGGCCCGCGCCTGATGGTATTGCCAAGGGTCGGCAAACAGTTCGCGCAAGTACAGGCTGAAACCGCTGCTATCCAGATGCAGTTCGCCACCGGCCAGGCTGCCGAACAACCGCCCACTGATGCCGGTCGCGCCTGGCACATGTTTCCACGGGCTGTAATCCAGCCCTTGCAAGTTGGTGTCATACTCCAGCTGTTGCTGCCAGTGCACACCGGGCGTCCAGCGCAGGCGTGTGTTGGTCAGCCGGCCGCGAAAATCCAGTTGAGCAAGGATGTCGTGCGCCAGCCCGGGCATGGGTACATACTGCAGCACTGCCGTCATCAGCGGCTCCAGCTGCAGATGCCCGATGGTAATCTCGGTGGAGGTCTCCAGCAGGGGGCCGGTTCCTTGCTGGCGTGCCTGCAGCGCCAAACTCTGCATGGGCACTTGCGGCGACCAGCGTACATTCAGGTCAGGCAACCATAGCAGGCGTCCGCCGGCATCGGCCGTCATGCTGGCACGTACCCGGCCGAGTTCCAGATCCAGTTCCCGCTCCTGCCAGCGGCCGCGTACCTGTCCGCCGTCCGAGTCCAGCACCAGGGATCTCAGCTGCCCCTGTTCAATACCCAGCCATGCCTGCAAGGACAGCGCGGCACTATCCAGTTCCATGCCGGCCGGCAACAGCTGCTGCCAGGCCGGTGGCAGCCATTGCAGCCAGTTGCTGCCGGGGACACTGAGATAGGCATCAAGGCTACCCTGCTGCCAGTCGGCCACGTCCCCCCGCGCATGCGCCGCCACCTGCAGCTGCTGCCCGTCCGGCAACACCACGCTGGCCTGCAAGTGCCGGCTGCTGCCCTGTTGCTCCAGGGTAATGCCTGCCTGCTGCAACTCGAAAGGTGGCGTATCCGGCAAACGGATGCGCACACGGGCATCCACCAGACTCAAATGCCCGATGCGGCCTGCCCGCCCAAGTAGCTGTGTCCAGTCGGTGGAGGCCCCGTCTGCAGCACCCTGCAGTACCATGCCGTTGAGCAGCCAGGAATCAGCCTGCTGCTGCAGCTCGATATCCAGTCCCTGCAGGCTGATGGCGGCCAGTGTCCAGTCACCATGCCACAGGCTGGACAGCATGTCCGGCCGAAAATGCAGGCGCTCAATGTGTAGTGGTTGCTCGCCATCTCCCAGGCGCACGTCTTCCGCATAGAAGCGTGGGGACACTCCGTGCCAGCCGGCATGCAACCGGCCCAGATGCAACGGCTGGCCAAGCTGCCCGCCCAGCCAGTCCTGCACCTCGATCCGGTAGGCGTTGAGCATTGGTGTCAGAATGCGGCCGGCACTCACATACAGGGTGAGCATCAGCAACAGCAGCAGGCAAACCCACAGGCCACTGCGCCAAAACAACCGGTTAAGCTGCCGTATCATGAGCGGCCCCTACAGCAGGACGATGTCGTACTGCTCCTGGGAGTACAGGCTTTCCACCTGCAGCTTGATCGGCCGCCCGATGAAGGTTTCCAGATCCGCCAGGTTACCGGCTTCCTCGTCAAGCAACCGGTCAACCACGCTCTGGCTGGCCAGTACCAGGTAACCCTCGGCCTGGTAGGCCCGCGCCTCGCGCAGTATTTCACGAAACACCTCATAGCAGACCGTCTCCGCCGTGCGCAATTCACCGCGTCCCTGGCAGGTGCTGCAAGGTTCGCACAGCAGCTGGCTCAGGCTTTCCCGGGTACGCTTGCGCGTCATCTGCACCAGCCCCAGCTCGGTCAGGCCGGTAATGTGGGTTTTGGCATGATCGCGCTCGAGTTGTCGCTCCAGCGTGCGCAAGACCTGCCGGCGATGCTCTTCATCTTCCATGTCGATGAAGTCGATGATGATGATGCCACCCACATTGCGCAGTCGCAGTTGACGGGCAATTGCCATCGCCGCTTCGAGGTTGGTCTTGAAAATGGTTTCTTCCAGATTGCGGTGACCGACAAAAGCGCCGGTGTTGACGTCGATAGTGGTCATGGCTTCGGTCGGATCAATGATCAGGTAACCACCGGACTTGAGCGGTACCTTGCGCTCTAGCGCCCGCTGGATCTCATCCTCAATACCGTGCAGGTCGAACAGCGGCCGTTCGCCGGGATAATGCTCAATCAGCTCACCCACCCCGGGTACCAGCTCGGTGACAAACTGCAGCGCCTTGCCCAGGGTCTCGCGCGAGTCGATGCGGATTTTTTCCGTCTGCTCGCCCACCAGGTCACGCAGGGTGCGCAGAGCCAACGGCAACTCCTCGTAAATCAGGCAGTTGCCGCTGCAATCATTGATCTGTTCCTGCACCTGCTGCCACAAGCGATACAGGTAGCGGATATCGGCACGCATGTCGGCCTCGTTGACTCCCTCCGCTGCCGTGCGAATGATGAAACCGCCAAACTCGGGCAGAGTTTCCGCCTTGAGACAGTCTGCGACCAGCAGCTTGAGACGTTCGCGCTCGGTCTCGTCCTCGATTTTCAGCGAAACACCGATATGGTCACTGGACGGCATGTGTACCAGATAGCGTGAAGGCATGGAAAAATAGGTGGTCAGGCGGGCGCCCTTGCTGCCGATCGGGTCCTTGGTCACCTGCACCACCAGCGCCTGGCCGTCATGCAGCAGGCCGCTGATGCTGTCGATCTGGCGACCCTCGGGGATCTGCAGTTCGCCCATGTGAATGAAGGCGGCCCGCTCCAGGCCGATATCGACAAAAGCCGCCTGCATGCCGGGCAACACCCGCACCACACGTCCCTTGTAGATATTGCCGACCAGCCCCCTGCTCTGGGTGCGCTCGATATGAACCTCCTGCAGAACACCGTTTTCCACCACAGCCACACGGGTTTCCATGGGGGTGATATTCATCAGGATTTCTTCACTCATGCCATTTTCCTTTGATCAGGCCGGGCGCCAGCTGCACTACAGTACGCCATCCCGTACTGTTTCCGCAAAAAAAATGCCGCACTCCGGCCGGGTGCGGCATTTTCCATGATTACTGCAGATTTTACAGCTACCAAAGGTTAAAACACAAAATTGATATGGCGGTTCTCGTCCAGTGTCAATGTGCGTTTTTGCGTCAGGCCCTGATAGCGTACCTCAATGTTGTACACACCCGGATCAAGCATCAATGACAAGGGCGTGGAACCATAAGGCTTCTTGTTGACCAGCACCTGGTCACCGTACTTATTGCTGCGCACGATCAGCGAAATCGATTGCGCTTCGCACAGCTCTGCCGAAGCGGCCAGCAATGCACAAGCCATCATCTTGCGTGGCCGCACATGCGCCCGCACATCGACATCGGCAGTTACAGTACCCTGCAGACTCATGCTGGCTTCAGTAAAGTCACGTGTAACCCTGGTGGTATACCAGTCGGAACTCAAACTGACGGGGCCAACAACGTCCTCCAGCTCCTTGCTCAGGACCTGCTGATAATGCTCTTCAATCCAGGTCTGGATGCGTGCTTCCAGCGGATATTCGCTCAGACAGCTGCCCAGGCTTTTGCTGGCCGGACACTTGAAGCTGATCGTCTCGCGAAAGTGCAAATTGCGCTCCAGTTGCTGCGCGACCTTTTGCACCCTGCGCAACGCTTCTTCACGCTGCTGCGAAGCGTATCGTGTCTGCAGGCGCTCAAGATCACGACGTTTTTGCGCCAGTTTCAACTGCCGCTCAGCCAGCTCTTGCTGCGTTACCAACAAAGCATCGGACAGCTGGCCCTCCTCACGGAGCAGTTCATCATGTCGCCCGAACATGGCATCCAGACGGGAGCGCGAAGAACTGTTCTGCAGCACTTCATCCAGCTCGGCACGAATATTCTTCTTGCTCTCTTCCATCTGCAGCCGGGCTGACTCGTAACGGCTGGTCTCGACACTCAGCCGGTTATCCAGCTCTTGCTTGTCCCGCTCCATGCCTTCGACTTCCGCGACCAGCGCCGCGACATCCTTCTCGGTAATCTGCCCGCCGGCAACACCATGCCCGCCATCAGCAGAAGCAGTCTGCTGGCTGCCCGGGACCGGGACAGCCTGCCCGGCTGCTGAATCCGCAGCAGAACTTCCGCCTGCCAGACCGAACAGCAACATGCATCCAAACAGCCCCAGCAACACCATCGTCATTTTTGACCGATGCATTCCACTACGAAGGTTCCCTGCTGCTCCACACCGGCCCCATGCCCGTACAAACATAATAAAACCTGTCTATTATCAATCAGTTATATATAAGCGCACAAAACCCTAACACTCAACCTGCAATAGTTGCGCCACTGTATTACGCAATCCCGCCAGCGCCGATTGATGGCACTTCGCCCCCAAGTGTATAACAGTACACTTTTTTGCCCAAGCATATCCGTACCCGAGGCCTCCACAAAAAACTCTGTGACGAAACTACCGCGTGAAAAATGCCCAGCAATCCCTCCGTTTGTTGCAAACAGCCGTTACAACAAACACGTGAAAAGCTTCACGCACTGACAAAACGGAAAATATTCAGGCGGGCAACGCAAAGCGCCCTATTTGACATCCACCCCCGAAGGAAACAGCTTGCGGCAACCGGAATGCCGGCCCGATCCATGCCGTTTTTTATAGGGGGGGTGAACGCTGAGTTCGGACCAGGCCCGCATATTTTTATGCTAGCGGCCTGAACGGCTAGTTCGTGAACTCAAGTTCGGATGACTGCGGTTTCGAGGCAAGGCGCTGTGACAAGCCATAGCGGGGCTATGGCGAGGAGCAGCAACGCAGCATGAGAGCCTCAGACGCCGAAATTGGCTAATGGAATTAGTCGCACAGACCACTAGCGACGCAATAACCGGTGCACGCCATGCATGGCCAGATAGAACCAGGGCCAGAACAGGCCACTGATCAGGGCAGGCACCATGTATTGCGCAAACTGCTTGGGCGAACCGGTCAGCACATCCAGCCAGAAAGCCATCAGCTGGCCTGCCATGAACACCAGGGTCAGAATAAGCGCCTGCTGCCAGACAGGAAAAATACGCAGTCGCTGTTGCAGCCGGTGAATGGCAAAGGCAACCACAACCAGGAACAGGGCATGCAAGCCCAGCAGGCTACCGTACAGAATGTCCTGCATCAGGCCCGCCAGCCACGCCAGCAGCAGCCTGAAGCCGCCTGGCGACTCCAGCGCCCAGTAGGCAACCACCAATGCCAGCCACAGCGGACGCCAGTCCCGCATGGCTTCCGGCATGGGTGCCACCTCCAGGATAAGGGCAAGCAGCAGGCTGGTCAGGAACAACAGAGCGCTGACGATGGAAAAATGCCTCACGTATTCTCTCCCGCCGGTCTGGTCTGTTCCGGAGCCTGCGGCAGTGATTCATGTGGAACCAGTTCCGGATCCGGCGCCTCCTCACCCATATCTTCCGGCAAGGTCATGTCCATCTCGAGGTCATGCTCAAACTCCGGTTCCCGGCCTTCGGCAAAAACCAGCAAAAAATGACGGCTGCGGTCCAGCGCCGCCGCTGGAGTCGCCTGCACCACTGCAAAAGGCTGTCCGGTACCACGCTGCACATTCGTCACCACGCCGACCGGGTAGCCGGCTGGAAATCGCTGTGCCATGCCGGAAGTCACCAGCAGATCACCTTCCTTGATGTCGGCATTATCGGCCACATGGCGCAACTCGAAAATGCCCGGATGTCCGGTACCGCTGGCAATCGCACGCAAGCCGTTACGTGTCACCTGCACCGGCAGGCTATGGGTACTGTCGGTCATCAGCAACACACGTGCACTGTAGGGCATCACTTCGACTACCTGCCCCATCACACCACGCGCATCGAGCACCGGCTGCCCCTGATAGACGCCACGAGTACTGCCCTTGTTGATCAGCAACTTGTGTGTTTGCGGGTTCGGGTCCACTCCGAGCAGCTCGGCCACAACCACCTGCTCTTCCAGCAGCGCTGACGAGTTAAGCAACTCGCGCAGGCGGACGTTCTGCTCAGTCAGGGCCGCCAGTTTTTGCAGGCGCCGCTGCATGAGCAGGATATCGGCACGCAGCTTTTCATTTTCTGCCAGGATATCGGTGCGGCTGGCTATCATCTGCGACAGGCGGTCCAGGCTGCGACCGGGCAGGTCACCCACCCAGTACAGCGGCGTCAAGACGAGGCCCGCACTGCTGCGCAGCGGCTTCAGCCACTGGCTCTGTGCATCAACCGTCATCAGCAGCACCGACAACAGGGCGAAAAAAATGACGCGGACGGTTAACGATGTGCCTTTGGAAAATATCGGTTTGATGGGTTACACCTTGGGGTGAAAATACTGTGTCTGCAGCGCCCGGGAGCGACCCCGGAGCAGGCTGCAGCGGTGCCGGCATCATGACGGAAGCTTGCAGCTGTACCGGACACAACAACCGTCCCGACGGCCCGAGCCTGCCAACATGCCAGCCACGGCTCACCGGTTCGCACACACAGCATGCCGGCACCGATGCCGAACAGGCCGGCAAACTGCCGGCTCCCGCATGAATCAGTCAGCCGACAACAGGTCCATGGCATGTTGTTCCATCATCGCCAGCGCACGACCGCCGCCAATGGCCACACAGGTTTTCGGGTCTTCGGCAACGATCACCGGCAGGCCGGTCTCCTGGGCCAGCAGCTTGTCCATGTCGCGCAACAGGGCTCCGCCACCGGTCAGCACCAGGCCACGTTCGGCAATGTCCGATGCCAGCTCGGGGGGTGACTGCTCCAGCGCGCTCTTGACCGCCTGGACAATCTGGCTCAGGGACTCTTGCAGCGCCTCCAGCACTTCGCTGGAGTTCAGCGTGAAGCTGCGCGGCACGCCTTCGGCAAGGTTGCGCCCGCGCACGTCAAATTCGAGCTGCTCGCCACCCGGGAAGGCTGTACCGATATGCTGCTTGATCTGCTCGGCAGTCGACTCGCCGATCAGACTACCGTAGTTGCGGCGCACATAGGTGATGATCGCCTCGTCAAAACGGTCCCCGCCGACACGGACGGATTCGGAATAGACCACGCCGTTGAGGGAGATCAGGGCGATTTCGGTGGTACCGCCACCGATATCAACCACCATCGAGCCACGTGCCTCCTCGACCGGCAGGCCGGCACCGATGGCTGCCGCCATCGGCTCCTCGATCAGGTATACCTCGCGCGCGCCAGCGCCCAGCGCCGACTCGCGGATGGCCCGGCGTTCGACCTGGGTCGACTTGCAGGGCACGCAGATCAACACCCGGGGGCTGGGCTGGATGAAACTGTTTTCATGCACTTTATTGATGAAATACTGCAGCATCTTCTCGCAGACACTGAAATCGGCAATCACGCCGTCTTTCATCGGGCGAATGGCCTGGATGTTGCCGGGAGTACGGCCCAGCATGCGCTTGGCGTCGGTACCGACCGCGACCACGCTTTTCTGGTTGCCCTTGGTGCGGATTGCGACAACAGATGGCTCATCCAGCACAACACCTTTGTCTCGTACACAAATCAGGGTATTGGCGGTTCCGAGGTCAATGGAGAGGTCGCTGGAAAAAATGCCACGAATTTTCTTGAACATGGGTAAAAAACCTAAACGGTGCGCTATTGACAAACGCTGCAAAAAACAATGGGAAACTCTAACAATCATCAGGCTTTTGGGCAAGCGCCGCACTGTGATAGATTGTATCTCTTTTGTAAAAGAACGCATTGCTGACCGACGAGCGGACAACAACCAACATGGACAGCGTATTGTCCGATTCATTCACTTCAAGGTTCCAGCAGGTCATGCGACACAGTGCCGGTGCCATATCCGGCACCGCAACATCACGCAGCAACGGACCTCTTCATGAGCGCAATGCCCCTTGAACCACCACGGAGACCCGACAGATGGCGTTTACATCTACCGACGTGCAAACCCTCGCGCGACTGACCCAGATCCGGCTAGACAATGACGGCCCCGACAGGCTGGCCAGCAATCTGGACCAGCTGACCGCCCTGACAGAATGCATCAGTGGCGTAGCCACCAACGGAATCGAGCCCCTGGTCAGCCCATTGGACATGACCCAGCGCCTGCGTGCCGACGTAGTCAGCGAGCCCAACCAGCGCGAACTGTACCAGAGCCTGGCTCCCGCCACCGAAAACGGTCTCTACCTCGTTCCCAAAGTGCTCGACTAAGGATTTCCACCATGCATCAGCAAACACTGGCCCAACAGGCACGGGCACTGGCCAAGGGCGACTACAGCGCCCGCGAGCTGGCCACCCACTATATCCAGCGCATCGAACAGCTGGACCCGCAGCTCAACAGTTTCATCACGCTGACTGCCGAACAGACACTGGCACAAGCCGATGCGGCAGACAGCGCCCGCGCCAATGGCAGCGCCAGCGCCCTGGCCGGCCTGCCGCTGGCCCACCAGGACACCTTCTGCAGCAAGGGCGTGCGTACCAGTTGCGGTTCGAAAATGCTCGACAATTTTGTCGCTCCCTACAGCGCGCACCTGCTTGAGCAACTGGCCGCAGCTGGCGCCGTCAGCCTGGGCAAAACCAACATGGACGAATTCGGCATGGCCGCCAGTGGTACCTCCAGCTTCTACGGTGCCACCCTCAATCCGCGGGATGCGCAGCGCATCAGTGGCGGCGCGGCCTGCGGCAGCGCGGTTGCAGTTGCCGCAGGCCTGGCTTCTGCCGCCAGCGGCTGCGACAGCTTTGGCGACATCCGCCTGCCGGCAGCCCACCATGGCCTGACCGGACTGAAACCGACCTATGGCCGCATCTCCCGGCTAGGCATGACCGCCAATGCTTCCAGTTTCGACCAGGCCGGTTTCATCACCCGCAGCGCAGAAGATGCCGCCCTGTTGCTACAGGCCGGTGCCGGTTTCGACCCGCGCGACTCAACCAGCGCCAGCGAGCCGGTGAGCGACTACAGCACCACTCTGGGCCAACCGCTCAACGGCCTGCGCATCGGCATTGCCCGCAACCTGTTCGACGAAGCACTGGACGGCCGCATTGCCGCACAGGTGCTGGCCAGCGCCGAACAGCTGCAACAGCTGGGCGCAACCCTGATCGATATCGAACTGGCCCATGCAGACCAGGCCGTGGCCTGTGCCACCATTATCGGCAGTGGCGAAGCCTCCACCAACATGTCGCGCTTCGATGGTGTCCGCTTTGGCCACCGCTGCGACAACCCCGCCAGCCTGGACGATCTCTACCAGCGTAGCCGCAGCGAAGGCTTTGGCCCGTCGGTACAGCTGCAAGTCATGCTCGGCGCATATTACCTGTCGGTCGGCCAGTACGAGCGCTACTACGTGCAGGCACAAAAAGTCCGTCGCCTGATCAAGCAGGCTTTTGTCGCCGCCTTTGATACGGTCGACCTGATCCTGGCCCCGGTCACCGCCGCCCTGCCACGCCTGCTCAGCGAAGCGGCCGATGTTGCCGCCGAACGTGACAGCCAGCGCTATACCGCCCTGGCCAACCTGGCCGGCCTGCCGGCCCTGTCCATGCCCTGTGGCCTGGTTGATGGCCTGCCCGTCGGCAGTCAGCTGCTGGCCCCCTGGTTCCAGGAAGCCCGTCTGCTCAATGCCGCCCACCAGTACCAACTCGCGACCGACTGGCATACCGGCCGCCCCAGCGGATACTAAGGAGATCCCGACATGCAATGGGAAACTGTAATCGGACTCGAAATCCACGCCCAACTGGCCACCAAAACCAAGATCTTCTCCGGCAGCAGCACCGAATTCGGTGCGGCTCCCAACAGCCAGGCCAGCGCCGGTGATCTGGCGATGCCCGGCACCCTGCCGGTACTCAATGAAGAAGCCGTACGCATGGCCTGCCTGTTCGGCCTGGCGGTAGATGCCGAAATCGGCGAAATCAGCCGCTTCGACCGCAAGAACTACTTCTATCCCGACCTGCCCAGCGGCTACCAGACCAGCCAGCTGGACCTGCCCATCGTCGGCAAGGGCCACATGGACATCACCCTGGAAGACGGCAGCACCAAGCGCATCGGCATCACCCGCGCCCACCTGGAAGAGGACGCCGGCAAGAGCCTGCACGAAGACTTCAGCGGCATGAGCGGTATCGACCTCAACCGGGCCGGCACCACCTTGCTGGAAATCGTCTCCGAGCCGGAAATCAGCAACGCCAAGGAGGCTGTAGCCTACGCCCGCGCCATCCACAGCCTGGTGCAGTATCTGGGCGTGTGCGACGGCAACATGGCCGAAGGCTCGTTCCGCTGCGACTGTAACGTGTCGGTGCGCCCGGTCGGACAGAAAGAGTTCGGTACCCGTACCGAGATCAAGAACGTCAACTCGTTCCGCTTCATCGAGCGTGCCATCAACACCGAGATCCGCCGCCAGATCGAACTGATCGAGGACGGTGGCAAGGTGGTGCAGCAGACCCGCCTGTACGATCCGGCCAAGGACGAGACACGCGCCATGCGCAGCAAGGAAGAGGCCACCGACTACCGTTACTTCCCCTGCCCCAACCTGCTGCCGGTGGTGATCGAACCCGGCTATCTGGAACAGCTGCGCACAACGCTGCCGGAACTGCCGGCACAGAAACGCGAACGCTTTCAGAGCCAGTTCAGCCTGTCCGCCTATGACGCCAGCGTGCTGACCGCCAGCCGCGCCATGGCCGACTACTTCGAGCAGGTGGAGAAAATCTGCGGTGATGCCAAGCTCGCAGCCAACTGGGCCATGGGTGAGCTGTCCAGCCTGCTCAACAAGGACAACCTGGAAATCGGGCAGTCCCCGGTCAGCGCGCAACAGCTGGGCGAGCTGCTGGTACGCATCAAGGACAACACCATCAGCGGCAACATCGCCAAGGCGGTATTTGAGGCCATCGCCAATGGCGAGGGCAGTGCCGATGCAATCATCGAAAAACGCGGCCTGAAGCAGGTCACCGACAGCGGTGCCATCGAGGCCATTCTCGACGAGATGCTGGCGGCCAACGCTACCGAGGTTGAGGAATACCGCAACGCCGATGATAACCGCCGCAAGAAGATGTTCGGCTTCTTTGTCGGTCAGGCGATGAAAGCCTCCAGAGGCAAGGCCAACCCGCAACAGGTTAACGAGCTGCTGCTCAAGAAGCTGGAAGGTTAGTTTTTTGCACTGCGGTGTGATGCCGTTCGGGCAAGGCACTACGTTCGGCTGACGGCCGCCCTTCTGTTAAAAGCAGAAGGACAGGCTGATGCCGAACTCCGGCCTTACCCGGACGGCATGACTCTTTGCTAGGTTGGAGGGAATTGGCCCGACTGCGCCGGGCTTTTTTGTGCGAACACATACCCGTAGGTGCGCATTTATTCGCACACCAGCCCGTGCAGATTGGAATTTATTCGCGCACAAGCCTGTGCAGGTGCGAACTTATTCGAACATTGCCCAGCAAGCTCAGCCTTGCGGCTGGAAGCACAGAGTCTCGTTGGCACCCGTTGTGCGAATAAATTCGCACCTACAGAGAGTTCGTGTAAAAAGATCTGTGCGAAGGGACTTGCCCCCGAGAAAGCGCATACTTTCTGCCTCTCGGGGGCAAGCTCCCTCCCACAAAATTCATGATCACACCACGCGACAGCAGGCCGGCGTAGCCGGCCCACTCCCCCACAAACGCATGGGTGAATCTGCAGATTGGTAGAGGCCGTAGCAAAGCATCAGCAACAGGGGCGAAGCTTGCTTCGACACTGGCAGCGTCCGCTTTGCGGAGTGCTCTGGCAAGCTGCCTCACCCAAGGTAAAAACAACTATCACTGGAAATGAATTTTCAGCTTGCCATTCACCACCGGCGGGCACCAGTAATAGCCACCGGTAACCGGCCGGCTGAAACGGAACAGGCCATCGACAATCTCGTCGTCCAGGCCGATCATGCGGCGCAGCTGCACTTCGAACTGATCCAGCGACTCACCAAACGCCAGAAATACCAACCCGGCCACATCACCATCGATGTAGGGCATGGAACGACGCACGACAAAGGCTTCCGGCTCAAAATCTTCCATGGCGGTACGCTTGACATGGGCAAACTCGGGAGCGTCTTCGATTTCCTCGTTGTCACTCAACCGGCGCCCAATGATATGGTCCTGGTCCTGCTGCGGCAGCGACTTGAAATAACCCAGGTCATGCTCCCAGTGCTGGATGGCCGCATAGCTGCCGCCCTCTGCGCCCGTGGCAGTAACCACCGCCACCGCTTCGTCATCAACCGGGTTTTCGGTACCGTCCTCATAGCCGGACAAGTCATGGCCGGACAGGTAACGGAATGCATCAGTGACCTGCACCGGCTTGAACGCCGGCGCCAGCGCCTTGTCCAGCTCCATGGTACGGAACAGCAATTCGCCGCGATCATCGCCACGCAGCCACAGCCACAGCGCCTGCTGGGTGGACGGGATATTGATGCCCTGGTGGCTCAACGCCGGAAACATCCGCAGTGACGCCGGCGATTTGCCCAGTGCCTGCATCACGCCAATGCCCAGCCCGGCCACGACCGCCTCACCGTCAGCCAGTTCCGCCAGGGCAGCCAGCGCCCTTGGCAGGTCGGCCACATCGGCCAACGTATAAAATACATGCCGTGCCACTGCAGGCACCGGTTCAATCAAAATACCCTGTTGACACTTCATGTCGGAATCTCGCTTGCTGAAAACTTCACGCAGCACTATAAAGCAAGCCGGAAATGATTGCAGCCTTGCCCCCTGCTACAGATTTACCCGATATTTACCCGCCCCCGGCTGCCCAAACCGGTAACAACAGGTATCTTGTATACCCGTGACCCATTTTCATTACCCGTAAAGGAAAATACCCATGACCTTACTGAACTGCAAACACAGCCTGATCGCCCTCGCTAGCGCCGCCCTTCTGGCCGGCTGCGCCAGCAACAACCCTTATGAAAACGAGCGCAACGTCAACCGTACCGCAGTCTACGGTGGTATCGGTGCGGCTGCCGGCGCCATTACCGGCGCTGCGGTATCCAGTAAAAAAGACCGCACCAAGGGCGCACTGATCGGTGCTGCCGTCGCCGGCGCTGCCGGTGCCGGCTATGGTTATTACGTTGACCGCCAGGAAGCCGAGCTGCGCCGCGCGATGCAGGGCACCGGTGTCGAAGTGCAACGCGATGGCGACAATTTGACGCTGGTCATGCCTGGCAACGTGACCTTTGCTACCGACTCGGCCACCATTTCCGGCAGCTTTTACGGTGCCCTCAACAACCTGGCCCAGTCATTCCGTGAATACAACCAGAACACCATTGATATCGTCGGCCATACCGACAGCACCGGCGCCTACCAGTACAACATGGACCTGTCCCGGCGTCGTGCGCAGAGCGTGGCCAGCTATCTGCAAGGACAGGGCGTGGACTATTCGCGCATGAGCGTACGCGGCATGGGCCCGGACCAGCCGGTTGCCAGCAACGCCGACAGCTATGGCCGCCAGCAAAACCGCCGTGTCGAGATCAACCTGCGGCCGATGCCGGGCGCCTACCAGTAACGGCCCCGGCCGCACACAACAAAAACAAAAAGGCTGCCCCCGGCAGCCTTTTCGTTCATTCACACATTGACCGGACAAGCCCGGGCTCAAGTACGTGGCAAGGTCACACCCTGCTGGCCCTGGTATTTTCCGCCACGGTCCTTGTAGGACACCTCGCAGTCTTCGTCCGACTCGAAGAACAGCATCTGCGCCACGCCCTCGTTGGCATAAATCTTGGCCGGCAGCGTGGTGGTGTTGGAAAATTCGAGGGTCACATGCCCTTCCCACTCGGGTTCCAGCGGGGTGACATTGACGATGATGCCGCAACGGGCATAGGTGCTCTTGCCCAGGCAGACCGTCAGCACATTGCGCGGAATACGGAAGTACTCAACAGTACGAGCCAGCGCGAAGGAGTTGGGCGGAATGATGCAGTACTCACCCTTGACGTCGACGAAGCTTTTCTCGTCGAAGTTCTTCGGATCAACGGTCACCGAGTGCAGGTTGGTAAACACCTTAAATTCGTCGGCACAGCGTACATCATAACCGTAACTGGATACGCCATATGAAATCAGCCGCTCGTCGCCGTCAGTACGCACCTGCCGCTCGACAAAGGGCTCGATCATGCCGTGCTCGGTTGCCATACGCCTGATCCAGCGGTCCGCCTTGATACTCATGAATCACCTCGACTGATGCCCAATTAAGATCGGCACATCTTACCCGAGCCGCTCCAGTGCTGAAAGCACTACAGTACCGGGTACGAATGCCGGCCATAAAAAAACCCGCCGGAGCGGGTTTTTTGCAATGCTTTCAAGTTCAGATCAGTTGAACTTCTTCAGCTTGCATGCCTTTCTGGCCACGAGTGGCAACGAAAGAGACCTTCTGGCCTTCTTTCAGGCTCTTGAAGCCTTCAGCCTGGATGGCACGGAAGTGCACAAACAGGTCTTCGCCGGACTCTGGAGTAATGAAGCCAAAGCCTTTTTCATCGTTGAACCACTTGACGGTGCCGTTTTGACGGTTAGACATTGCTGTCTCCTTATCTTGAGTAAATAAATGCGGACCACTTGTCCGCGTATACTGAGTGCAAGGAGTAACAGGAGTCGCAATGTTTAAACATCGAATGATCCACGGTGACGCATGCAGCAACAGTGGCGAGTACTTTACCTGATTTTTTGCAGAGTGCCAGTGTTATTTTCAACAAACTCCGCAAATTCTGCCAACAGCTTCACATTCACCAGCGTCAAGCCGGATCATTCCGGGTCAGCAACTCTTCCGGCCAGTGCTCGACATAGTCGTCTTCCTGTGGCGGCATCTGCAAGTGAAACCCTTGATTTTCAAGGTTGTCCAACACCTTGTGGATATCCTCGCTGGCCAGCTTGCGCTCGGGGCTCAGTACCAGGTCAAAGCTGTGGCGGGGCGTACCAAACAGCTTCAACAACTCTGCCGGCACCCGCGCCAGCGCATCAGCCTTGAGCACATACAGGTACATGCCCGGCTTGCGCGGGCTCTGATAAATCGAACAGATCTTCTTCATTACACTTCTCCATCCAGTGCCTGCTGCAACAACGGCCCCAGATGCTCAAGGCGCCAGCCCTGCAACGCATCGGGCAGGTGGTAGGGGCCGGCCGGCCAGCCGGTAGCCAATGCATCCACCAGGATTCTTTTCTTCAGGGCCAGCTCGGGTGCCATCTGCTGTTCGGCGGCAAACCTCTCACCCACTTTTTTCAAACGCTTGAGCGTCGCTCCCGCCTCCAGTGGCAAGGGCTCCGGCAGCACCTGCGGCAGGGCACTGTCGCTCAGCCCGCGCGCCTCCTCAAGCATCGCCAGCAAAGCCCTGGAATGATGACGCAACAACCCCGGTGACAGGCCCTCGACTGCGGCCAGCCCGCTATTGTCGGCAGGCATTTTTTGCGCCAGCGCCAGCAGGGCCTGCTCTTTCAGCACCCAGTTGCGCGGGATATCGCGAGCCTGTGCCTGCTTCTCACGCCAGGCACACAGCAGCCGCAGCGCGGCAGCCTGCTGCGCAGTCAGGGTCCAGGCGAGCTTGACGTTTTTCCACAGCTCTTCCGGGGCCACGGCATGCTGCTGTGCCGCCACCAGCGCTGCGCCGTCTTCCAGCAACCAGGCCCGCTTCTGCGCCGTCAGCAAGGCATCAAGCAAGGGATACAGCCGGGCCAGATAGCTGACATCCTGCACCGCATACAGTTGTTGTTCGGCGCTGAGCGGACGCTGCAGCCAGTCGGAGCGAGTTGCCCCCTTGGGCAATTCGACCGCCAGAAAATGCTGCACCAGACGCGCATAGCCCCAGGAAAATCCCAGATTGGCATAGCCGGCAGCCAGCTGGGTATCGTACAACGGTTGCGGCAAGGCACCCGTGAGACGCTGGAAGACTTCCAGGTCTTCGCCGCAGGCGTGTACCACCTTGGCCACTTGCGGGTTTTCCAGCAAGCACGCGAAGTCGCTCCAGTCATCAATCTGTAGCGGGTCAAGCAAATAATTGCCCGTCAAGGTTGCCAGCTGGATCAGCCCCGTCTGCGGATAGTAGGTATCAACCCGGACAAACTCCGTGTCCAGCACGACAAACGGCTCCGCCTGCCACTGCAGGCACAGCTCCTGCAGCTGCCGGTTACCGGTTACCCAGTGAAAATCTTGCATGAAAACGCCTTGTAGCCAAAAGTGGTTGACCGTAAAACTGCCGTGGATACCGGTTTGCCCCGTTTCCGGAGCAAACCCGCTCAATCAGTCAAAAATGACGGTCTTGTTGTCATGAATGATCACCCGGTCTTCCAGGTGATAGCGCAGTCCCCGCGCCAGCGCCATTTTTTCCACATCCTTGCCCAGCCGCACCATGTCTTCAGTGGTGTTGCGGTGACTGACCCGCATCACGTCCTGTTCGATGATGGGGCCGGCATCCAGGTCCTGGGTCACATAGTGACAGGTGGCACCGATCAGCTTGACTCCGCGCAGCGCTGCCTGGTGATAAGGCTTGGCGCCGACGAAAGACGGCAAAAAGCTGTGATGGATATTGATCACCCGCCCCGCGTATTTTTCACACAGGTCGGGAGGCAGGATCTGCATGTAACGGGCCAGCACCACGCAGTCGGCCTCATGCTCGTCAATCAGCCGGCTGACTTCCTCGAAGGCCGGCTGCTTGTTTTTCGGATCGACCGGCACATGGAAAAACGGGATGCCATGCCACTCGACCATGCTGCGCAAATCATCATGGTTGGCGATCACGCAGGGAATGTCGCAATCAAGCTCCTTGCGGTGCCAGCGGTGCAACAGGTCGGCCAGGCAATGGGATTCCCGACTGGCCATCAGCACCACCCGCTTTTTGACCGCAGAGTCACTGACTTGCCAGATCATGGAGAATTCCCTGGCGATCGGGGCAAACGCCTGACGGAAGCCCTCAAGGTCAAACGGCAACGAGTCGGCACGAATCTCGTGACGCATGAAGAACCAGCCGCTGTGCTCATCCGAGTGCTGGCTGGCCTGATGAATCCAGCCGTTGTAGGTGACCAGGAAGTTGCTCACCTTGGCAACGATGCCCACCCGGTCCGGACAGGCAATCGTTAAACGAAAAGTCCGCATCTGTTACTCCGCAAACCGTAAAAGGCAATATTCTACCGCCTGTCAGACGGCAAGTCATTGGCCAGCTTGCGACACTCGCGCAACTCCGGTCCCGCGCCCCTGCCCGGCCGCCCCTGCCAACCAGTTTTTTTCAAATCTGGCCAATTAGCCGACAAACAACCGGCAAGCGGATTAACTGCAGATTAAAAACCGCAATCATTAGTTACAAACAACCAAATAAATCCCCATGCTCTAATAAATATTTTTACAATGACAATGCATCAACTGTTTACATGATCAAGAGACATAAACTAGAATGGCGGCGAAATACCGGAAACCTTGATACAGGTTGATCGCTGCATACCGTCGGACATCCTGTTTCAACTTGATCAAACCCCGGACCAGCAGTTTCAATCTGCCGGCCAGACGGACACAACTGCCCATCAAACATGGGTGTCATGTCCGGCCTGATTATCCGAATGCTCTCCGGGCCCGGTCAGCACTGGCATTCACGCCATGCTTAACCCATACACTTGTACATTATCAGGAAGTTCAACATGCCTACCAAAATCAATCGTTTTCACAGCACCAAAAAGGCCATTCAGGAACTGCAACAGCAGCTGGAAGCCCTGTCAAACGATCCAGAGCTGAAAAAAGAAATGGAGTTCGAAACCAAGCTGCGCACCCTGATGTCCGACTACAACAAGTCCCTGCGCGACATCAATGCCATCCTTGACCCGCAGCAAGCCGCAGCCCCGGCGCCACGCGCGGCTGCCGGTCGTCGCGAGCGCCGCACCAAACGCTACACCAACCCGCACACCGGTGCCGTGATTGAAACCAAAGGCGGCAACCACAAAGAGCTGAAAGAGTGGAAGCAAAAGTGGGGCAATGACACTGTTGAAAGCTGGTCCGTTACCCTGTAATCGGCCCGCGCCAATAAAAAGCCGGGATATCCAGACGGATATCCCGGCTTTTTAATTCATGGCCGGCCATAAACACCAGATGTACCACTACCTGTTCAGCCTATAATGCCCGGGCGACCACCCCTTTCTGCCCAGTACTGCACAAGCACAGCCGGCCCTCCATATCCGCGCAGTTATTTGAAGCTCCTTTAAAGGGCGTGCATGCCTGACTCTGTGCTCGACCTGCTTTTAATTTTTTAGCGGTAGCGCTGCTCCAGCCCGGCTACATATTGCTGCCATTGACGGATCACTTCATTTTCCCGCTCCTCCGGTAACAACTCCGTACAAGCACGGGTAAAACCATCCAGCGTAAGCGGCGCTCCGGCTTGCGCATCATGCAACCGTTGCTGGCAAAACACATACCATTGCTGTTGTTCCGCCGCTGTCAGGGTGTGCGGATAATTGCGCGCACGATACCTGAACAGCAGCTCCGGCAAGCGTTGATCATCAAATGGCCAGACAGCGCCAGCCAGCGCCTGCGCATCACTTTGCACAACCTGCCGACACAGCTCCCGGTCCCGCTCGCCCAGAAACCCGCCATATAGCTGCTGTTCCGGGTCCGGTCGCGACGCAAATGCTTCGGGCCGGAATACTTCCCGCAACTTTTCCTGCACGGCAGACAGGTTATCCAGCAACAGGCGGCCATTATGGCGCCAGAGAGCATCATCGATCTGCAGCCAGGGCTGCTTCTCTGCGCAAAGGCTGTCCATGCCGGTCAGTGCCGGGCATTTGTTGGCATGAATCTTTTTCACCGGAACCGGGCTTGCCCCGGCCGGCAACTCATCATGCCGGGTGTACAGGCGCTGCCTGATCTCTGCCGCCGGCAACTCCAGCAGCGGGCTGATATCGGCCAGCAAGTCGCACACGACATAGGCGTTCTTGTTGGCCGGATCAATCAGTAGGGGCATGACGATCGACAGGTAGCGCCGCTGCCACCCCTGTTTGCCGGAGACATGCACCACCGGACGACCGATGCGCAAGGCATTGTGCACCAGGTTCTTGTCACGCATCCGGTACAGGTGCGCGTACAACTGGGGTTGCGCCCGGCGCAACAGCCGGGCCATGGCAATGGTGGCCCGCACATCGGCCAGTGCATCATGGGCCTGGCCATGTTCGATACCATTGGCGCCAGTCAGCAGCTCAAGCCGGAAGCTGGTACGGCCTTCATCGTTTTGTGGCCAGTTGATTCCCTCCGGCGCCAGTGCCCAGGCACAGCGCAGGGCATCCAGAATGTCCCAGCGACTGTTGCCGCCCTGCCACTCGCGGGCATAAGGATCATGAAAGTTGCGGTACAGGCCGTAACGTGTAAATTCGTCATCAAAACGCAGGCTGTTATAGCCTGCCGTGCAGGTTTGCGGCTGCAACATTTCATGGTTGAGACGGCCGACAAATTCGGCCTCGGTCAGGCCCTGCTCCTGCACAACCTGCGGGCCGATACCGGTCACCAGGCAGGCACGCGGGTGCGGCAGGATATCGTCACTCAGCCGGCAGTAGATGTTCAGCGGCTCGCCGATCTCGTTCAGTTCCGCGTCCGTACGAATACCCGCCACCTGCATTGCCCGGTCGGCAGCCGGATTGATCCCGGTGGTTTCAAAGTCATACCAGAAAATGCTGGCGCTCATGGTCTTTTCCTTCTTTCGATAGCGGGACCGGCCATGTTAGCCTGAAACACCGGCCTTCACATCAGCACCACCACCAGTCCCTCGCGCCCTGCTGCTCACACAGCCGGCAAACCGCTTCCTGTCCATTACATATATCAGTCCGGAGATCATGCGAAGCCCATGCCATATCTTCACACATGAATATCACTCCCCATATATGAATGAATAAAACTGCGATAAACTGACAGTCATTTAGCCATTGCTGATACATGGTTGTCTGGGAGACTCGCTTAATGAAAACGCGCTTTTATACGCTACTGTGTTGTGGCCTTCTGCTGGGTGGCTGTCAATTGTTGCCCGGCACACCAGACAATGCTCCGGGCAAGCGCCTGCAGGGGGAGCTGGGTTACATCGACGGCCAATGGCAACTGACCACCTGTGATGGTGGCAGCCTGTTACCACTGGAGCTTGCCGAACCCTGGCTGCAGGCCGCCGCCAGTTGTGATGCGGAACAGGGGCAGAGCTGCTTTGCCGATCTCGAAGTACGCCCTGCCGGACAAGTCACCCGGGTTCACCGCATACAACACGAGGGCCACGGTTGTGCTGATGACGAATTCGGGCACCTGCTGATCCGCGCCGCCGGCAACGAGCCGTTCTGGAGCGTGCGTCTGAACAGCCACGGACTTGTCCTGCAGCAACCCGGCCAGCCGGCTATTGCCTTACCCTATATCCACGAGCAGCTCGGCGACGGCCTGCAGTACATCAGCAGCCAGGCCGATCACCATGTCTTGCAGCTCTGGATCAGCCCGCAACCCTGTATCGACAGCATGAGCGGTGCCTGGCATGCGTTGTCCGCCCGCCTGCAGTGGCAAGGCGAAACATTTACCGGTTGTGCCTACCATGGTGCACAACAGATCTCTTCCCCCTGACAGGGTGTTTGTCAAAACCTACAAGGAGCTTCACCATGCTGAGAATCGCCATCAATGGCTATGGCCGCATTGGCCGCAATGTTCTGCGCACCCTGTTTGAACGCGGTCTGCACAACAAGATCCAGATTGTCGCCATCAACGACCTGGGTGATGCGGCCATGCTGGCCCACCTGACCCGCTTCGACTCAACCTTTGGCCGCTTTGGCATCAACTGCCATGCCAGCGGTGATACCCTGCAGGTCGGCTCGCAAAGCATCCGCCTGCTGCGCGAACCCGAACTGGTCAACCTGCCCTGGCAACAGCTCGGCGTTGATGTCGTGCTGGAATGCACAGGCCGGGTCAAGAAACGCGTGGACGCCGAAAAGCACCTGACAGCCGGTGCCCATAACGTCCTGATGGCCCACCCGCTGGCCGATGCCGACCTGACCGTGGTGTATGGCGTGAACCATCAGCTGCTGGGCAACCAGCATATTGTCTCCAACGCATCCTGCACCACCAACTGCCTGGCACCGCTGGCCAAGGTACTGCACGAAAGCGTGGGCATCGAGCATGGCCTGATGACCACCATCCATGCCTATACCAACGACCAGAACCTGCTGGACAAGAACCACAACGACCTGTACCGCGCCCGGGCGGCCGCCCACTCCATGATTCCCACCAGCACCGGTGCGGCCAAGGCCATCGGTCTGGTCATCCCCGAGCTGGCCGGTCGCCTGGACGGTCTCGCCGTGCGCGTCCCCACCATGAACGTGTCGCTGGTCGACCTGAGCTTTACCGCCGGCCGCAGCACCAGCATCAATGAAATCAACGAAATCCTGTCTGCCGGAGCCCAACAGTTTCCGGAAGGTGTCATGGAGTGCAATCAGGAGCCGCTGGTCTCCTGCGACTTCAACGGCTACCCGGTCTCTTGCGTCGCCGACCTGACCCAGACCCGCGTCCACGACAATCTGGTCAAGGTGCTGGCCTGGTACGACAACGAATGGGCCTATTCCAACCGCATGCTGGACACCCTGCTGGCCTGGCGCGGCTGATCCCCGGGCGGCCTGCACTGCCAACCCGTGGGCACTCCCATCTAAAACGGCTGTCATTGGCAGCCGTTTTTTATCCTTCAATAATGCGGCGGCGGCTCGTTCGGCACGTCCTGGTACTGCTGCGCATGCTCTTCCTGCCGTTCACGCAGGCGCTGCAATTCAAGATTGAGACGGTCAATCTGCTTCTGCTGGTCGGCCACCACATCACTGAGCATCTGCAGGGCGTCATCCTGAAATGCCTGTCGTATCTCCAGTTCGGCCATGCGCTCGTCCACAGTGCTCATACCTCCTGTACCTCAAGGCCGCTGGCCTCAAGCACCTGCAGCATCTGCCGGCGCATGCCGTCCTGCTCTTCTTCGCTGTAGGGCACCGGCGTGCCACGGCCCCACACCGGCGCCGGCCAGCTCTCATCCCCTTCCCGACGTACTACCAGATGCATGTGCAGCTGGCGCACCACATTACCCAGGGTGGCAATGTTCATCTTGTCGGCGGCAAACGCGCCGGCCATCGCCTGTGCGAGCTGGCGGCTCTCGTCCCACAACTGTTGCTGCTGACCGTCATCCAGTTCAAAGACCTCACTGACAGCTGCAACCCGCGGCACCAGAATCAACCAGGGATAGCGGGCGTCGTTCATCAACAACACCCGGCATAGCGGTAAATCGGCCAGCCAGCAGGTGTCCTGCTGCAGGCGTTCGTCCAGTATAAACATCCTCACCTCACCTTGTAGTTGATTGGGGCAGCGTGACAGACTCCAGTTGCCCTTGATAACGCTGATGGCGCAGGCTGCGCTGTCCCTGCAGCATGATCTGCAGGCAACCCCGCAGCCCAAGCGTCCTTGTGCGAATGAATTCGCACCTACCGGGTTGCGCCAGCCAACTGTAGGTCCGGATTTATCCGGACAAAGCCCGGCAGCGCCGGGCCACATCGATGCCTGTGCGAATGAATTCGCACCTACAGCTGCACCTGCAATTCCAGGTCACGCACTATGCGCAAGTCATTCACCGCGCTGGCCGGCCCTTCGCTGTAATTCAGCCGAAACAGCTGTTTATCGGCAGCCGCCAGCCCCTGATAAGCAGCAATCACCTGGTACAGCCAGATCTCGGCATCCCACTCCAGCTTTGAGCCCTGCAGCCAGTCCAGCGCGCTGCGCGCCTGCTGTTGCTGCCAGACCTGCAGGAAGAAACCTTCCACATCCTGCTGCAATGCCCGTCGCCGTGCCAGCACTACCTCATGCTCAGCATGGCTGACCGCCCCCACCGCCTCCGCGGGCATGGCACGCGGGCGGGGTGCCGGCGGCAATGCCTGCAACAGCTCGCGCAGCACATCGCCGTCCTGCAGGCGGTCCAGCGACAGGCCGGCGGCGGCCTGCAAGGAGCGGGCCTGATTGAACAGTGGCGGCACCTCGGTGCGCTGGGCATAGTCGCCCGGCTTGAAATTGGGGTGGCGCTGCAAATGCGCCAGCATGCCACGCACCAGGCGGTTACGGGCATGTTGCTGGCGGAAGCGGGCCAGCAGTTCGATCAGCCGCTGCTGCACTTCGCGCAGACGGTTAAAGTGCTCGCTGACCTGCGCCTGCAGCTCGCGCACCAGCAAATTGCGCAGTCGCGCATTGCTACCGCACAGGTTGATCAGCTCGGCAAAGTCGATCATCTTCAGGCCTTCCAGCCAGCGCTCCACTTCCTTGCCGGCCTTTTCGTTTTCGGCCATTTTTTCCGGCAGGCTGCTGACAAAGGCAAAGTCGCTGTTGAGCCGGTTCCACAGGCTTTCCAGCCCATTGATGATGCGGCTGTTGAGGTCGTCCACGTCCTGGCTGAGGCCGCCAAACAGATAGTCGGCATGGCTGTGGTTGCCCTGCTGCTGGGCCTGATTGACTTCGTTGGCCAACCGGCGAATTTCCTCCAGAAAGTCGCCAATTTCCGGATTCACCTTGCGCCGGCGTTCGTCGGCAATCAGCTGGGCAATCAGTTGGCGAGCCGGCTCGCCCAGTTTCGGGCCGCTGTGTTCATCAACGTGGGAGAAAATCCGCGCGCCGAGCAAACGCTCGATGGACTTGTCCTGGCCCAGCTCATCAATCGGCTCGCCGTAATAACTGCGCATCACCAGTTCGGCGTGCTTGCCCAGCAGCTTGAGCCGCTCAACCCCCTGGCGGAAACTTTCGCCCTGATAATCCAGGCTGCTCATGACAGCAGCGCCTCCTGCTGCGCGGCGGGCTCGTCGTCGAGCTGGATGCGTTCTTCTTCCTGGATAAAGCGTACCAGTTCCAGCAGGTAATCAATCTTGCCGGTAACGACAAAATGCTGGCGGTCCTTGTGCGGCTGCAGCAGGTAGCCCTGCTGACGCAGGCGCTCGAACACCAGCTTGAGCTGGCCGCCGGTGTCCTCGCTCTGCGACTGGAACAGACGGGTGGTACACAGCTGTTGCAGTTGCTGGCGCAGGCTGGGGTTGTTTTCAATGCGCGCGGCCAGGTCGTGCCGGTTGAGCACGTCATGGGCACTGAGCACGCGGTCGCTGCCGGTGGTGTCCTGCACCAGCTGCATCAGGGTCAGCATCGGCATCAGGCTGTCCAGGGTGTCGCGCAACTGCTGGCTGAGGCTGTCGCGCAGTTCCTGGTTCAGCTCCAGCCAGGCCAGATACCAGACTGCACCGTCGGCACTGCTGGCCAGCCGGCGGTTGAGCGGACGCAGGTACTGGTCAAGCTGCTCGCGCAGCGCTTCATTTTGCAGACGCTCGTGGTTGTGGCTATCGCGCACCTGGCAGACAAAACCGCCGCCCAGCAGGTCTTCAAGCAAGGGGCCGTACTGGATCATGGGGTTACCTCCTGGCGTTGTTGCTGCAGCAGCTGGCTCAGGCGGCTCAGTTGCGGCTCGATGCGCTTGAGCCGGGTCGGCTGGCCCGGTTTGCGCTCAATCAGGTAACGCTGACGGAACAGCGTCAGTACGTCCGATTCGGGGTTGGGGAAGGCACCGACAATATAGATATTGTTGTTGGCACAGGCGGCAAACAGTTTTTCCACGTTGTGGTAGGCCAGCGTGCCGATCTCGTCAATCGGCCAGTGGATGGTCACCCTGGCTTCGCCACGCAGCAGGCGGGTAAAGGCCAGCAGGTATTTGCACAGAATCAGGTAGGCCATGCCATGGCTGGATGATTCCAGCAGCTGACGGTCATTGCGGATAACCAGGTCGGAGCCGCCCTCATTGAGGTGCAGTTCCAGCCGGATCAGGCTTTCAAAACTGAACTGCTGGTCACTGCGCAGCAGCTCGGCCACATCGCCCAGCTGCTTCAGGTAGCTTTCCGGCGGCAGCTCGCCCGGGTGTTGCTCCCACTGCTGGTGCAACGCTGAAAAGGCTTTCAGCGGCTGCCAGAAACCCAGCTCGTCAATGGTGGACTGGATACGCACCTCGGACTTGCCGATGCCTTCCAGTGCAAACTCCTCGGTGACTTCAGCACTCAGGCGACGGCTTTGCTCGCTGATATGGCGGTTGAGATCGCGGAATACGGTGAAGAAGTTATACAGGTCGCCGCCATAGTTGCGGCCCTGCTGGATCAGGTTTTGCTGCTGGTCTTCCAGCAGGCGCAGCATGCCGGCAAAGCCCTGTAGCAGCGCACGGGCTGGCGGCTGTTCACCCAGCTGGTGCAGTTGCTGCTGCCAGGTATCCATGAAATCGGCGGCGCTGTCGCGGATCAGCTCGCGCTCGAACTGCTGCAAGGCACTGCTCACCGCACCGGCCCGTTCGCTGCGTTCGGCCAGCGCCTGCTGCATGCGGGCAATGCGTTCGCGGCAGTCGGCGCTTTGCAGCGGCTCGCCTTCGGGCACGGCCGGCAGCTGCGGTAACTGCTCCAGCTGGCGCAGCA
>WPCI01081402.1_pt1 | contig 74386 bp, 71 predicted proteins | sample 5399871 | NCBI WGS metagenome assembly WPCI01 (sample SAMN12869469, study PRJNA574797) | sludge metagenome | isolation source: wastewater treatment of pH7 | place: China:Beijing | collected 2019-05-20 | reverse complement strand
AATTCACAAGTCTTTTTAGCTTTCGCCCTACCTTTTTCAATGCTGCCCCTATTGATGATGACTAATAGTTCGGCTGAAATGGGCGAGCGTTTCAAAAACAAAAAGATCATTCAGTTACTTGGCTGGATCTCCGTGATCGGCTTGACCTATTTGAATTTGATTGGTTTACCTAGTCAAATCGAGGGATTCTTCGGTGATTCCCCTTCTGCGACTGAATTATTGACCGCCCACACGATCGCTTATATCTTAATCGCCGTTGTGTTGGCACTCTTAGCTTGGACGATCATTGAGCTCCATAAAGGAAATCAACGCGTCGCTGCGGCCGGAAAAGTTGAAGAAAAATTCGAAGAAGACTTATCAGAATAAACAAAACGTCACGCTGGTCCCAGTTGGTCAGCGTGACATTTTGTTTTCATTTAAAAATTGGATAACTATTTTCAAAATGGCACTATGAATTGATAAATGTTTGCACCTTTTTATAATCATTGAGGGCATAGAGCATTTTCCCAAAATCTTTATAGGTATTCTTGCACCCACTGTACTCGCCTACCCCATCCATCCCCTTCAGCAAGGAGTTCAGCACTACACTCGTGGAAATTTTCTTCGCTCCGTAAATAATTGACAGATTGGGATTTTCGTTTTTTAGCGTCCGGACCGCAGCCTTGATTTCTTTTTCGGTCAGATTGTCTTTTGCACCCACTTGATCGGTTTTCCATTTAATGATTTGAATTTGATTTAAAAGTTTCTTTTCCAGTTTTAAAGGATTCGTCACTCGTGCCAAAATAATGAAGCCTAACGCATTTGCCTCTTCAATGATTTTATCCAAAGCCGTTACTGTATTGGCTTGATCGATATCATCCAAGATTAAAACATCGGCACCATCTGTTTTGATTTTTTCCAACCGATTGCGCATCGAATCTTCATAAACAACCCCGACATGAATCCGATTTGTTGCTGCTTTAATTAAAGGAACGTCCGCTGGCCTGGCAGTGAAAATTGCATCTAAATTTAATTGCGCAATTTTTTGATCAATTGAAATTACGTTATTTACCGCATCTGTCCCTCTCCATAACACCTCTGAATTGACACAATAAAACGGAATCTGCAAACTCTTCTTTTTCATACTGTTTACTCTCCTTTAAATTTTAGTGAAAAAAATCACAAATCAAGCTAAAAAAATATAAGACCTTTCCAAAACAATCTGTCGATCAAAAATAACCTGTCTGATTTAATTCAGTATTATTCCATAGAACGGATGACCTGTCAAGAGAAATTGTGAACTATTGAACATTATTTTTACAGAATAATTTCTCTAAGCTTCCTTTTTCGGGAAAAAAATTTTTCTGTTCTTCAACTTAATTTTTTAGCCATTTTAAAATCGTACAGTTATACAAACAAGCTGCTTTAACTCGAGAAACCATCAGCCATCCCACCCGAAAACTGCGCTATCATCGTATTTATTTGAGTAAAATATAATTTCAAACGGATACGATCCGTCCTTTGGCTTAAAGCGTTCCAAAAAAATTTACTTGACCAGACCGCTCTTAGCGAGATTTCACTTGAACAATCCGCAAAAAATAGTTTTGAATGATTCTTCAGCACGAAAATTTTTTTGCTTTTTCGCTAAAAATAGTTTACTTTTTCACAAGATAAAGGTATATTGTACTTGAATGTAAAAACGACCAAAAAGGAGTTTTAGCCATGACCGCTCATTTTGATTCGACCGAACAGACTCTCGTTATCATCAAACCCGATGGTGTCCAAAGAAAACTAGTCGGACGGATTATCCAACGCTTCGAAGACCGCGGATTAACCATCAAAAAGATGTATCAAACCATGTTAGAACCAAAAAAGGTACAAGAACACTATGATCATCTCAAAGAGCGCGACTTTTTCCCAGCACTGATCGATTATATGACTTCTGGCCCAGTCGTTGTCATTATATTAGAGAATAAGGATGTTATTCAAATCGTTCGCAGTATGATTGGCGCGACCAATCCCCTGTCAGCCGCTCCCGGAACCATTCGCGGTGATTTTGCTGTCAGTACCACTGAAAATGTTATTCACGCCTCTGATTCTGAAGAAGCGGCCGCAGTAGAAATCCAACGCTTTTTCCACGAGCAATAGCGCAAAGACGCCACTAAGAAAGCCTTGTGGTCTACGCTGGATCATCCCGTGACCGGGCGCTCGTTTATCAAGCGGAAATTCAACCTGCTTTTTACTTTGGGGGAGACCAATTAATCGCCGCCTTTTTCGCCTGAGAAAATAATTGGCGATAGCTTAATTGATAGTTCTTCCCGTCCTTAATAAAATGTGTGCCACATTGCCGAAATTCAAAAGGGACTCCTTGCGCAATCGCTTCAGCACGTATTTTCAAGATCCAATCATAATTCAACGGTCGAGCCTGTCGATGGTATTCCCCACCTGCCATCACCCGTTCGATTCCATTCAAATACTCCCCAATGGTAATTTCTTCCAATAACGGCTGACAAATAATGTTTTTGTGTTTGATTGGTAACTCTTGTAAAAGTGACAAGCGTTGATCGGCCCGCGTCTGATTTTCCACCGAAACACCGATGGTCACGTTCTCGTAGCCCGCCCCCCAATCGGCGGGCAGTACGGCGGATAAGCGTTCGAGCCGTTTGGTTAAAAAGACAAACATCAAGTCCGGCCGTTCTTTGATCATTTGCCAACACTCAGCCCGCCAAACATCGGCTTCCGCCAGCAAAAAATCGCTGGAGAAGCAAACATAGACCGTCTGCCCGCCCTTCATCCGATAACCGGTTTTCGTTTTTTCAACGGGGGCCGCAAACTGCGCCGTTTTTTCAATCTGACTGGTGTCGATCTTGCGTTTTTTATCGCCTTCATGAATGAAACAATATTTGCAGCCTTCGCTAATGCGGCGACACCCCCGCCAAGGATTCCAAAAAGCCATCTTCCCACCTACTTTTTTCTTCTATTTTAACAAATTTTACTAAAAGGATTCGAGCGCTACCATTATCAAAGCAATAATCGTAAAAAAATGCTAAAATTAGGCGACAAATGCTTTGCAAAGGAAGTGATTTTTTGGAAGAATACCGCGGCTTATTAGAAAAAACCATCCTATTACAAGAAAAGCCGATTATGATGTCCTTACTGATTATGAGTGATGGCGAGGAAAAAACCGAAGTCTTGATCAAAGACCGTTATCTCTCCAGTTATGTCTTTCGCCTACCCGCTAATAAATACATGATCCATATTGCCGGCCGGCGCAATAAACGCAATCAGCTAGTCGCCAAACATTTTGAAATTATGAATCCTGATGAATATATCAAGATTATTGGCGCCCCAGAATAAAGAATTTTATGAATTAGAAGAGGAGCAAATCCCTTGTCCAAGAAATCTAAACTAGTTGTCACGATCCTGATTGTGGCAGCTAGTTTCGCTGTTTACAGCTTACAAAAACAACCTGATGCCCCCCAAAAAACGACGCCCACCACCAGTCAAACCCAAAAACAAACGGGTTCGAGCGTGTCACAAGCCGATTTAGCCGCGCTTACTTATAACGGGACGCAAACGATTGAAATCAATCAAAATCAGCCGACCTTTTCAAAAGAAGACCTGAAAACGACTAACGGTCCTTGGGAAACATACGGAGCGTTGGATCATTTAAATCGGGCGACAGGAGCAGAAGCCTTATTGAACCAAAAATTGATGCCGACTGAAAAACGGGGCGAAATCGCCAGCGTCACCCCGACTGGCTGGCACAATAAAAAAATCAACGGTCAGTACCTTTACAATCGCTCGCATCTGATTGGTTACCAACTGACGGGCGAAAATGCCAATTGGAAAAACTTGATCACCGGCACGCGTCAATTAAATAGTCCAGAGATGTTACGTTTTGAAATGGATGTCCGCTACTACCTAGAAAAAAGTCCAAAAAATTATGTCCGCTACTCCGTTGTTCCGGTTTTTCGTGGCGATGAATTGCTGGCCCGCGGAGTCCATATGATGGCCCAATCAATCAACAGCGATGCCGTCAAGTTCAACGTCTACATCTTCAACGTCCAAAAGGGCGTCACGCTAAACTATGCGGACGGCACTAGTCAGATTGAAAAAACAACACAGTCCACTCCTTCAAGCAGTCCCGCCAGCGCCAAAGAATACGTGGACAGCAATGGCAACGGGTTGATCAAAGGGTCAAAAACCGGCGTCTATCACCTGCCCGGCAGCAAGTACTACGATCAGACGACCAATCCCAAAGCCTGGTTCAAGACGATCGAAGAAGCTAAAAAAGCTGGCTATCGACCAGCCAAATAAATTTGAAAAAAATTCTCATTCCTAGTTTACAGTTATATTTCTTATGTTACAATAACGTTACAAAAGATAAAGGAGTGAGTTTTTTGAAAAAAACAATTTTCGCTTTCTTACTATTATTTTTATTCCCAATGAGTGTACAGGCCGAATCTTCAAATGCAGAATTAACCCATGAATCGAGCCTCACTATTACCGAACAAACTAGTTCAAGTGCAAGTTTCGCTGAGAACAGCACAGTGGCAACGACTGACTCCGATGATTCTGCTGCAACCAGCGAAACTGAAAACAGCGAACTTAGTAATCTCCAAAAAGCTCAAGATACTACCATCGATCAAATCGAAAAAGAAACTGGTATTAAAAAAAGTAATGATCCAATCGATAATGAACCAGACCCTGAAAAAATTCGTACACTGTTGAAAGATCCGTCAATGGCCAGCATTCTTTCACCTAGCGAAGTCGACAGCTATTCGGATCAGCAGTTGCTGAATGCGATGCTCCTTTGTCAACGCATCAGTGCCGATACTTATGGATTAGATGTCAGCGGCTATGCCCGCATCCTACAAGCCTTATATAAAGACCACAGTTTATCTTGGGACAACATTCAAAATATTATCAATTATGATCCCCATTATTATACGAATGCCCTTGAGATGGTGGATAAAATCGACAGTCTGCAAGCTTATCTAGCGGCTCTTTATCCTAGTAACAGTTCCTTTATGGCGATTCGTCAAATGAGCAATCAAGAGTTAACCAATGTCTTGAAACATATCTCGCCGCTCCAAGAAGAAATGATCGCCACTCAAGAGAATTTTTTCCCAGGCATCATCGCTTGGATTGCTCGCTATGCTAATGACGATGACGTCCGCAGCGGTGGCACTGTCCCAACGAATCCTAGTACAACTGAAACCACTTCAACTTCTACCAGCAGGAGTTCAACTACTGCATCAACAACCGCAGAAAGTGCTGAAAACAGCGTTCCTGCTAAGAGCGATCCCAATAAACAGGAGGATAAAATCTTAGGCATCCTTCCTCGGACCGGCGAAGAAAGAAGAACTTGGCTGACTGTCGCTGGCGTCCTTCTCTTGGTTCTGATCGCATTTATCATGATTCGTCGCAATCGTAAAAAATAAAGATCAGTGAGCGATTTTTCGCTCACTGATCTTTTTTATTGATTCTTTGCTTGGTAAGATTGCCAATCTGCTTCAAATTGGGCGATCCCATTGGTAGTTAAGGGATGGCTCCACAATTTTTCAAAAAGTGTTCCCGGAATCGTCGCAATATCTGAACCTGCTAAAGCAGCCGCCTCCACGTGTCCTAAATTTCGGATGCTGGCGGCGATAATCTCTGTTTTAAAGTCATAGTTATCAAAAATCACTCTAAGATCACTGACTAATTGAATCCCATCTGATGCGATATCATCGAGCCGGCCTAAGAACGGGCTGACGTAGGTCGCTCCGGCTTTAGCGGCCATCAAGCCTTGTGCCGCCGAAAAGATCAAGGTCACATTGGTTTTGATCCCTTCTTTTGCGATCGTATGGACGGCTTTCAGACCCGCTTCGGTCATCGGAATTTTCACTACGATGTTTTCCGCCCATTGATGAATCACTCGAGCTTCGCGAATCATTCCTTCACTGTCTAATGAGGTGACTTCAGCACTGACGGGACCCTCAACTAAGTCACAGATCTCTTTAATGATGGTTTCAAAGTCTTTGCCTTCTTTTGCGATGATAGTGGGATTGGTTGTCACACCATCCACCAAACCAAGTTGATTGATCCGTTTGATTTCTTCCATGTTCGCGGTATCTAGAAAAAATTTCATTATTTCCTCCTATCATTGATTTCCTCGACTGCAACCTGACAATTGACATAAGCGAAAAAAGAAAACGCTTTCTATTGACAAGCCTATACCACTCACCCACTTTCTTCAATAGCTAAATTCATTGTGACAGTTTTGTTAGTTTCATCTCAGCCCCTCGCCCGATTTTTATCCGTCCTTGACTTGCTAAGCTAGTGCTAATAAATTAGAAAGGAAAAACATTCAACTATGCTTAGAAAATTAATTTACGGAATCATTTATGGGGTGGCTGGAATTTTTATTTTACTTTTTGGTGCAGCACTATATTCCAAACAGTCACCGGGGGAAGTCGCTGATCTTTTGGATCAATACAATCCTATTGTCCCTAAAAGTGAGCTTTACGTAAAAACCACAACGCCTCAATCGATAAACGAGAAGGGGACCGCCCTCTACCAGCAAACGGCCGCTAATAAAGACGGCAAAACCCAAAAGATCCAATTCAATGATTTTAACGGCTTCACTAATTCGAAAAAAAAACGCTATTTGAAACTAATTATCAAAGGTCATCATGTAGAAGCTTATGAAGACGTAGCCCGTAGTCAAGTTCCCGAAAAAGCATTGAAGAAACTTGATAGCCGTTAACCAACGAGGTTGTGACAAGGGCAGCTTATTTCAAAAGAAGCTCCTTTTGAAACACTATTTATTCGGAATAAGGAGGTGTGACAAGCTTTTTGTCACACCTCCTTATTTGGGGATAGCCTTTTTTGAAATTAGTAGCACTAAGAGGGGTTAAAGAAAATCCGCCTTAGGTCTGATAGTCCTCCTATACTATGTAATGTATAGTATTACGTATAGAGAGGTGTTTGTGATGGACAGTCAATTAAAAAAAGGCCTGATCGAGTATTGTGTGTTGGCTTCCCTTGTGGAAAAAGATTCTTATGGCTATCAAATCGTCAAGGAGATCGATTCCCAGCTTGAGCTGACCGAGTCGACTCTTTATCCCATCCTCAAACGGCTAGAAACAAATGAAAAAGTTGCGACGTATTCAAAAATCCACAATGGCCGCTTGCGCAAATATTATCACCTAACAGAATTAGGTTTTGCCAGTATCCAACAATTTTTACACGAATGGAACGACGTCGAAGCGATCCACCAGTATATCAAAAGGAGTGTTGCAAAATGAATCGCGTAGAATTTATTAAGGAATTAAGCAATTATTTGGCTTATGAAGTCCGCCCTAGCGAAGTCCACCGCTTGATTGAGTATTACGATGAAATGATTTTAGATTTAATGGAAGACGGTTATTCGGAAAAAGCGGCCGTCGCGAAACTAGGAGATCCTCAGCAGTTGGCTTATGAAGCCGCTGGGATCCCCACCGAAGTCAAGGTCCCCCGCCGTTTTAATTGGTTGTGGATCAGCTTGCTGATTTTAGGCTTTCCTTTATGGGGCAGTCTAGCACTGGCGGCATTTCTCGTACTGTTGAGTATCGATATCATAATCTGGTGTATCCCCTTCACCGGGGCTTGTATCGCTGGCGGAACGATCATCGGTGGTGCTGTCGCGGCTTTCACCAGCCCTTTTGTCCTGTTTGATTCCATTTTTATGGGTGTGACTCAGTTTGGTATGGGGTTGTTTCTGTTCGGCTTCGGTCTATTATGCATGTGGTTGACTTATAAATTCAGTGCAGTCTTTATCAATCTGCATCGCAGCTTGATGGGCATCATTCGGCGCAATATTTTCCAACGAAAGGTGGTCCAAGTATGAAAACAAAATTACTCGTTCCAAAACTAGCCACGTATTTGCTTGGTGCTGGAATCTTGATCATGCTGCTGGGCTATGCCCTCTCTGGTTTTTCACCGGAGCGCTACCGCATGAGCTATGATGACCACCATTGGTATAATGTCGTCAATTTTCATAGCGATGATTAAATAAAAGTGGAGGGACAAGAATTTTGTCCCTCCACTTTTTTCGAATATACGAAATTTTTTGCACAAAAAACAAGGCTTTATTTAGAAAAATCAGCAAGCGAGTCTTCTCCGGCATGTTAAAATAGAATAAAAAACAGAGAGGATGGCCTTTCATGAGTAATGGTCTGAAAAAGCAAGATTATTCTTTTCGCAATTTACGCGGAGCAAATTTCCATGATCTGACCTTTGAAGGCGTTGATTTTTCCAATGCCGATTTATCTGAAGCAAATTTAGATAACTGCCTGTGTATCGATTGTGATTTTTCCGAGGCACAGTTAAAAAATGCTTCATTAAAAGGAACCGATTTTCAAGGCTGTAGTTTGCGCGGGGCGGATATTTCTGGCGCCAACTTATATTTTGCGCTACTGGAACAGGCTGACTTGACCGATATTATCTACGATGAAACCACCCAATATTTCGAACTTCACTGTCCTCAAGAAGGAGCATTTATCGGTTATAAAAAATGTTTTGATTTTCGAATCGTGCAATTACTGATCCCAGCAGATGCCCGTAGAACTTCCGCCACCAATACCTGCTGCCGCTGTGATAAAGCCAAAGTATTGACTATTAAGGATATGCATACGAATGAAGATTACGAGGAAGCCGTTGCTTATGTCGATGGGGATTTCATTTATCGCGTAGGTGAATGGGTCGTTGCTGATAATTTCAACCCTAATCGTTGGGCTGATTCCACTGGTGGAATTCATTTTTGGCTAACGCGAAAAGAAGCTGAAGGCTATTTGTAAACTTCGCAAAAAATAGGTGTGATCAAATCTTGATCACACCTACTTTATTCTGGCAAGTCATTCTGTTTCCCCTTCTTATTCGCTTGAAAATAATCCAGCGTTACCCCTTTCAGATCGGTTAAACGCAATATTTCATTTAAAGAAGCAAATTCCTCATAAAGTTTCTGCTGCTCTTCATCCAGTTGGTAAACTGCGACGCGACCAAAAATTAGTGGCGCGGCGAACATTTTAGCTGCCACAACTTGATGGACCCCTGCCCCTTGCAAGATATAACCATCCTCTTCTTGGTAATAATGAAAATTCAGCGGCATCAAAGCTTCTGCCAACGCTCGGTCGCCATACGCGGCTTGTTGGCTTGTAAGGCCACGCTCTTCCAACGCCTTTAACTGTTCCTCACTCTTTGCAAGATCGCTCCCGGCGGTCTTGCCCATAAAAAAATCATAGACCGAAGTGCCAGCAAGCTCCAAATCGCTGTTTACCGCCAGGATTTTAGGAACTGGAATAACTTGATCGGATTCTTCGGTCGCTTCAATGGGCTTATAATAATTTTCTACCGCAAGATCTTGAAAAAAAATTCTTTTTTGTTGTTGAATGTGAGCTAGTGGAAGCCCTGCTTGCAACATTCGTTCTATCGCACTATTTTCAAAATCAGTCTTCATAGCAAGCTCCTTTCAGTGTGCCTTCCCTTGTTTCAGCTTCGCCAACAGTCCCTCTTAGTCAATCGACTCCCAGCCAGCATTTGTAAAAAGGCACAAACGATTTTTCTTGTATGACTTGTTTACTAGTAGGTCCAATCTTCCTAAAGGTCTGAATCAGGTTCAGTTTGCTTATTGATTGAAATCATTAGACCAAACTTTCTTGTTCTAGCTCCCAATAATACAAAATTCCGGGTGATTGCTTCGACTCTTCCGTTTCTGCTACAAATTGCTGAAGTTCTGCTTCATTATAGCCAATTTGTAAGTTGACGCCATCTGTAATGATCGGTCGCTTCAACAACCCAGGATTATCAGTAATCACTTCGGTCAGTTCTTCAAGGGATAGCTCATTAAAATCAATGGTGAATTTATGGTAGACCTTGGAGCGAGTGGCGATTATTTCTTCTGTACCGGTCTCTGTTAAAGCCAAAAGATCTGCCAAATCTTGTTGCGCTAGCGGGTTGATTATTATGTCTCTTGCTTCAAAATTTACTTCTTGCGCTTCTAACCACGCCTGCGCTTTCCTACATGAATTACAACTAGCCGAGCCATAAAGTTTTATCATTTTTAAAAACACCTTTCGTCAAGTTTTCTTTTTAAATACGGTTTGTTATTCTACAATTCTTACGATACAGCACTTATCATTTTTTGTTAATCTAATTTTAAATAAGCACCATTCAACGCTAGTCAAAATTCGCTGTTTTTTTCTTTTTTTATAACGAATGCAATACGCAAGAAGGGATAAATCCCAGTCATACTCCTTAATAGAGATCATTTTGATAACAACCTCTCACTCATCGTCTCCTCATGAATCAAATATTTCTTTAAGAAGTAAAAAGATGATTTTTATAATAATTATTTGTTGGATCATAAATATTTATTAATAAAAAAACCAGAAAATTCCCTGAGCAGAACTGAGCGAACCAATATTTTTTGACATTTCTTCATTGAAATTGGTCAGCTGATTCATTAGCCGCTTGCTTTTTTAAAGGGAACAGGTAAACTAAACTCGAGCATAAAAACACATGACGGTTGGTAGTCCGTCGCATGAAAATGTCAGTAACCTGCCCTCCCTGGGTTGTCCCTTGCTTAGATTAAAATTAGGGAGGTGTCATTATGAAGTTAACGGTTTACTTCGATGGCAGTTTTTGGTGTGGCTTAGTCGAAACTGAAGACGATGGCCATTACCAAGTAATCCGATATGTTTTTGGAGCTGAGCCAAAGGATGCGGATCTTTTCTTATTCATCACACAGCACTTGCCGCGCTTATTAGCACAAGCTGGGACGGTCTCTGCCAAGCCGCAGACTAAAAAATGCGGGAATCCAAAACGGATGCAGCGCTTGATCAATCGACAAAAACGGCAACCAGCCGTATCGACTAAGGCACAACTTGCTATTAGCGAATTACGAGATCAGTCAAAAACGGCGAACCAAACGCATCGACGGCAAAGAAAAGCCGCCTATGCTAAAGCCCGCTTTCAACAAAAGCAGGCTAAAAAACGAGAAAAACATAAAGGACATTAAGCGATTTCCGGACTCTTCGCTGTTTAGCGGATCGTTCCTGAAACCAGTAAAAAAAAATACAGCCACGGCTGTATTTTTTTTTTACTTTATTTTCGTCCAATCAACAGAATAGTCAACCGTGATCTTATCACTGACAAAATAATTATCGTCTCCCTGAGGCAGGCGCCAATTCACACTGACACATCCTGGTCGACGGTACTGTTGATCACTTTCATAATTTTCATAAAGAACAAACCACGGAACCAACGAAGTCCCCTTTCCGTTTTCATCCATGTAACGATCCTTAGTATCAAAACGAATGATGTCACCTGAATCATCGAAAGTAAATCGTCCTTTGGCACTCACGCCGTTCCACGTAATCTTCCCTTCAATCGTTCGCTCATCCAATGTACGCCAACTTACATATGTTTGTAAAAATAAACTCGGTAAAAATACTGCATCGGCTAATGCGGTGATCAGCTGGCCTTGGTCCATCTCAGGACCGGTCGAGTGAAACAACGGAAACCATTTAGCTAACACACCGATCATTGCACCGCGCCCATCCTGAACACTGTCTCTCACCTGAACAGGCAAACCAAACAGCCGCGCCTGTAAAAACGCGTAGCGATCTGGCCGATCGACAAAGTTAACTTGCCGAAAATCAATTGAGATTGGCTCTTTGTCCGGTGCCATCCGAAATTTGGTATGTTCAAAGCGGACATACATATTGCTCATCAGCGGTTGATTGACATAGCCGTTTTTCTTAAGATACTTTTTCAAAAGCGGTGGCAGCTCCGCAATCGCTGCTTCCGTGATCAATGCTGGTTGAACCGACGATGATTGAGACTGAAAAGACAGTTCAACATCGGTTAAAAACTTCGTCCAGGCCGGTCCGCCCGGCAAAATAAGATAAATGACGATCAAAACAAAAACGATCATAAAACACCAAAGCAGCATGTTCATCCTCCTCACAAATCATTTCTATCATTCATCTCCACTATACATGAAATCAAGCAACTAATCCTCCGACCAAGGGCGGAGTTGCCCCTGACACTTCCTGCTGAAAAAGTCAGCCCGCTATTTTTAATACAACGTTGACTTAAATGATACTATGTTGTATCATTCTTTTGGAAACGTTTCAATCTAATAAAGAAAGAGTGAATTTTATGAAAAAAAAATCAGTAATTATCAGTACAGACCCGGGAATTGACGATGCCGTTGCAATTGCTTTGGCTCTTTTCAGCGAACAACTTGATGTGAAGCTGATCTGTCCTATTTTTGGGAATGTAAGTTTAGAAAATACTAAAATAAATACCGAAAAATTACTTACGCTTTATAAAAAGTCTCCTCGTGTTGTATTAGGCAGTCATCAACCACTGTTAAGAAAATCGATCAATGCCAGCAATGTCCATGGTAAAACTGGGATGGACGGATATGCTTTCCCTGAACCTGTACTTTCAGTCGACCAATCAGTGACTGCTGCTGCTGCAATGCACGAAGTCGTTGTCCAGTCAGAAGATAAGACAACTCTGATCGGTATTGGCCCTTTAACTGATATCGCTTTATTTATCCATCAATACCCACAAGACTTTGAAAAAATTGAACAAATCGTTGTCATGGGCGGGAGTTTAGGTAGAGGGAATTACGGCGTATTGTCCGAGTTTAATTTTGCCGCTGATCCAGAGGCTGCTAAAATCGTTTTTGATAGCGGCATCCCAATCCAAGTTGCCCCGATGGAAGTTGGTCGTCAAGCCAAAGTAATGCCTGCCGTTTCCGAAAAAATCAACGATCTAGGAACGATTGGTGAGATGTTCTATCAGCTATTTTCAAAATACCGCGGAGGCAGCTTCGCTTCAGGCTTAAGTATGTATGATGCCTTAGCGATTGGATTAGTTTTGAATCCAGCAATGTTTGAGATTGTTTCAACAAGAGTCGAGATCGAAACGACAGGTTTACTGACTGCGGGCGCATCGCTGATCGATCTAAAAGGCTACTTGAATCTTTCTGCCAATGCCGAAGTAGCTATCAGTGTAGATCCTGAACAATTTGAAGAATGGTTTATCGAATCCATTGCTAAAACAAGATAAGGAAAGAGTGGTTGAATAATATGAATGTTTTATTAACTTGTATCGTTGGTATACTAGCTGTTGGAATTCTTGTTTATATGTTATTGAAAAAAAACGATATTAAGATGACTTTACTGATTTTGGGTGTCATCCTCATGTATATCGCCCTTATGATGGGAAGAAAACTTGAAATAAGTGAAACAACCGGTGCACTTTTACTCGATCCCTTTCAAGTAATCGTAGATCAATTCACCAATACCTTGGTCGGTCCTGGGTTTGTCATCCTGATTTTAGGCGGTTACAGCGCTTATATGAACCACATTGGCGCAAATAAAGTCACCGTGCAGGCTTTAACAAAACCAATCGCAAAAATAAAGTCGATCTATATTCTAATCCCAATTGTTTTCTTGATTGGAAACTTATTGTCTTTAGTTATTCCAAGTGCTTCTAATTTAGCGATTATTTTATTAGCCACGCTCTATCCAGTTTTACGGACAGCTGGTATGTCTCGCTTAAGCGCAGCGGCCATCATCGGAACTTCCGCTACGATCGTGCCCACACCTTTAGGTTCAGACAACGTGGCGATTGCTTCATTATTAAATGTAAACGTTACAGACTACGTCTTCAAAAGCCATGCCATTGTTTCAATTCCTACTCTTTTAGCAATTGCGCTCGTTCATTATTTCTGGCAAAAACATGAAGATCTGAAGCAAAAGGAAACTCTGAGTTATGCAGAAGAAATCGCCGGAAATGACGGAAATGAAGCAAAAGCAGATACTGAAACTACGTATTCTGGTTTTCAAGCCTTTGTCTACGGGATATTGCCTCTACTACCAATCATTTTATTACTGATTGTTTTTGTATTGAACCTGGTTCTTGGAACTACATTGAATATCAGCGTACAAGTAGTCAGCCTGATCAGTTTCATTATCGCTGTACTTGTCGAATTTGTGACTCGACGCTCCGTCAATTCCGTTTTAAAAGAAACAAGCTATTTCTTTGATGGAATGGGTAGTGTCATGAGCATCGTGGCTTTATTAGTTTCTGCACAAGTCTTTGTCCAAGGACTTACATCAATCGGTATCATCGAATTGGTTCAGAAAACAATGGAAAATATCAATGGTGCCGGAATTCTACTACCAGTTATCATGGTGGCCTTTACAGCAGTAATCGTTTTGCTTAGCGGAAGTGGAACCGCACTGCTTTTTGCAATGATTCCATTAATGATTCCGCTTTCGAAAGCTGCTGGAATTGATCCTGTCGCTTTGTCGATTCCTATGCAGTTATCTGGTAATCTTTTGAGAGCCGTTTCTCCAGTCGCAGCGGTAATACTAATTGTCGCCGGGACAACAAAACTGTCTCCGATGCAAATCGTTCGCAGAACGTCAGTGCCAATGATCTTCGGCGTGATCCTTTCATTAGTGCTCTCATTGCTTCTTTTTCAATAGTGACAATGATTTATTGCAGACGAACAGCCAAACTCAGTGATTATCCCCATATTATGGCTTTGATCGCTGACGGAAAGAAACAAATGGACAAAGCGGGTATTACTCAATGGGATACCTCCTACCCGAATAAGAAAATCATTCGACAAGATATCCAGCAGAAACATTTGTTAATTTACGGTATGCACTATGAAGCCAGTGTTGCCTTCTCAAAAAATAAAAAAACCGGTTTTATCCAACGTCTAGTTGTCAGCTCGCAACATCAAAGAAGCGGAATTGCCCGATTTATTTTGTCAGATATCATTCATGAAGAAAAACAAAAGAGTGAGTTATTGCAATTAAAAATAAGCACAAATCATTCTAACCTCCCGATGCAACATTTATTGTCCAGTCTAAACTTTATTTCTTACAGAACATATACGATGCCTGGTCGTGAACATTTCGGTTCCTTTATTGAATTTATCTATCCAATCTGATTATGATACAATGCAACTATATTGATTTTACGAGGAATGGTGATAAAGATGCATCGTACGCCAAAATATGTTCAAGTTTACAACCAAATTTTACTGATGATCAAACGATCGCAATTTGCTCCCGGTTCAAAATTACCTTCTGAGGAACAATTAACGAATGATTTCAATGTCAGCCGCGTGACCCTGCGGACCGCCTTGTCTCTTTTGAAGGAAGACGGTATCATCAGTAGCATTCATGGTCAAGGACATTTTGTCAATCTTTCAGAAACGCAAAAAAATGATCAGGGGATCCGGGCCTTGGGGTGTCCGATTTTAGATAGTTTAACTATTCCGATCGAACAGATCACTCAAAAGGATGCATATTATTTTAAAAATCCTAGTAGTGTGTTTACAGATAAGCTATTTGAAGTGAAGGATATCTCCTACTTTACATTGAACGTTTGGTATAAACTCGCTGAAGAAAATGTTGCGAATATTTTTTCAATCTTACTACCCGAAACAATTAAAACATTCGGCTTGGACTTGGAAGACAAAGAACAGATTATCCAGTTTTTGGAAAAAGATATTTATCGAGAAGTAGCCAACTCTAAACTGACGATCAGCATCTCCTCAAGAAAGCCGGATAGCTTCAGACGGGAGTTTTCCGAAGACGAGACATTAGTGCTAATGACCGAAAATCTCTATACGACGAATGGAAAAGTCTTGGCGCAAAACAAGTATTACATCGCTGAAAACTTTTTTAGAACTTCTTTGGTTCGCTACCAGACCAGTCATTAAATGCGCTATAATAAAAAAGGATCACTCATTTTCTAGTATGAAAGAGTGATCCTTTTTTGGCTTATAGAAAAGCATAATCCGTAAACAATAAAGCTCAGATGTTTGCTGCCCTCACTGCTCTTCTTTCAAGCTGCTTGTTAATAATCTCCATAGAAAAAAAGCGTGACAGAAACTTGTCACGCTTTTTCGAACAAATGATATTCAGCAGGAGCTACTGTTTCAACGGCTTATTCGTTATAACTTAAAACTTTTCGACTATTCAACGGCTGGCAGAGCCGTTTGTTTCTACCGTGAATAGCGATAAAGCGGGCAAGTTGTTTTTCTGAAACCGTCAAGCTCGTCTGCAGCACATACCACTCCACTCCTTCAGTCAAAGGCGGCGTCGTCAATGACCCGATATAATGGTAGTAACTTTTATTTTCAGGGAGTAGACGGGCCAGCGAACAAACACCATCTCCTTGTTGCTCATACTGCTTTAAGACTTGTTCAAAGTCCGGATTAGCGGCACCGATCTGATAAAACACGCCGATCACTGCCTGCTGACCATTTGGGGCTTGAAATAAAAAATGACCTTCTAAGGGAAAAGTTTGACCATCTAGCTGATGCTCAGAATCCGTATGAAAATGCATTTGCACAAATTGAAAACAGCGATTATTCAGATAGGCTTCTCCGGCTCCTAAGAGCTGCAGATTCTGACCATTGTTAAAAAAAGTGGCCGGTGTCGTTGAAAAATTCACCTGAATATTGCTCAGGTGAGCATCGGTCTCAATTTGGCTCGTTTCAATATCAATCGGTGATTGACGCTGGCCCTCTTGGCGCAACCACTCGGCTTGACGACAATAATCAATCAGAAATTCTGCTTTCATATAATCCCTCAATTACCTAAAATTTTTACAATGATATCATTTTCCGGAAATTTTTTCCACCCATTTGCAAATATCACGAAAAACTTTTGGTTTTTGGGTTTCATTCAAGAGCTCATGGCGTGCACCTTCGTAGAGTTTGACCGTCACCTGTTGCACGCCCGCTCCTTGGTAGGCAGTGGCTGCCTTCAGCACGCCTTTGCCGAATTCCCCGACTGGATCATCGCTGCCGGATAAAAACAACAGCGGTAGTTCTTTTGGTACTCGTTGGAGTAACACGGGGTCTTGCGTTCGAATAATTTGTGAAAATAACTCCTGATAACCACTTAAGGTAAATAAGAAGCCGCAAGCTGGATCCGCCAGATAATTATCGACTTCTTGTGACAGACTGACCAGCCAATCCTTATCCGTTCGTTGGGGAGAAAACTTGCGATTCATCCTACCAAAGGCCAGGCGATCAATCAACCAGCTTGGGTGTTTCTCTCCTTGGATCTTACTCAAGCCCTTAGCAACACTTCGACCAACACGCGTCAGCCAAGTTGGCTGCTGACCGGTGCCCACTAAAATAGCACCACTAATCTCTGTCCCATATTCTGTTAAATAATTCCGCAAAACAAATGAACCCATGCTATGACCCAAGACGAAAAAAGGAATCTCTGGATAGTTTTTCTTCCCCCACTGCGTCACTTGATGTAAGTCTCCCACTAAGCCATTTTCAGTCTGGGAATCATGGAAATAACCCGCTGGTTGTTGATAAATCGAAGCCCCATGACCTAAATGATCGTGGCCAATTACTGCGATTTGTTGCTGATTTAAATATTTTGCAAAACCATCGTAGCGTAAGAGATGCTCCGCCATCCCGTGAGTGATTTGTAACACGGCCCACGGTTTTTCACACGGCCAGTGATAGCCTTGCAACCGCGTTTTCCCATCAACAGAGAGTAAATCAAATCGTTTCAACATGTTCGCTTCCTTCCTCGTTTCTTTGCTAATTTGGAGCCTTTTCAAAAATTTCCACCTTAAGTTGGAGGTACTTTTTTCGAAAAATGCTACACTATTATTAAGGGAGTGATAATGTATGTCTTGTATCGGAAATTTAATCTGGTTGATTTTTGGTGGTCTAATCGGCGGATTGACTTGGTGTTTGGCCGGTTTATTATGGTGTCTCACGATTATCGGCATTCCCATAGGGTTACAGTGCTTTAAATTTGCCAGCTTGAGTTTTGCGCCCTTTGGAAAAGAGATCGTCTACTCAGCAACGGGCATAAATTTTATTGTCAATCTGATTTGGCTGATCGTCTCTGGAATCCCCTTAGCTTTGGGGCATCTGATTAGTGCCTTGCTGCTTTGTCTGACCATCGTCGGGATTCCTTTTGCTGCCCAATCCTTAAAGCTTGCGCAATTAGCCCTGATGCCTTTTGGCGCCCAAATCATTTCAAAACGCTACTGATGCTCGTAAAAAAAGAGGAAGGACAATGTCTTCCTCTTTTGCTTATCCAAAAATCAAGTAAATCAAACCCACAATAATCAATGCCAGATTCAAGGTCACTTGGATATTCACCATTAACGGAGTGATCTGCTTTTTCTTGCGGCGGGTCAAACTAAGAAAGACGTTGTATGCCCCCACCAAAATAATAAAGATTACTAACGCGATTAAAAACAAAAAGCCACTTCCCTTTTTGTTTTTAGTGTAACGTGAATAGTCTTGCAAGTAAAGTCAAAAAAAGCTAATCTAATTGTTTGAAAAAATCCCGCAGCTCAGCCTTCCGACGCTCACTTAATTCTCGCTTAGGAATATCTTGAACCGCACCTTCTAAGCCATACAATAGATGTAAACAAGCCCCATCATCAACTAAATGGCGGATCTTTAAAAAGGCCGCCTCCGTACCTAGCTCACGCAATTGAGCGGGTTCCACGATCCCTACTTCTGCCAATTTCCCTTCATTTACCACACCAATATTTTTCATTTCTGAAATTCTCATTGCCGACTCCTTTTAGATCTATTATACCCTATAATGTAAGCGGAAACGATATTTTCATAAAAATTTATCGCTTACTTTTTCTAAAAACCATTCGGCTAACCACCAGTACGAATACGGTGAGTAATCCGTAAATTAAGGATGGATCAGGCGCTTCTTGTTTAAGCGTCACATCCGTTGTGTTTAGCTTTTGGGCCTTTTCGGAAGTAATTGTAAGTTCATCCTCTAGTGACCAATGATAGCGATAACTTTTTTTCGTCCTCGGATCGTAGAAAGGACCCTCTTGTGCTTCTTGCCCATAAGCTTCCAGTACTACTTGATACTTTCCCGGTGAGACGCGCTTGTTTTCTCCGGTTTCATTCAAAAAACTGGTTAATTGAAAACGACTATTTGGTGCCACCTGTAAATTTTTTTGAATCCCTTGATAGAAAGCGGTGGTCTGCCCTTGCTTTATCAGCGTTAGCTGACAAACAAGCTGATTTAAATATGCGGCAGCCGGATTTTGCAAAGTACTTTGTAGTACCGTCCGCTGATTGACTTGTCCTATTTGGCTTTTGATCAGGCGTAGATCGGGTGGCCCAGTTTCTCTTTGCTGGCGAAGCAAAACTGCTAAGGCGTAAGAGAACTTATTGTTGATTGCCACCCCCGACTGATTCGTGACTGCTGCCGGCTCTATTTTCTCGCTAAAGGTAATCCCTCCAGCAATCAAGCCGCTAAAAACTTCAGCTGGCATTTGAAGAGTGAAACGATACGGTCTTTTCGTATGAGGCTCCAGTTTCAACTCGCGAGGTGCTTGGATCAATTCAGCAAAATCAAAACGCAAGGTTGGATCATTGATTTTTTTGACGTCGGATCCGCCATACTCAACCACTCCGTTATCATTCGTAAATGCTGAATGGGTAGTCGCTGTGACTAGCACCGGTTGCGCCGTATCGTTTTTTAGCCAGATCGTCAATTCCTGTTTGTGGTTTGGTGGCATCAGCAAATCAAAATAGCTACTATTTTGCGCTAGCTGATTCGCTGGAATTTCTGGTAAAACTGAAAAGTTGAATTCCGCAGCCCAACTGGTATTAGTAAAACTACCCAAAAGTACCAAAAATCCCCAAAACACCAATAAATGGCTTCTTCTACATCTTTTAAGCATTTGGTGGCGCATCAGTTAAACACCAAGTAAAGGTCGTGGTATACGCTTTAGCCAGTTTAGTGGCTGATCCGGGTACGAATAATTCAATACTTTCAGCCGCCGTCTGTTCATCACCCCAAGCAAGCAGAAAGGTCCCTGCACCAGTATTTTTTTCAGCCACCAAAACATCCTTCAGCATATTGTTTGGCTGTATCACTACGGACGTTGAAGCGGTGGGAGGCACTGATTCCGCAATCGTTGCGATCCGACCGTTTTTAAAGGTTACTTGGGCCCCACTCAAGCTTTCGCCTTCTTCTGTTTTAAATTGCTCTGCTTGTTTGACCTGCAACCGCCAGCCAGCTTGACTCCCCCGTTTATCTGAAACCTGAATATAATTAGGGCCTTGCTTTTCTTCAGAGGTGGTCGTCTGGTATTTTTGCGCCTTGGCCAGATAAATTTTATCTTGTGTCGTGATCTTCTGCGCACCAAAATCCAAACTTGAAGCATAATCAATCGATAGCGCTCCCCCAGTACCGGGGTTAGGACCGTTTGAATCAATCGGATCGACTGGCTGAATTGGTTGAAGAGGATCACTCGGATTCAAAGGATCGGTGATTTCTTCGTTTGGTGTAAAGGTGATCATTCCTTTTGTGGTATACTCGCCGCCTTCAGCCGCGGTTGCTTCTGGCAGACAGATGCCGACCCCAGAAAAAAATAATAGTAGCAACAAAATCAGTCGTTTGCTCATGTTCTTCCTCCTTTTGATTTTCTTAACTCTCAAAAGAAGATACGCCGTTTTGCTTGTTTGCTTGGAACACTTCGCACTTCTATCTTAAAAACACACAAATAACAGCGGTTATAAGAATGAATATTTTTTATCTTTTTCAGCTTAACGCTTTATTTTTAACCAATTATTAGGTTATTATTTAGGACAAATGATATTATCAACAAAAAAATAAATTACTGGTGTTACTTTTTAATAATTGAGAATCGAGGGAATATTTGATGCTAGGAATGGATAAAAATACCTTGTTGAAGATTCAGATCATCGAGACTTTAGACCATCTATCGGCGCCGATTTCATTAAAAGAATTACAATTAAAGATCGAGCACGCCAGTCTAGGGACGATTCGGATGAATTGTAAAGAACTGCAAACAATTATCGCTGAGCTTTATAAAAATAAAGACTATTCATTGAAACTTTGCATAAATAACGGTGGTATCCAGCTAGAACGCTCCTCATCAAATCTTCAATCCTTGGCTGGCTACTTATACCAGCAGGACCTTGCTTGCCAAATCATCCGTGCGATCCTAGTCAAACGGAAGATTTCAGCCATCCAGTTTTGTATGGCCAAAAATATCAGCGAATCCAAATTACGACGCAAAATTAAAGAAATCAATCGCGAGTTGGCCGATTATGAACTTTATATTTCTTGTTCAGCAAATATCAGTTTAAAAGGTCGTGAGGTTGATATCCGCCGCTTCTATTACATCTTTTTGCGGGGGCTCTATCAGCAATTCGCAATGGTCGGGGCAAGCGATACAGACTCTTATTACCAGTTGTCTCAGCAGATCGAGGCTGATTTAAAACTGACCGACAATCCCGCCAACCGTGAGATGATCAGCTTTTGGCTTTTTATTACCAATCAATTTCTAAATAAAAAAGCAGATCTGACATTCACCAGGGCGGAACAAGAGTGGCTCAATCAATTCAAGTTTCCTAAGAAGCCGCCCTTTTTAAAAACTTGGAACACGAATGAATGGAAATTTTTTCTTCATGCGATTTATAGTTCATTGTTAAATGATTTTGAATTACAAACCAAAAACCCTTCACAAGATCAGGTCTTTAGTCAAGCTGCCGCTCACTGGATCGCAGCCTTCACCAACTATTTCAGGCCGCTAAATCACCGTGAACAAAAATTTATCACGCGCAAAATCAAACAGCTGTATGCGGCGCTGGTCTTTTTCAATTTAAACGATGACATGCTTAACCGTCTAAGTGACACCCTTTCACTCAACACATTGCAGACCCAGTTTCCTTATTATCATCACCGTTTCGAAGCGTTTTGGGACAAGTTCACTCAGGAGGTTTCATGGTGTGACCAACAGCAACTAAAACTTTACTCCTTGTTGACTTGTGTCAGCCTTTTTCCCTTGGAGAATTGTCTACCGAATATTTCCATCTATGTCTTCTCGGAGTATAGCGAGCTTTTTAGTATTCTTATTCGTGAAAAGATCCAGCTGCATTTTAAAAACCAATACCATTTGGACTTTGTTGCTGAACCACAGACGGCCCAACTGATCATTGGAACCTCGCCAGCCTGTCGAAACTTTTTAGTGGAGGGCCAAGAATTCCTGATCATTCGTTCAAATCTGTCCGCTACTGATTATAAAGATATTGAAGTCGTTTTAACTTCCTTAGTGGCTAAAGATTTAGCAGAATCGTCAAAAAAGCTAAATTCGGGTTGATAAATTGCTAAAAAACACGTATTGTAGTATTTATCACAAATCCAAAGGAGGCTGTTATGGTTTACGTTAGTGAAATGTCTGCGACTCCCCCAACGGAGTTTGGTTCCGAATTAGAAGCAAAAACGTATGCTGTCTTGGAAAAATTAGCGATTCCTTTTCATCAAGTCGCCACCGGTGAAGCACTGACGATGGAGGATTGTATCGACATCGATCAGCGTTTAGGAATCGAAGTCGTCAAAACGATTTTCTTATGCAACCAAAAGAAAACAAAGTTCTATCTCTACATTACTCCGGCCGATTTCAAATTCGTTACGAAAGAATTCGGCAAGAAATTAGCGATTCCGCGGGTGTCGTTTGCTTCGGCTGATTTATTGAAAGAACGGCTAGGCGTAATTCCTGGGGCGGCAACCATTTTTGGCTTGTTATTAGACCCAGAACACGAGATCCAACTGGTTTTTGATCAATCGGTGGCCGACCGTGAATGGTATGGCTGCAGCTCCGGTTCGGTTACCAATTATATGAAATTAAAAACGGCTGACTTGTTCGAAAAATTCTTGCCCTATACTGGTCATGAAGCAATTTTTATCGATTAATCGGTCGTTCATTCAGAAAAAGGAGGTCTGACAAAAATTTTGTCAGACCTCCTTTTTGGAACGATCTTGTCCAATTGAAACGTTAGCCGTTAACGGACTATTTTGTTAACATTTGACGGTGACACAGCCGATTTCCTTGATTGGTCCCGTAATTTCTTTGCCGCAATCTGAACCCACCGCTTGAATCGCGAAGTAATGGGTGCCTTTTGGTAAGCAGACTTTACTTAATGAATAATCCAAGTAATAGCCTTTCCCAAAAGAACCATTCATACATTTCGCATAACGAACATCAATAGTTTTATAGGCTGCGCCATAACCACAACCGCCCGTTTTGCGATACACACGAACTTTCGTGTATTCTGTCGGTTTTTGCGTTCCTAAGAAAATTTGTGCGCCATAGTAACGCGTCGGACGACCGCAGCTCAGCTGATTTTGGATACAGCCTTTTAAATCGGTTCCGATTTCTTTCTTCTTATGGGTCGTTGCACAAGCTGATCCCCATTGAGGGCTGACCCAGCTGCTCCATTGACCATAATTAGCTTTTACCCAGTAATAGTACGTGGTGCACGGATTCAAGCAATTATCTTGGTAAGTCATTTCCGAACCCTCTTGTTTACCAGTGACCTGAATCGCAGTCGCCTGATTGATATTATTGGTCGTACTGCAATATAACGTGTAGCTAGTAGCATAACGCGTAGCTGCGTTATCGCTCTTCGTATTCGTCCAAGAAACTTGGATCGCTCTTTCGGAAACGGCCTTGGCTTTGATACATGGATTCAACGTCGTTGCGCAAACCGTAAATTTACTGATGTTCCCACTGCTAACAGTTTCAATCGTATAAGAAGGCGTTGCTTTCGGACGTTTCACCATGACTTTGTAGCAATAAGTTGTATTGTGGTTCAATTTGAGATCATTGTAACTGGTTTTCCCTTTAACCGTTGCGATCTCTTTGAAGGAACTTGAGTGGTAATCGTTACACTTGCTCGTGCTCCGGTAAATTTTATATTCGGCATCTGCACCTTTGGATTCCCATGAAAGACCTAACCAATGGTGTTGAGTCTCCGTGATGCAAACCGATTTAACAGCATCCCATTTTTCTTTGTAGTTGTTTTGATTGCAGTTTTTATCATTATGCTTTTTGTCACAGTCTTCATCGTGTTTCCAGTTGTCGTTGCAACCGTGCCCGTTATGTTTTTCATCACAATCGGGTTTGTGTTGCCATTTATTGTCATTACAGTTGCCGCCATTATGATTTTTGTCGCAGTTTTCATCATGTTTGCAATTGTTGTTGTTGCAGTTTTTGCCACTGTGTTTTTTGTCACAATTATCCGTATGTTTCCAATTATTTTCGTTGCAGCCTCGCCAACTACTGTGTTTTTTATCACAGTATTGGCCATGCTTATTGTTGTCATTACAAGACGAACCGCTATGTTTCCCATCACAGCCGGTTTTGTGTTTCGTTGTTGGCGCACAATATGCGCTGGCTACTGCCTCAGATTCTTGTGCTGTCTTACTTGTTTCAGTCGTCTCACGCTCAGCTTCTTTAGAATCACCCACTTCTTTAAGAACATCCTGATTGGCGACTGGTTCGGTGGCCGCTTGTTCTTGACCTTCGACCACGGCTGAAACTTTATAATAGTAAAGATAATCAGCCTTGAGTGTTCCGTTGACCTTGGCATCCATGTAAGGATCGGCGGTATGGGTATCCTTGGTTGTTTGAACTCGTTGATACTCACCGTCTATCTCTTCCGCCCGATAAATATAATAATTTTCGGCCTTGTCTACTTTATCAAACTTAATTTCTGACCATTTTTGTGTAGCATTATGCTCTACGGTCAAATTAGCAGGAACCGCCTGATCAGCAGCAAAAACTTGCGCTACGCCCCCTAACGAAGAGAATGTCATCCCCAGCAGCATCACCAGTGACATGATTCCCTTTATTTTTTTCCCCCATTTACTTTTCATTCTTTTCTCCTTTTCTGTTTAACCCGTAAAAAAATCCATACCAAATAAACGTCCCTTAATTAATCGAAACAACTTTTTCAGTTTATTTTGTGAAGAATGTTTTTGGCCAAAAACAGAAATCAGGTATTCATAGCTCACCCCCTTTCAAGAAATCTGCAAACTAATTTAGTTAGATAGCAACGCAATCAGCAGATTCCTCAACTATTTTCCTGTTGTCTCGAATATAACAATTTTTATGATTTTTATCTATATTCCATCAAATTTCAAAGATTATCTTTGAATTATGATGAAAAATTTTTGCAATAAAGTGAACCTTCCGTTTATTTAATATTCTATTTAATAAACGGATTGTGGCTCTTTGCCCGCCTTAGACACGCCAAAAAAGACGAAGCAAAAAATGCCTCGCCTTGCACATATTTTTAGGAACGCTGATTGATTGAAAGAATCTTTTGCTGCAAGCGATCATAAACCACTGTGAATTCGACCACCTTGGTCGGGGAAGTCGGCACGCGGAAATAATAATCGGATTGACCATCCGTCGGCGTATTGGTGTGATAAAAACCCGCCAGATATGCATGGGAAAGATCTCCGCGAGTCGCCTCAAATAAGTCAAAGAAACCGCTGGGATCGGTGATGTTCAGACTTTTTTCCAGCGCCTTGAATTCTGTCTGCTGGCGATCCATACCACCTTTTTTCATTTGACGATACAATTGCGTATCGGTGCCACGCCGGTTAAGTTCTGTCCACGCCGTCTCAAAATCAGCTGTCTTATCTAAATACGTATCGGACTGAGTGATGACGGACTTCACTTCCGCTCCATCTTCAGCCGTTAATTGAACGAGCTTATCTGTAGTAAAGCTCAAACTAATCGTATAATCGTGTCGCGTTCCCGTAGTATCCGTGAAGCTCCAGACTTGCCGCTGGGTCATCACTGGCTGGTCGTCCATTAACCGCTGACCAAAACCCAGCAAACTGACACTGACAAACCCGTTTTCTTCGGAACTCACCATCGGATAAATTTTACGATAAAGATCAAAAATATTTTTTTCAGTCTGGGCTGGACCGTAAATCTTTTCAATCGCCATAGCCAGCACCTGCGAGCTAACAAACCGATCGTCTGCTTCAAGAGCCTGATTCAGCGCCTCGACTTTTTCAACTTGCTCGGTCAATAAGCGTTGGTCATTGACATCTTTTAAGGGCAGCACGGTTAGCTTCGGTAATTCTTCCTTTTTAACTGCTTTATTATCACTGGCAAAAACACTGAAGGGTAGCGTAAACTGCGGAAAATTCCCACTTAATACGACGGCAATCGTCCCTAAAAAAAGGGCAGCTAAAATTCCCCAAAAAATCAGCCATTTTTTTGTTGTGTTCATAGGTCACCTCGTCTCCACTATATTGTGGCGACAAATTATTCGAGCGTCAAGTATTTCTAATGAATAAACACTTATTTTTATGAAATAATCTAAATTTTTTCTTGCAAAAATATGAATTGGATAGTTATTCGAGTCATTTTCTATTACACTAGAGGAAATGATTTCAATAAGGATAGGCAGGATATGGCAAAAAGACAAGAACGACACGAAACTAAAAAAACAAACAGCGCGAAAGGCGCTCCTAAGAAATTGCCTAAACTGGCAAAATCAACCAAGATCTCACTAAGCATCTTAGCGGTACTGCTTGCGCTGGTGATTGCAGGGACCGTTTTCTTCTTTCAAACATATGGCAAAGAAGTCACGGCCGCGATCGATGCCGGTGAAGAACACGCCGCTACGATTCAAGAAAGTGACTTCAAGCAACATCATCCGACGACGATTTTAGATAAAGATGGTCAAGTCATCAAAGAACTGAAGACGCAAGAGCGAGACTACTTAACATACGATAAGATGGACCCCCTTGTTTCCCAAGCGTTGATTTCGATTGAAGATAAACGTTTTTACGAACATCACGGTGTCGATACGCAAGGCTTGCTGACGGTCGCATTGAATGCGGCACTTGGTCGCGGGGTACGGGGCGCCTCCACAATTACTCAACAGCTGGTCAAAAATATTTATCTAACACCCGAAGTTTCTATCTCGCGGAAGATCGAAGAGATGGTGATGGCGCAAGCCTTAGAAAAAAAATTCAGCAAACACCAAATTTTGGAATATTATTTGAACAATGTTTACTTCGGTCATGGGGCCTATGGAATCAATGCGGCGGCCAAAGTCTACTTTGGCAAATCGATCAACAATACGAGCCTGCTGGAAAAAGCGACCTTGGTTGGGATCACCAACAATCCAGGGATTTTTGATCCCACCACTGAAAAAGCCAATGCGCTAAAACGGGCTAAATTGATCTTAGAAGAGATGAATGCTCAAGGCTATATCACTAAAGAACAATACGATCAAGCCGTGGCTGATGATTTTACCGCCAAGATCCACAGCAATGCTCTCAATAACCAATTAGACAATCATGAAGTGGCTTTAGCGGTCGATTCAGCGACGAAAGTCTTGATGGGCCAACAAGATTTCCGCTTCCAATACCAGTTCGATTCTAAGGAAGAAGAAGATCGCTACAATAAAGAATATAAAACCGCCTATAATAAAGTTTATCAACGGATCCTTTCGGGTGGGTATCAAATCAGCACCAATATTGATCCTGCCTTGCACGATCAATTGCAAGGTATTGTCAGCAACGTGATGAATGCTTGGCAAGATCGAGGCGACAATAATTTTTACACAAAACAAGCGGCGATGACCGTCATCGATAATCAAACGGGAAATGTCGTTGCTAGTATCGGCGGTCGGGGCGAAGAAGGCAATTATTACAATCGCGCTTTCCTTTCCCTTCGTCAACCGGGGTCGGCAATCAAGCCATTGGTAGCTTACGCCCCCGCCTATGAACGTGGTTTGTTGGAAAATAGTACGGTCTCCGATGATCGCTTAAACAATACCTATCCAAACAATGTTTATAATGGTTCCAAAGGTCTTTTAACATTGCGCAATGCTTTAGCAGTTTCCTCCAACGTAGTGGCGTACAAATTAGCCGATGAAAATCGTGAAGCCACAAAAGAACCAGTCTATCAACCGCTGGCTCAAATGCAATTTACCGGACTGGACGTTCAAGATGACAATCCGATCATTGCCGTCGGCGGAATGACCTACGGCGCGACTACTCAGGAAATGGCTAGCGGGATTGCCACCTTGGTCAACCAAGGAAACTATCGCGCACCGTCAAACATCCAAACGATCAAGCGCAGAGACACTGGGCAAGAAATCTTCTCCCAAAACGATAGCGCACAACAAAAAGTTTACAGCGATGATGCTGCTTATTTAACGATCGATACGATGAAGGCGGTCCATCAAAATACCGATGGAACTGCTAGCGGACTTAACTTGGCTCACAATCAATATTGGGCCGTCAAAACCGGTACGACTGACGAAGCCAAAGATCTCTGGACCGTGGGCGCGACACCTTACTATACCGTTGCCGTCTGGGCCGGCGATGATACGCCGCAGCCGCAAGACAACGCCAGCGTCGGGCAAGCGACCAAGGAAATCTTCAAACAAACGATGGATCTTTTAAATAATGGCAAAGAAGATGTTGATTTCCAAATGCCCGCGTCGGTCCAAAAATCTGGTAATCAATTGGTTACCCGCTCCAGTCAAACGAAACAAGTTCTAGCAGCCCGACAGGAAGCTTTGCAGACGGCAACTGCTAAGATTGATACGTTAGCCAAGGAAAAAGCCAATCAATTAACCATAGCCAAATTGAATACGCCAATGGTCGAAGAAGCCTCGACCTTCAGTAATCAATTGATTTCCGATCGAATCGACAGTTTGAGTCAATTTGAACTGATCGTCACGGATACGCAAGACAATTGGCAAACCTTTGACCAGTATGCTCAGCAAGTTTTCGCCTTAGTCCAGCAAGTCGAACCAACGGGCGGCACACTTTCTGACCAATATACAAACGTTTATCGCAATAAAGAAGCGGAATACGCTCACGAAAAAGCTGCCAGAAATGCCGAGTTGAATTCAATCAATGACCAGATTCAAGACGTCGAAGACCAAAGCAAAGATCTCGACAAATCAATCAGTGAGTTGAAAAAACAATTGGAAGAAGAGAAAAAAGATTAAACAAAAACAGTCGCCAAGTTGGCGGCTGTTTTATTATAATAAGAAGAAAAGGAGTGTTTTAATGGACACTGTGTTGACGCTTTTGACCGCTAAAGATACCAAAGAAGCTCTGATGGCTTTCAAAAAATTGGAAGCTGTATGCCTGGGCGAACCTATTTACATGGATAAACTTGAGTCATTCTTGCCTGCCCTTAATGCAGAGACGCCCTCCGGACGAGGACGTGCTTTTAAATTTTTTATGATCAACGCACGCTGGGATTCGCAAAATATCATTGACACTCATCTTGAAGAAATTTTAGCGATCTTGGATGATTCCAAAGCTCCTATTATTCGTCAATGTATTCCCTACTTAGTTTATTTAACAGAAGCTAAACCAGAAATGACTCCGCTCATTCGCCAAAAATTGGAAAATCTGGATCTCAGCCAATTTAAAGAAAGCATGCAAAGTTTGATCAAGAGAGACATTGCGAAGGTCTTGACTGAGATGAAAAGCTAACCCTTTTTTCTTCTTGTCAAAACTAAAATCCCAGCCCTAACAGGCTGGGATTTTAGTTTTAGATTTGTATCTTCGTTCCGCTGTTGCCTTTAACGGCTTCTGAAGCTTGTTCCAAAGAAGCAATGATGGCCTGACGACCGGCTTTTGATTCCGCAAAATCAATCGCGGCTTCAACTTTTGGCAACATGCTGCCAGGAGCAAATTGATCTTCCCTGATATATTGTTTCATCTCTGCCACTGAAGTTGTTTCCAGTGCTTTTTGCTCTGGGGTACCGAAATTGACAAAGACATGATCGACTGCCGTCAAAATAATGAAGACATCGGCATCGATCAAGGCTGCCATTTTAGCTGCCGCAAAATCTTTATCGATTACAGCATCGACTCCCTTGTAGCGAGTGCCTTCATAAATAACTGGAATGCCTCCTCCACCACAGGCGATCACGACTTGCCCCGCGTCGACTAAGGTTTGTAAACTGATTTTTTCGTAAATATCGACTGGTTTCGGTGAAGGTACTACCCGCCGCCAACCACGACCGGCATCTTCAACGTAGACATCGTCGCTTTCTGCCATCAATTTTTGGGCTTCTGCTTCGGTGTAATAGCCTCCAATCGGTTTTGTTGGATTGGTAAACGCCGGATCTTGTGGATCGACTACGACTTGCGTCAACATCGAAACCACCGGAATATCGTTTAAACCCCGGGCGACTAATTCCTCATCAATCGCTTGTTGCAAATGATAACCGATGTACCCTTGGCTCATCGCGGTACATTCAGGAAACGGCATCGTGTCTTCAGGCGTTTGACTAGTTTCTTCAAAAGCTAAACGAATCTTGCCGACTTGCGGGCCATTGCCGTGAGCGATCACCACATGATGCCCGGCTGTGATTAGATCGGCGATGGATTTCGCCGCTAATTCGGCTTTAGTTAATTGTTCATTGGCGGAATTTCCTAACGCGTTCCCACCTAATGCGATTACGATTTTTGACATGAGCTTCTCCTATCTTTGCGGTTGTTGTTGGGTGATACAGTGGATATTCCCGCCGCCGTAAACAACTTCTACGGTATTGACACCCACGATTTTTTTATCTGGGAAGATCATTTCCAATTGTTCCAAAGCTAAGGCATCATTCTTATCGCCATATTGTGGCACGATGACCCCGTTGTTGGTAATCAAGAAATTCATATAAGAAGCGATACAGATATCGCCGTCTTCCCGTGGCAGTGTTCCTTCCACGTAGTCGATCTTGAAATTGCCGTCGATGGTGACATTATCGATCGGGCAACAGATTTTATGCACTTTTAGTTTGCGGCCTTTGGCATCGGTCATTTCGTTCAAGCGTTTATAGGCATCTTGGGCTGCTTCATAAAATGGACTATTTTTATCTTCGGTGTAGATACAAGCCACTTCCCCAGGTCGAACGAAACAAGCAACGTCATCCACGTGACCGTTGGTTTCTTCTGGATCAATCCCATCACCTAACCATAAAACTTTTTCACAATTTAAGTAGTCGCATAATTTTTCTTCGATTTCTTCTTTGGTCATATGTGGATTGCGCCCTTCACTCAACAGACACATTTCCGTTGTCAAAACCGTTCCTTCGCCATCCACGTGGAAAGAACCGCCTTCTAAAATAAAGTCCGCTGTCCGGTAAGAGTCAACCTTTTCGATTTCACAAATTTTTTGTGCGACTAAATCATCTTGATCCCAAGGGAAATACAACCCGTCAACTAAGCCGCCCCACGCGTTAAAGCCCCAGTCATTAGCTCGTAATTCACCGTGGTCATTGATTACAAAACTTGGTCCACAATCTCGCACCCAAGCATCATTATTCGACATTTCATAAACGGTGATTTCTGCTGGTAATTGCCGACGACAATTTTGGAATTGTTGCTGAGAAACTACGACGTTCATCGGTGTGAATTTACTGATGGCTTTAGCCACTTCCGCAAAAGCTGCCTGAGCAGGTTTGCCACCATCCCGCCAATTATCCGGCCGCTCCGGCCAAATCATCCAAACTTTTTCTTGTGGTTCAAATTCACCGGGCATTCTAAACCCGTCTTGTTTCGGTGTTGTCTTCTCGATTCTCTTTGCCATGATAGATGACTCCTTCTTTTTTAATTTTTTTCATCCAAATGATTGCTTCACCAAACAAGGTGAAGACGATTGCACCGATGGTGATCGGTAACTGCTGACTCAAACTTTCGGCATCAAATTGTAACGGTAGCGCGGTAAAGATCAATGAGATTACAATCATGATCATTGGTAACGCCACCAAGATTTTCAACACGGTATCACTGCCTCCGACTTTAAACGGACGCGGTGTATCGGGATCACTTTTGCGTAATTTGTAAAAAGCTGGAAAGACTGGTACATAAGACATCAAGAACATCACGAGATTCAATGAGAAGAATGCCCAGAATAGATCTTGGTTTGGTAGGATCGGTGCGATCACGACCACTACCGTTGCCACGATCCCATTCATGATCGCTGCGCCGATCGGCATTTCGTCTTTGCCGCCACGCTTTGCAAAAATTTTCGGCATGTCCCCATTTTCGGCTGCGTAACAAGCAGTATTATTGACACCTAAAGACCAAGAAATCATATTGCCGAACAAGGTCAATAGGAATAAGAAAGCCATCGCGATGATGAACCAACCACCGGTTGAGCCAGTCAATAACTTGAAGCTGTCCATCAAACCGCTGCCGGTACTGATTTGATCGGTTGGAATGGCAACGCCAATCCCAAAGGCTGAAAAGATGTAAATTGCCGCGATCACTAACCCACCGGCAATAATTGCTTGCGGGATTTGTTTTTTCGGATTTTCCATATCGTCAGCAAACGTACAGATCACTTCAAAACCTAATAGATTGAAAATAATCACTGAAATAAAGGACAAACTATTCAAATTGAAGCTAGGTAATAAAGAAGCTAACGTAAATTCATTGGCGGCCCCTTTAGTCGCAAAGGTATACAGGCCTAACGCACCAATCAAAATCGCCAACAGCATCTTGATCACCGCGGCCCCATTCAAGATCCAGACACTGTCTGCGACTGGATAAAAACTGATCCAAACGATCACCCAAATAAAAACTAACTCAATCAAAATCGCGGGGATCGTTGAAAATTCAATTCCTGTGATCGTCGTTAATAAATCGGGACACACCACAGCTAAGGAAGCCAACCACAGTGGATAATTGATCCAATAATACCAAGAAACACGGGATCCCCAACGGTGGCCGAAAGCTTGGGTCACCCAGTCATAAATCCCACCATCACCAATATAGGTGGTCCCTAATTCTGAAGAAATCAAACCATACGGCAAAAGGAACGTGATTAGTAGAAAGATCCACCAAAAAAATTGGGAATTTCCGATCGCCGCAACCGGCGCCGCCGCCTCTGCCACGAACACGACACAGATAACGGATAATATTGCACTCATCAAACTAAATTTTTTCTTTTTTGCTTCCATTTTTCTTCCTTTCCGGTAGAAACAGGGATTGAGGATTGCCCCAATCCCCGAATGGAAATAATCTTGATGAATTTATTTAACCCTGCAGATCATTTCCGTCCTTACCTGTGGGTCTATAGTGCTTTACCTAAAAAGACTTCCAGTTCTGCTTTAGCTGCTGCTTGTTGTTTTTCGTCGATCGGATTCTTATCCGCATAGTCATGCATCAAATAAACCAATAAGCCGCGAATCGAGGTCAAACGATTTTCTGCTTCATCAAAACAGATGGAGTTTGGTCCGTCCATCACTTCATCGGTCACTTCTTCGCCGCGCGTTGCCGGTAGACAGTGCATGAATTTCGCATCTTTGCCAGCGCGAGCCATCAATTCATCATTGACTTGGTATTTCGGATAGAAAGTACTCATCCGTTCTTCTTCTGATAACTCTGCTTCGTATAAGCCGTACCAAACGTCGGTGTAAACAAAGTCCGAGCCTTCGATCACTTCGATTTGATCAGAAACGGTATAGGAACCGCCCGATTCTTTACAAATCGCATCTAAGCGCGCCCGATGATCGTCATTTAATTGGAACCCTTGCGGACCAAATTGGACAAATTCCATGCCCATTTTAGTAGCGACTAACCCCAGTGAGAAACATACTTGTGTAGCATCACCGATGAAAGAAACTTTGCAGTCTTCAATTTTCTTGCCTGCCGGTAAATGTTCGATCATCGTACAAAGGTCGCCTAATTCTTGTGTTGGATGGTTGAAATCAGACATACCGTTGATGACTGGAATCGTTGCATTATTCGCTAAATCATAAACGCTGTGATGACGTTCCACCCGAGCCATTAGAATATCGACTAAACGCGACAAGACGCGACTAGTGTCTTCAATGGTTTCATGTCCGCCTAATTGGATTTGACCGGGCGCCAAATATTCTGCGTGCCCCCCTAATTGAGTCATCGCTGTTTCAAAAGAAACTCGCGTTCTAGTAGAAGATTGTTGGAAGATCATGCCTAAGACTTTATTTTTTAATAATGGCGGATAAAAACCGTTTTTAATAGAAGCTTTGATTTTCAGTGATAAATCAACAATGTATTGAATCTCCTCCTTCGTGTAATTTTCTGTTGTAATGAAATCTCTTTTTGCCATGATGACGCCTCCTAAGTAATTTGTTTGCTTTTGCTCCTTTACTTTAGGCAAAAAATGGCAAGTTTACGATAAGCTAAAGGATGTAAACGCTAACATTTGCGATTGTGATTAGTTTCACCTGGTTTATTTTTAGATATAAACCTTTTATTTTACAAGGGTTTAGAAAAGTTTAGAGGAAAGTTTAGCGTATTTTGAAGCGATGGAGGAATAAATGATGTTATACTTAACGTGCGAAGCAGGATTTTTCAACTTCAAAATGAAAGGGGATTCAATATGATCGTAATCTTCATTTATAATATCCTTTTGATCATTCTATACTCTGTAACCATGGCATTTGCGATCAATTTCTATTTAAAAGAAAAAAACAAACTGTTTTTATTAATCAGCGCCTATATGGCCTTCTTTATTTTCGATAATATCATTATTTATATGACCGAGTTCATCAACTCCTTTGCCCACAGCTACGACCAAGCCTTTATGAGTGCCCCTGCAGTCAAAACCATTATTTTTCTCGGCAATGCCTTCTTCTCCGTTTCGATTATCGCCGCTCTCCGTAAAGAAAAATTCAAGGCGTTGCATTATGGCTTATTGATTGCTTTAGCTGTTTGGATGATCTCTGTCCCGTTACTGCCTAATTCAGCTTTTAAAGTTTGGCTTTATTACTTGGCCAATCAGCTTTTCCTTGGCTATTTAGGTTTTTATTGTTGGCGCGGTAGTAAAAAGGACTTGCCGGCAATGAATCAAAGCTATTTAAGAAAATTAACTTTGATCAACATCTTCTTTAGTATTGTGATCGTGCTGGAAGATAGTTTCGTGATTTTCAATATTGATCAATACAGCTCGTTGACCACTAAAATTTATAATCGCAGTATTTCAGAAGATATTTTTTCCATTGTGATTTGTCTCCTGCTCTTCCACTTCTTCTTAAAAAACCAGCCGGAGACTGAAGCGCCTGAGGATCAAGATACTACTCTTTCCATTCGACAATTTTGCACTGCGCATCAATTTACTAAAAGAGAAGCTGAGATTTTTGCATTATTACTGGCACATCAGACCAACCAAGAAATTGCCGACCAGTTATTTCTCTCGCTGGGAACGGTTAAGACCCATGTTCACAATATCTTTATTAAACTGGATATCAAAAAGAGAACGCAGATTTCCCCATTATTTGAAGAATACCAAACCACTTCCAAAGAACGGGTTACACTAAGTTGATTATACTCGCTAAAAAAGGCGGTCTGACAAAAAAATCTTGTCAGACCGCCTTTTTTCGCAGAAGCGTTTTACCCGTAGGTCTTAAAAAAAAGTCAGCTAAAATTTCTTGCAGCGGTTTCGCCCCATCATAGCCCCCTTGACTTAGTCATCCGATGAATCGGATTCTTCTGAAGAAGAGCTGGAACTAGAGCTCGAGCTGGAAGAGCTGCTGCTGGAATCAGATTCGCGGGAACGAGATTCTGACTCGGCTTTTTTACTGTCAGCTTCTTGTTGCTTGCTCTCATCGATCGAATCCAATAGCTCTTGGTAGGACTCGTAGATTTCCTGCTGATCTGCTAAATCTTTCTTCAATTCAGTCAATTCTTTATTCCGTTCCGCCAGTGCTTTGGCTTGCCGTTCTTGATAACTTTTTTCCGCGGCTGCCATCGCGGCATCGCTTTGTCGAATTTGACTGGCAAATTGTGCATTTGCATTCGCCAGTTGATTTTTAACAGGGGCTAATTTATTCAACAGTCCTTGTTTAAAATCACCATCCGGCAAAATCGCCAATGTTTTTACTCCAGCCAAATAATCCGACAAGCTCAAATCAGCGCCTTTATTCAGTAAATTCGTTACTTCAGTTTCCGCATTGCTGAAATCTTTGGCCTGTGCTTCCGCAATTCCTAAGATCATACCGAGATCTTGGCCCCAGTCCTTCTCTTTGGCTGAACTTTCACTTAGCCGCTCTTGCAACCCTTTGATTTTAGTCTCATTAGCAGATTTTAAAACTGGATGGGCCGCTAGATCCAAACCATTTAACACGTCATGCTCAAAAAGTGCGTTTAAATCGGTCTGAAGTTCAAAATTTTGCTTGGCTTGTTCGATATCAGCTAAGGTCTGGCTTTCACTTTGCTGATTCTTCACTTCCTCCGCTAAATCATCAAAGGCTGCCACTGAAATATCCGCCTTAAAATAGCCCGTTTTTTGATCGGCGTAAAGATCGGCTAAACGTTTATTCAGTACTTGTTTATTTTCTTTTTCTGATTGAATGATTTTATCTTGATAAATCTGGTAACCAGCAAAACTGACCGCGCCCAGCACAACCAGTCCTAAAATTACCCAACCGATCGTCTTTTTATTCAAATCGGTTCCTCCTTATTTCTCTTCTTTTTACGAGTATGGAAAATAGCGACACTGCTACTATTAAGTTGAACATAGCAGAATCTATTTAAGAATTTTCCAATATTATAGCATTTTAATCATTCCTAGGGATGAGTTATAGCAGATTCTTTAATAACTCTTTTGATTTTTTTGTTATTTTAAAATTATTAGAATTTTTTAGCAATTATTTTTTTAAAAGGATTATAGTTAAATTACTAAGAATTTTCTGATAAAATCATTCTAATCTTAAAAAAAGGACTGATTTTATTGGAAAGTCATGAAGAATTAGATAGAGGATTAAAAAGTCGTCACGTCCAGCTGATTTCTATTGGGGGTGCGATCGGAACCGGTTTGTTTCTTGGTTCTGGCAAAACGATTCAATTGACCGGTCCTTCGATCCTGCTGTCTTATCTGATTACCGGTGGCATTATTTTCCTAATCATGCGCGCTTTAGGCGAATTGATGCTGTCAAATTTGAATTACCATTCATTTTTAGATTTTATTGCTGATTATTTAGGCACCAAAGTGGCCTTTGTAACCGGCTGGACTTACTGGTTTTGTTGGATCGCCATCGCGATGGCCGATTTAACAGCGACGGGAATGTATGTAAGCTATTGGCTCCCTCATATCCCCCAATGGTTGCCTGAGATCATTGCTCTAGCTTTACTCTTAGGATTGAATTTAGTAGCTGTTGGTTTGTTTGGCGAATTAGAATTTTGGTTTGCTTTGATTAAAGTAGTCGCCATCGTAGCCTTGATTATTGCTGGTGGAGTAATGATCTTTACCGGTTTTAAAACGAGCGCCGGACCCGTTGAAATTAGCAACCTTTGGCGCCATGGCGGCTTCTTTCCAAAAGGGGCTGGTGGTTTCGTCCTCTCCTTCCAAATGGCAACTTTCGCTTTTTGCGGTGTCGAATTGGTTGGTTTGATCGGCGGCGAAACTTCGGATCCTAAAACCGTGCTCCCTAAAGCCATCAATACGATTCCCGTTCGGATCATTTTATTTTATTTAGGCTCACTCTTTATGATCATGTCGATTTATCCATGGTCAAGCTTATCCGCCGATCAAAGTCCCTTTGTGCAAGTCTTTTCGGAGATCGGTATTACGGCGGCTGCTTCGATCGTTAATCTAGTCGTTTTAAGCTCTGCCATGTCGGCTTGTAACAGCGCGATTTACAGCACGAGTCGGATGGTTCGTTCATTGGCCCAAGAAGGCAGTGCACCAAAAACCTTTACTAAATTGACCCGTAATCGCGTTCCGGGAAATGCGCTGATCTTTTCAACGATGATCATTTTTATTGCAGTCATTATGAACTTTTTTGTTCCTAGTCACATTTTCACGATGATCAGCTCGATCGCCACGATCTGCTTTATCTTTATTTGGGGCATGATCGTCTTTACCCATCTGCGCTATCGGCAAACCAAACCGGAATTGGCAGCTAAAAGTACTTTCAAGTTGCCCCTATTCCCTTATACGAATTATTTGGTCTTTGCTTTTCTCGCTTTCGTCTTGTTCGTTTTAGCACTAGCAGCTGATACACGGGAAGCTTTGATCTTTTCGCCGCTATGGTTCATCGCACTATTGGCGATTTACCATTTCAAATTCGAGAAAGACAAACCGATATTCGGTAAAATTTTTAAGAATTCTGAAAGTCGCAATTAAAATCAGTTATTTTTTTATGGGCCAAGCTTATCGCGACTTTTCACAAATAAAAAGGAGGTACGACAATTTTTTTGTCGCACCTCCTTCTTTTATTTAGTCTTCTCCCCGATCTGTAAAGAGCTGACTCTCCCGCCGCAGCAGATAAATTTTATGGATGTTAATAATCAAGGTCTTGATCACGGCATAGACTGGAATACAGATCAGCATCCCGACGATCCCTGCCACACTTCCGGCTCCAATCAATACTAAGATAATCGTCAACGGATGGAGATTCAAGGATTTACCGAATAAGAGCGGCTTGATCAAATTACCGTCTAACTGTTGAATGACCAAAATGGAGATCCCCATGTAGAGCGCTTGAAAAGGTGAAACAAATAAACCGACGATCACCGCTGGCACCGCTCCGATAAAGGGTCCCACATAAGGAATGATGTTCGTAATGCCGCAAAAAATCGCCAACAACAGACTATAAGGCTGTTTAAAAATACTCATAGCAATAAAACTTAAGATTCCAATGATAAAAGCATCCAACACCGTACTGCTGATATAAGCTGACAAAGTCTCATTCAGTTCACGGACTGTTTGTCGTAATTCTTTGCGAATCGTCAGGGGAAAGAACTGTGAGACGGCATCTAAAAATTTGTGGCCATCTTTAAACATAAAGAGCAGAATAAATGGCACCGTGAACAATAGTACGAAGAATTTCATGGCAAAACCGACAACCAAAGACAGACTAGAGGTTACACTGACTAACCCCATCTTGATCAAATTATTGATCGTCAGATTCGCAGAAGCCAACTGCTCTTCTAAATTGAAATTCTTAAATTCCGCTTGATTGGCCAGATCATTCAACCAACGACCGGTTTCTTCCGCATAAGCCGGTAAATTCTGAGTAAGCTGAACCGTTTGCTCGATCATTCTTGGCACTGCGTTCATCATGATCAACACGATAACAATCGCCACCACGATAAAGGACAGCAAAAACCCAAAAACGCGGGGAATCCCTCTTTTTTCTAAAAAAACCACGATCGGATCAAACATGTAATAAAGAAAACCTGCCACTAACAGCGGCAATAAGACCGCGGAAAGCATCCCAATCACTGGTTTAAAAACATTCGGCATTTGTAAAAGAAAATAGATCCCGATAATCGTTAAGACAATCTCCGCCGTCCAAAAGAACAGTTTAGATTGTTTGAAACGTGATAGCATAAATGCCTCCTTTAAAAAATCATTAGCCCTGAGGACCTACACTCATCTTATCATTTATCGTAAAAAGTAAGAACGGTTTTGCTGAAAATAAGCTATAAGTTTTAGTTAATAACTAATTTGACAGAAAGATTCGCTCCTCGCTTACCCTTTTAATGAGGAAGCTTGTTAACTGCTGGCTCTTCTTGTATGCTACAATTTACTAAAACCCACTATAATAATGAGGAAATACGTATGAAAAAAATAAGAGCAAAACTGGCCAGCGAGCAACTCGCCGAAAGAATCTGCTACACTATCCTCTGCTTTTGCGGCATCTTTTTCCCCCTTATAATTTTTAGTTACTATTTTTTACCGGAAGCACTCCTGCGGGGGAAAACCGGGGCTACTTTTGAAATGACTGGAAACTTATTGAGCCACACGCTGCAAATTTTCCGGTGGAACTTGCTTTCAGTGGGCTGTCTTTTGATTGGCTCGCTTTTTTCCAAGAAAACAAAAAAGGAAAAGCACTATTTTTCAACCGGTTATACCGTATTCTTTGTCCTGATCGCCATCAATGCCATTACGCTCGGCACTTGGTCCTTCTCCGTTGAAAGCGTAGCGGTTCCCTTAACTAAGCGGATCATTGGTCTTTTTCAAGTAAATAAAAATGCGGGGCTGATTGAAATGTTTGGACAACTATTGATTCTCTGTTCTTTGGCAAACATCAGCCTAGTCAGAATCTGCGGCAAAGAGATCCAGACTAGAAAATTTAGTGCCCTCAAACTAACGACTAGCGAAAAAATTGGGGCTCTGCTCGGTTTACTACTGATTTTTGTGGGCGCCTTGATTGAAAGCCACTCGATTTTAAATCGGTGATGAGTTGAACTTGGCTAGCTGAAACATGTAGACACAAAAGGCGAAAATCCTTCCATATTCTTTAATGGAGGACTCTCGCCTTTTTTGTCGCAGATTTAATAAGGTTCGGTTGACACGCTTATGCCTCCGCTTGCTCCTGCAAACGCTGGATAAAGCGTTCTAAGCGCCGGATCGCCTCTTTTAGTTCCTTGATGGAATACGCATAAGAAAGACGTAAAAAGCCTTCACCACTTTGCCCAAAAGCTGAACCAGGAACGACCGCTAATTTTTCTTCAGCCAATAGGCGCAACGCAAATTCCTCACTGCTTAAGCCAAATTGGCGGATTTCTGGAAAAAGATAGAAGGCGCCTTTGGCCTTGTAACAAGGTAAGCCCATTTGCTCCAACGCATGGTGCAAATAATTGCGGCGTTCTTCATAAGATAAACGCATCGGCTCGACAGTTTCCTGCCAATTGTTTTTCAAACCAGCTAAGGCGGCATATTGGCTGGCAGTCGGGGCTGCCATGATCGTGTATTGATGCAATTTTAACAACTGCTCCATAAAAATTTCCGGCCCAGCCATAAAGCCTAAACGCCAACCAGTCATGGCAAAGCCTTTTGAAAAACCATTGATTACGATTGTCCGCTCTCGCATTTCCGGCAGTTCCGCGATGCTGGTGAAGGGCTCATCGTAAACTAATTCCGCATAGATTTCATCGGTGATCACTAGTAGATCATGTTTTTTCACCACATCGGCAATCTTGATCAACGCTTCGCGATCCATCGTTGCTCCCGTCGGATTATTCGGATAGGACAAAATGAGAATCTTGCTCTTAGCCGTAATCGCGCCTTCCAATTCTTCTGGCGTCAGCATAAATTGATTGGCGGCCTGTAAATCGATCGGCACTGGCGTTCCCCCTGCCATCTGAGTGATCGGTTCATAACAGACAAAACTTGGCTGGGGAATAATCACTTCATCGCCTGGGTCAATGAAAATCCGAAGCGCCAGATCAATCGCCTCACTACCGCCGACTGTCACCACGATCTCACTTTGCGGATCATAGTGGACTTTATTGCGAAAAGCCAGATACTCACTGATTTTTTCCCGCAATTCTAATAGACCGGCATTGGCCGTATAAAAGGTTCGCCCTTCCTGCAATGAGCGTACCCCCTCGCGCATCATATGCGAAGGCGTATCAAAATCCGGCTCCCCCACTCCTAGAGAAAGGGCATCGGGTTGTTCTGAAACAATGTCAAAAAATTTGCGAATCCCCGATGGTTGAATCTCAGTAATTTTTTTAGTCAAAAAATTTCTCATGGGCTCACCTGAATTCTATGATCGGAATCGTCTTGATACAAGTCGATCCCCCATTCTTTGTATTTATCCAACAGAAAATGCGTTTGCGTGCCTGAAACAGCGGGAATCGATGCCAAATTCGTCGAGATGAATTTTGAGATCTCTTTAATATTGCGCCCTTGCAGCAGCAAAATAAAATCAAAGCCGCCGCTGACAAAAAAGAAGGATTTGACTTCGGAAAACTTGCGTACTTGTTCCGCGATTTCACGATACCCCTCTTCACCGTTAGGGATCGTTTGGACTTCGACCAAGGCTTCGATCCAATCATCTTCCACTTTATCCCAATCGATCAAGGCCCGATAGCCGCAAATTATCTTTTCTTGTTCCAAACGTTTGATTTCTGCCGCCACGATGACAGGCTCTTCCCCCAGCATGACTGCGTATTCCTCAACGCTTAAACGGCAGTCGGCTTCGATCAGTTTTAATAACTGCTTGCGTTTACTTTGTTCCATTTGAACGTCTCCTTTAACTTAACAACTTGTTAGTTAGTTTTAATCTTTTATTTATTATTCCCAAAAAAAAGAAAACTGTCAAATTATTGTGAAAATTCATGTTTCGTGTTGGAAATTATCCAAATTCCTTTTTTAACGAAAATATTTCATGGTTTTTATAACACAAATGAAGAATTTCATAGTACAATAATTAAGATGAGGAACAAGCAAAGTAGAGCCAGATAGGAGGATTGTGAATGGAACAAGTAGTTGGACTTTTTATTGAAAAACAGCGGGAACGCCTAGCTGATGGCAAGATCCGCCAGGAAGAATACGAAGCCTTTTTAGAGGGAATCAATGATGCTCTTTCATTTTTAGGCAAACATTATGTGAACAGCTCACAAACAGTTGAAAATGAGGAACGCAAAGCCGTCAGTTTTAACGAGATCGAGGAAAAATACAAGAAATTTCGTGAAGTCGCCATGTATAAAAATAGCTTCCTTCGCGTTTCAGACATTATCAAACATTCCGGGCAAATGACCCCCGAACTTGAAAAAATTACCAATACAATCAAAGAAGAACTCTAGAAAACCGTTTTTATTTTCTAGAGTTCTTCTTTTTTGCGCGTGATGCCTGTTAGCCCTTCAATAACAACTCATTGTAAAAGGCTTGACCGATTTCTTTTAATTCGGTTTTATTAAAGGATTTTGCCATCCAAGTCGGCATCACCATTTCGATCTGACCGTAAAGTTCAATCATCACTTGAATAAAACTTTGCGCATCTAATTGATCGATCGCTTTTCGTAAGCGTCTCGCCGGCTCCAACAGTTGACTTTCCAACTGACGACTGCGATAAAGCCGATAGATTGTCCGACCTTCTTCTGCCGCCAATGAAAAGAGCGGCTGTTCACCAGCGATTGATTGCAGACTTTCTTGCTTATAACGATCGTAACGCTGCTGCCATTCCAATAATTCACCATAAACGGTTTCAATTTTTTGCTGGCGCACGGTCGCCAATGCACTGTAAAAATCAATCGGTAATTTTTCGACCCGGCGGTCTCGTTTGATCCAAGTCGCCAAGGTCGATTGGGGGATACCGGCCAACTGACCGAATTGTTCAACCGTGATTCCCAAGTCACGGCGAATGTACATCTTGATCGGATGTTCAATCGTGGTTAATGCCATTTTAGCCACCCCACTCTCCTGCAATAGTTATACTTCATTATAACGAAGCCGCTAAAAAATACCAAGCTGAACCGCAGCGGCTTTTCAGCTTGGTCGTTAGTTACGTTAGTTGTGTTCTTTTTTCTTTTTACGTCGCCGGCTTGGACTTTCAGGCTGTTGATTTACTTGATCAGTCGGACCTTTTGGTTGATTCAGCCAGTGATCCTGTTCCGTTTGCTGGTTGACACGACGCTCCGTCATTTCCTTTTGGATTGCCAAGCGCTGTTTTTGTTTTTCTAAACGAGTTAGCTCAGCGGCTACTCGGCGGCGATCATTCTCATTTAAGGAAGCCAGCTGCTCTTTCCGCTGCTTGATCTCCTTGTCGAGGTGATCTTCCCAATCCGCCATGACTTGCTTCCAGCGCTCCGGATCTTGCTCATCGCCAGCTCTTAGGGAATCCCGTAGTAAGGTCGAATAACGGCGGACGGAATTGCCCCAGACTTGATTCCGCGCTTGTAAATAATCCGTTTGCTGTTGATTATCCAAAGATGCCAGCAAGTCATCCTCTTCACGATCCACGATATTTTGTAAAAAGGCCAGAATCGGTAAAATCAAATAAATCACCAGTGCTGGTTTTACAAAAAAATGACCAAAAATCAACAATAGCAACCGAAAACCGATCGCCAACAGATCTTGTCTGTTCAATTCCTGCACGCGCCGTTTTCGCTGTGTTGCGTCCTTCAACGACTGCTCAGTTAAGGCGACGATCAAACGCCGCATCACGAAGGTGACGATCAAGGTCAATACCCCATAAATCAAAAGGGTTTGTTGGATCGTATCTTCGATCAACAAGCGGGTAGCCGACGGGACCAGTGACAAGAAAAATAATAATAGCAGATAGACCACTAGAGCCTTATTTTTTACTCGCTCGATTTTATTGAAGGCATAACCGGTCTGAAACCATAAATTAGCCACAAAACAAAAACTAATAAAATAAATCCCCACCGCCCGAAATAAGGAATACATATCCACCGTTCCATTGGTGGCGGTCTGAATCGGTAATTCTAAAACGATAATCGTCAGAATAATCGCGATAATCGCATCGCCAAAAACTACCACGCGTTCTTTCATCTTTTCAGCTCCTGACTTTTCTTTTGACTAGCCGCCTGTAGCAACTAACCTCATCAAATCTATCATAGCTCAAACCTAGTAAAAAGAATAATGATACGGATAAAAGTTGACCGATGCTACGAACAGCAAAAAAGCGGTGTGACAAGAATTTTGTCACACCGCCTTCTGCTTCCTTATTCGCCGATCGGTAAAATCACGGATGATTCGGCCAAGTCTAGCGTATAATCTATCGCTTGATTGCCCCGCACGGTCATGCCAAAATCAGTGCCATAAACGGCTAAACCAATTTGACGACCGGCTGGCAAATGATACATCGTCGGTTGCAAAGTGACTTCTACTTCAACGAACTGATTGGCCTGCAAGTCATCATTTTTCCAAGCATTTTCTCGATTTTGCAGATTGATATGACCGCGGGTAATCAGCTTATACTCATCTTCTGCCCCTAATTTGAATTCGACTAAATTATCTTCCCGCCAATTACGACCTAATGGCAAGCCGTGTAAAGCCAAAACATCCGGAACTGGTTTCAAACGTTGAGCCGTCCCAAAGTCGATCAATTCAAAACTCAACATGCCTAGATCCAGACTGGAAGCGACTTTGATTTTAACTTTTGGTCGACCATTTAAGAAGAGCGCTTCATTCAATTCAGCGGTTTTAGCTAAATAGCGGTGCCCATCCATGGGGCCAGCTTCCTTCAACTCTTTTTCCCACAAATCGATATTTTTCGTATAGCCTTCATATTGCGCTTGTGGCAATTGATCACTAAACGTCAGTTGGCCTTCACTGGCGGTTTCGGTCAGTACATTTTCAGCTAGATGATAGACTTTTTCATTGGCAGGAGCCCAATCTGTCAAAGTCTCCCACGTTTCTGGTGCCGTATTCTTTTGGTAAACAATGTCTGGCAAGATTTCCTTGGCATTGTTTTCTACATCGTAAAGTTTATGACTCAGCCACAAGTTCATCATATCTTGAAAATCTAGTGACGGCATATTGTTGATATAGATATGCTGTCCTTGATGTAAGATCAGTTTTTTCGCAACCGGTACTTCTTTTAAAGCCTCCCACAGATCGGCTACTTGCCGCGGTTTCACGTTCCAGTCATTCAACCCGTGAACCATCACCACATCACATTTGATGTCTTTGATCAACGGCAAATAATTTCGTTCGTCCCAGAAGGTATTATAATTGCCAAACTGGCGGTCTTGCAAGATTGCCATTTCCTGCAAATAATTCAAGAAAAATTCCTTACTGTGGAGATAATCCCCAGCGTTACGCATCTTACTGAAAGTTTCGATTGCCAGTACGTCGGCATCTTCGCCCGGAAAGCCCCCCGGAGCAATCACTAATCCATTATCTCGGTAATATTGATACCAATCAGAAATCGCTGCTTCGGAAATAATCGTTTCCAATCCTTCAACTTGGCGCGTCGCACAAGCCGTCGCCAATGTTCCTAGATATGATTTTCCGGTCATCGCTACCTTACCATTGCTCCACCAAGCTTTGATCTCGATCTGATCGGTCCGGTTGGTGAAGGCCCGCCGATTGCCAGCCAACCATTCGATATATGCTACCATCGCTGTCGTTTGTTCGACAGAACCACACGTTTGAATCCCATCGGAATCCCGCGTACCGATACCCGCACCGTAAACTGCCGCAAAGCCGCGCGCTAAGAAGAAATCATTCAAACTATGATTGTTCTCCCGGCTAAACGTTTCCGTCGCATGGGTCGCATGGCCTTTGACAGCTCGCTCTTTTGGTAATACAACGGGAGTTGGTTGGTATTGAATCTCTTCATAGGTCGTTTCCGTCGGTTCTTTGCGCTCCAACGGCACATTGACATCATAAGTCAATGCTTCGCCGGCTGGCCCATTGACTCCTTGACTGTAAGGACTCGCCGTAAAGACCGTCGCGACTTGCAAACCTTCTTCCGTTTCTTGCGGACGTAAAATTTCTAATTTTAATAAATCCCGCTGACCATCTTGATCCGTATCCAAAGGCGCTTCCACGTAAACTACTTCTCGTATCAAACGACTTGTATCAAAAACGGCTTGGGCTTTCCCGTTGAAGAAGAACGGTTTACTAACCGTCGTTTTTTCGTAATACCCCTCAGAAGCCAGCTTATCTAAATAATTCAACCCGTTTTTCGTATGGCTGATTAAGAGTAAATACCATGCTTCGATCACCGTCTCCCGCAATGAAAAATCACCATCGATCATGGGAACGCCAATTTTTTCGGCATCCGCCAAAACATTTTTCACCTCAAAATCAAGCGTTGGTTCAAATTCCAACTGCTGCAAAGCCACTGTGTAAAAAACTTCTTTGGTGACAGGCGTGCCGGCTTGGTAAAAAGCGGCTAAGTCTGTTGTTTCATTCGCTAAAAAGTTTCCTAGTTTATTGACAAAGCCGCTGTGGTCACGCACCGCTAAAAAACTTTTCTGTAGAAATTCAAACCAAAGTTTCGTCGCATCTTTCGCTGACTCGACTGTCAGAAACTCAGCCGCTAATAATTCCTTTTTCGCTTCTGCTAGTGAAACACGTTTTAAACCAAATTGATTAAGTTTCATCTCGTTCGCTCCTTATTTTTCGTTACTTTTTCCAGAAAACTAAGCATCTTTATTCCTGATAAAATAATTATAACAAATCCCACTTCGAGTTTGCTTAAAGTTCAATGAAAACGGTTGCTTTATACTCTATGCAGAAGACCAAAAAATTTACGGCATTCTCTTTTTTGAGCAAAACAACTAAAAATGCCCTCCAAGCTGATTGCTTGAAGGGCATTTCGATTAAACTAACTCAATATATTTTTCATTCTTCTCTAAATGATGCAAATAAATCAGTAAGCGATCATACAATTGATCATTGGCTTCTTCGATGGCTGAACCAAGGTTTTCGCCGATCTCTCTGACTGTTCGTTGACCATCGATCTGCTGAAGAATAAAACTGCCATATTTATCTAGTTCCATCTCAGAAGTTTCTGGGATCTTGTAATGAATCTTGCGTAAGACTCGTTGGATCCAAGCATTTTGTTCGGTAATGACAAAGACGATGCCATCGCGAACGTCATAATGCAATCCTTCTTTGAGGCGATAAACCCGTTTTAACAGTTCTTCCGTCTCCGGATTTACTGCTTCCGGCTGGTTTTTAGTCATTGTGTTTCACTTTCTTGACGCTTAACAATGGCGCGATAATTGCTACCACTAAGATTGCTAATAACAAGAAGGCTGAACCATTAGATCCTAAGAAACCAGTTGGTGAGCCAGGTGTTACGACACCTGTTACTTGTAAGATGATTCCGATTAGACCGATGATTGAGCCACCAGCAATCAAACCAGATGATAAGCTGACACCCAAAGTAATCCGTTCTTCGGCCACTTCTTCGGTTTCTTTTTTGTTTAATTCATCGATTAGACGACGGATTAAGGCACCAACTAAAATGATTGAAGTTGTTGAAATTGGTAAGTAGAAACCAATCGCAAATGTCATAATTGGCACTTTCATGAAGTGTAAAACAATCCCCATTACGATCCCAGCGATAACCATATGCCATGGAAGTGATCCAGACATGATCCCTGAAGTCAATGTTGCCATCAAGTTCGCTTGTGGCAAACCAAATGGAGGATTTGAACCAGTGATTGCTAATTGTGGAGCTAAAATAACCATCATACCAGTTACGATAACGACACCCACGATATTAGAAATAATGAAGTAACGACGGCCTTCGTTGAAGTTTCCGCCCATTACAAAAGTAACTTTTTGTGATTGAGAATAACCACCGGCTACAGAAATTGCTAATACGATAAAGGTACCGAACATTAATAATTGTTGTGTATTTTCAGCTGACGTCCAGCCCATCATAACAAAGACTAATGTCAAGATAACCATTGACGCAATCGTCATACCAGATACTGGTAAGTTTGAAGTTCCGATTGTACCAGTCAAACGACCAGCAACGATAACAAATAGGAAACTTAAAACGATTGATAAAAGACCACCGATCAATGCCATTGCGACACTGCCAGTGATGATGAAGCCCATTACGATACCTACGACAGCACCGATGATCAATGGCAACATTCCGCCGCCTTCTTGTTCAACACCGTCTTTACGGCCTTTCAAAGTTGCAGAGATTGATGAAATGATTGTTGGGATCAGTTTGATCGCACCGATCAATCCACCAGAGATCATCATACCAGCTCCGATGTATTTAACATAAGAACCAGAGATCACAGCAAAGTCAGAAGCGCTCAACAATTGTGCTGCATTATCCCAAACGTGTGCATTGCTGTTAGCCATTTCCATGAAATAGCCAAGTAAAGGCGCAATCGCGAAGTTTGCTAAGATCGAACCTGCAAACATCAACACAGAAACGTCCATCCCAACGATAAAGCCGATTCCGGCTAATAATGGGTTAACTTCTGTTTCAAATTTCCATTTGTAGAAGCTTTCATTTACATAGCTGATGACATTGTTCATGATGCCGAAAACAGAACCAGTCAAAGCCGTTAAAACTCCACCGATACCAAAACCGATTCCCATGTATTTCAATGAATCGCCACCAGTATCAGAAGCGACTAGTGTTTCAGAGATCGCCATTGCTTCTGGATAAACCAATTTACCGTGTTCAGAAACTAACATGTAGTCTTGAACGATTGAGAATACACCGACACCTAATAATACAGCACCGATACCAAGGCCGACTCCTTGGATGAAGTTCACTTTACCACCGACTAAGATTACGGCTGGTAATACGAAAATCATACCTGAGGCAACTGATTCCCCACCACTTGACATTAATTGCAATAAGTTCTTACCTAAAATTGTTTTAGGTTTTACAAATAGAGCGACTAGCCCTGATCCAATAATTGCACCTGGAATACCTGCGGCTACTGTCAGACCTGCTTTCATACCTGAATAAGCAGTCGATGCAGCGAATAGTGCAGCCAGTAAAATACCTAAGATCATAATGATCGGTGAACCAGATTTTTTAGGTTTGTCTGCAACGTAAGGGACGTAATCCTTACCTGCTACTCCACCAAAAGCGTCTTTTGAGAGTTTTTTCATTATCTTTGAAATTCCTTCCTTACTGTCTTTTCCTCAATGAGATGAGGAATCCTGTAAGAACAGGATTCCTGCTCTCTCATAAGTGCCTATTTAGCTAAACGATAAATTGCATCTGCATAGATAGCTGTTGCTTTGAACAAGCTATCAAGCGGCATAAATTCGTTTGGTTGGTGCATTACGTTTTCTTCACCTGGGAACATTGCGCCGTATGCGACACCACGTTCTAAGATTCGACCGTAAGTACCCCCACCGATTGATTCTTCATGACCTTCAAGGCCAGTATGTTCTTCGTAAACGTCCAATAATGTTTTCACTAATGGATCAGTTGCGGGAACATAGTGAGGAGTTTTCACATCACCGATGATTGCGATGGAAACGCCTGCTTCTTTAAGAACTTCTTCCATGTTCGCTAAGATCTCATCTTTTGTGATACCTTCTGGATGACGAACATTGATTGTGATTTTTTTGTCGCCAGCGGCACTGTAATCAAACAAGTTGGCTGATGAAGTAGTTTCACCCATTACATCGTGTTTTGTGTAAGCATTTAATTTCTTACCACTGTAATCTAAGTGTAAGTATTCAGCTGTTGTTTTGATGTAGTTTGCGCCATTGCCGTCTAAGTTGTAATCAGCTAGGAATGCTGCTAAGAACGTTGCAGAGTTCACGCCGAATTTTGGTTCTTGTGCATGAGCCGCTTTACCGATCACAGTCAGTGTGATTTCACCGTTGTTTTCAGCAAATTCGCCCTTCACGTCAGATTTTTTGATGAAGGCTTCAAAAGCTGCTTTCATGTCGGCAACTTTTCCTTCGTCGTTAACTTTCAAGACTGCTGTTGCATCTCCTGGTACCATGTTCGTCCGTAAGCCAGATTTAAAGCTTACTAACTCAAGGTCGCTAGCTTCAGCGTTGTCTTTGTTAGCAAAAGTTAATTCGTAAGATAAGATCCCTTTTTCACCATTGATGATTGGGAATTGAGCATCTGGAGAAAAACCAAATTTAGGCATTTCTTCCACTTCCATGTAACGGTGGATGCCGACCCATTCGCTCTCTTCATCTGTACCGAAGATAAAACGAATCTTCTTAGAAATTGGTAATTCCAAATCTTTAATGATCCGCATTGCATAGTAAGCTGCGATTGAAGGTCCTTTATCATCAGCTGAACCACGTGCGTATAATTTTCCATCTTTGATGACTGGTTCAAATGGATCGGTATCCCAGTTATCATCTACTGGTACTACGTCAACGTGTCCCAATAAACCAAGCATATCGTCGCCTTCGCCGTATTCGATGTGGCCAGCTACGTTTTCGATGTTTTTCGTTACGAAACCATCACGCTCACCAAATTCCAATACTTTACGTAATGCGGCAGCAGGTCCAGGTCCAAGAGGTTCTTCTTTTGTTCCATGTTCCACGTCGCGAATACTGTTGATGCGAATAAGATCGCCTAAGTCTTTCAGTAAGTCGTCTTTGCGTGCTTCTACTTCTTTTTGCCAATCAATTGTCATTGTTTAATCCCTGCTTTCTCTTTTTTGTAACAAGTTTTCAAACCTGTTAGATTCATTAGAAAGATCATGTCCAAATAAATTTTTCAAATTTTGACAGCTTGAATAACTTTTTCTAAAGACGAATTCACGGTCCCTTTTGAGGATGAAAAACGCCAAAACAATCAACGGAAAATTCCGCTCATAAATGTCAGAAATGTTATTCTATGATTCCTAATTCCGCAGTTTGTTTCACCTCCCAAATCAATATTATACCGTATTATTATTCATAAGTCATTGTGAAAAAACTATCATCCAATAAAAATAAGTCGATTTTTATCAGAAATAAACTTTTTTACTAGTTTTCCCCCGTTATTCAAGCGAGCCAAAATCCGGTCTTTTTTTTGATGACATGACGTATTTTAAGCCTATAAGAAGTATAGCGGAGTTTGAATGCGTTTACAAATTATATTTTATTCATATAGCGTCTTTTGTTCTCATTTTATTGTTATCTATTACTAATTTTTAAATTTTTGAATTGTTCTGATAATAACAAAAAAAGAACCTCGTTCATTCGAGGCTCTCTTTTTAAATTCATTTCGTTTTTTAATCAAAAACTCATATAAATGTTTTTTTATCCGGTCTTCTTACATTTTTAAAGCAGCTTGAGCCAGCGTCATCTTCGCTTGGGGAATTCTAAATGGCGAGCACGAAATATAATCGATCCCTAAATCCTTCAAAAAGGCAATTGATTTCGGATGAGCAGCTGCCTCCCCACAAATACCAATCTTCAATTGAGGATTGGTCTTACGACCCCCTTCGATTGCTAGCTTCATCAACGCACCTACTCCAGCCTCATCCAATACTTGGAAAGGATCATCGGCAAAAATACCGCTGTCCAAATATTGCGTAATAATTCGTGGCGAATCGTCCCGCGATAAGCCCAACGCCATTTGAGTCAGGTCATTGGTCCCAAAGCTAAAGAAATCTGCATATTCAGCAATCTCTTCTGCCACAAAGCAGGCTCTAGGAATCTCAATCATCGTGCCGATTTGATAAGTTAAAACTAGTTTCTGCTTCTCTAAGCTTGCTTGAATCGCAGCTTCGATCGCTGAACGAACCCGGGCAAATTCTTGAGCATCGATCGTAAAGGGAATCATGATTTCCGGTTGGATCACAAAATCGTTTTCTTGCGTGACTTCACAAGCGGCCTCAATGATTGCCTCGGCTTGCATTTGATAGATTTCCGGATAGGCCACCCCTAAGCGTAAGCCGCGGAAACCTAGCATCGGATTGACCTCGGCCAAGTTATCCGTTTTCCGTTTCACTTCATTGAATGTTTTCCCTAAATCCTTCGCGACCTCGCGACATTCATCGGCACCCTTTGGTAAAAACTCATGCAATGGCGGATCAAGCAAGCGAATCGTAGTGGCTTTGCCTTGAGCAGCTTCATACATAAATTTAAAGTCCTGTTTCTGGACTGCCTTCAACTCTTTTAAGACAGCAAGCCGTTCGTCTAAACTATCCGCCAAAATCAACTGCCGGAATTTCAAGAGGCGACTTTTCTCAAAAAACATATGCTCCGTTCGGGCCAATCCAATGCCGACCGCCCCTAAAGCCATTCCTGTTTGAATATCCTTTGGCGTTTCGGCATTGGCCCGCACTTTGATCCTAGCATGACGATCCCAAATTGCATGTAAATCATCTAATGCGACGGTATTCGTCACTTCTTCCATCGGAATTTCACCGAAATAGATTTTGCCGGTGCTGCCATCGACGGATAAAATGGTTCCCTCTTCGATCGTTTCACCAGCGACGGTTGCTCGTTTTTCCGTTTCACTGACATCCAGGCGTTCACAACCGACGACGGAGCAAATCCCCATCCCCCGAGCCACTACTGCCGCATGGGAAGTCATTCCACCACGACTAGTGATCACGGCTTCACTGACTGCGATGCCTTCAATATCTTCCGGTGAGGTTTCTTCTCGTACTAAGATCACCTGTTCACCGCGGGCTTTGGCCTCGGTCGCAGCTTCCGCTGTAAAATAGACCGCTCCGGTTGCCGCTCCGGGACTAGCAGCTAGACCAGATAAGAATGAGACTCGTTTTTTCAGGCTATCGGCGTCAAAATTAGGATGCAAGGCGGCTTCCAGATCCTTCGCTTCGATTCGATTGACTAATTCATTTTCATCGATAATCCCTTCATTATAAAAGTCCAGTAAGATCTTCAAGGCCGCTTTCGATGTGCGTTTGCCACTTCTTGTTTGCAAAATAAATAATTTTTCCCGTTCGATGGTAAATTCAACGTCCTGCATATCATGATAATGCTTTTCGAGATTCTCGCAAATTTCCTTCAACTGCTGGAACTGTTCGGGCAATTCATCGGCTAACACTTGGATCGGTTTCGGTGTCCGAACCCCTGCTACAACATCTTCCCCTTGCGCGTTAATCAAATATTCACCGAACAAACCGGGATCTCCTAACGATGGATTGCGGGAAAAGACGACACCGGTGCCAGATGAGTCACCAAAATTCCCAAAGACCATCTCTTGAATATTGACTGCCGTTCCTAAATCATCGCTGATATCATGTAGGCGACGATACGTTTTGGCCCGTTGATTGTTCCAGCTACCAAAAACGGCCTCAATCGCTAAATACAGCTGTTCGATTGGATCTTGTGGAAATTCACGTTTGAGTTGTTTGCGATAAATTTCTTTGTACTCGCTTACAATTTGTTTCCAATGATCTGCCGTTAATTCATTATCAAAATTCAAACCGTTGACTTTTTTCAAGGCTGTGATGCGATTTTCAAACTCATTATTGTCCAGCCCCATCACGACGTTGCCGAACATTTGCAACAAACGACGGTAACAGTCATAAGCAAAGCGTTCGTTTTGACTGTTGCTGGCAAGTGCCACCACCGTTTGATCATTTAGTCCTAGATTCAAGACAGTATCCATCATGCCCGGCATCGAAAATTTTGAGCCGCTGCGGACAGAGACTAATAAAGGATTTTCAAGGTCATTAAATCTTTTTCCTGTTTTAAGTGACAGTTTTTCAACGGCTGTCATGACTTGCTCTTTCATTTCAGCAATCAGCTGGTTGCCATGATTTAAATAATGCAGACAGGCTTCAGTAGTTACAGTAAAACCGGTCGGTACTGGCAGCCCTAATTTGGTCATCTCAGCCAGATTAGCACCTTTCCCACCTAATAAGTCTCTTTGTTCTTTTGATCCTTCTGAAAATAAATAAACCCAACGATTCATGGAATTCTCCTTTAAAATAGTTTTATTTGACTTGATTACAGTTTAATACGATGATTATATAAAGTCAATAAGATGTTTATTTATTTTTATTAACCACATATAAGAGAATGAATCCCGACTCAATTATATTTAAGGCAAAAAAAAGGTGTGACAAAATACTTGTCACACCTTCTTTTTCGAATAAACGGGATAGCCACAATCAGCCTTAGTCGCGATAACAAAGCGCCAAACCTTTTAAAAAATTCCGCGTATAATTATCTCCACAAGGTTTAAAATTGCGGTGCCCTTCTTTGCGCATGATCCCACTAAGCTCACTTTTTGATGGATAGACTTCAGCGGCTGCTAAAATATCTAACAGATCCTCACTAGTCAGTGCCAGTGCAATCTTAACTTTTTTCAATAGCACATTATTGATATGTTTGATCTCCCCAGTTGGTGCCGGTGTCGGCTGCCCCGCTTGATTTTTAGGTGCGCCTCGTTTCAAAAGGATAAAACCGTTCAAAAAGGCATCAAATGCTTGATTGTCCAACATTTTATCGTAAATATTTTCTTCAAAATCGTTCCCTGCGACTTTTTGCCGGCCGCTTTTTGTCAGCAAAGCCTTTTCTTCTTTGCTTGAGATGGTTTGGCCACCTAATTCAAAAGCTTTGATAATATCCGTATCTTTAATATCCAAGGCATAGCGTAGCCGTAATAATCGATCATTGTTGTTCATCATATTCCTCCACCGGTTTGTACTGCCTTTTACTATATCACATCTGCCACGCTAAAAGCGTTCGACCGCGCAGACTCGGTGAACGCTTAAGCAAAATGAAATAAATTTAAGGCAAAGTTGAGACTAGCTTTCTTCGATCACAAAACCATGCGACAAGAGCTGGTAATCAGTATCTTCATAAATATTTTGACCAAATAAACGACAGCCGCTTTTTTCAACGCGAGTCGGTTGACCTTCGTTAAAAGTCGCGATAAGCGTTTTCCCGCGATAGCTACGAGTCAGAGAGAAGATTTTCTGCTGATCATCGTATTCCCAAATCAATGTCCCATAACTGAAGACATCAGAAAACTGCTTTCTAAGGGCGATCAAGGCTTTGACAAACGTTTTGAATTCCTCATCTTGCTCGTCCCAGATCATACAGCGCCGACAATCCGGATCCATCTCGCCTTCCATCGCTACTTCGGTGCCATAATAAATACAAGGAGTCCCTTTTTGGATGAACATAAAGGTCAAGACGGCTTTTGCCAAGTCACGATTTCCTTGACATAAAGTCAAAATCCGCGGTGTATCATGGGAATCTAGCAAATTAAAACTGACTTCATTGGTTTGATCCCGATAAAGCAATTGCTGGCGATTCATTTTAGCGATCATTTGTGAAATCGAGATCGACTGTTCGATGAAAAAGTCCTTGATACTGTCTGTAAAGGCGTAATTCATCACCCCATGGAACTCGTCGCCTTCCAACCAGCGTTGGGCAGAATGCCAGATCTCCCCTAAAATATACAAATCGGCTTTTTCTTGCAAAACCGCCGTATGAAATTTTTTCCAAAAATGATGATCGACCTCATTGGCAACATCCAGCCGCCAGCCATCGATATCAAACTCACGAATCCAATAGGTCGCAATAGCTAACAGATACGCCTGTACCTCGGGGTTCGCCGTATTGAGCTTAGGCATATTTGGATTGAAGTTAAAGGTATCATAGGTCAGATCTTTCGCATTTTCCGAACCGGGAATCGCTGTATAGCGCGGCGGAAAAGAATCAATATGGAACCAATCGGCATATTGTGATGCTTCTCCCTGCAAAAGCACATCCTGCCACTGAGGGGAGCTGGCTCCGAGACGATTGAAGACCGCATCCAACATGATCCGCATGCCCCGCTGATGAGCCTTTTCTACCAATTCACGGAAAATTTGTTTATCACCAAAATGGGCATCAATCTCATAATAATCAATCGTGTCGTATTTATGGTTCGACGGTGAAGTAAAAATCGGACATAAATACAAGCCGTTCACGCCTAAATCTGCTAAATAGTCCAATTTATCAATAATCCCCTGCAAATCACCGCCAAAAAAGTTCTCTCTTGTAGGTTTTTGACTGCCCCACGCTAAAACGTCTGCGGGATCGTTGGTAGGATCACCATTATAAAAACGTTCGGGAAAAATTTGATACCAGACCGTTTCGGCGACCCAATCAGGTACTTTGCAACGATCGATTTCTTGAAAATAGGGCATCCGAAAATAAAGATTGTCCTGACTCAGCCGTTCCAGTGTATAATCAAAAACTCCTTGATCATTATAAAAAGCTTGTTCGCCCTTCGGATCGGTTAAACAAAACCCATAGGCCAAACGCCGATGCGGAGCGGTCACTTCGATCTCCCAATAATCGTGGAACTCGGTCGTATAGGCTTTTTTCATCGGTTGTTGTTCTTGGTACCATTTCTCTTTCGCAAACGTATAAAAATCTCCGCTGATCAACCCGACGGATTCAATCTCAGCCCGAGTCGTTTGCAAGCGAATCCGCATCACATCTTTCGTATAAAGATAAGCAAATTCGCTTTCGGGACGATGATAAATTCCTGCATGATTCATCCCTCCACCTCCATTTCTGTTTTCATTGTACCAAAAATCATGAGAGGGCCTCTAGTCTGAACTTTCTCAAGGGTTTATACGCATTTTTTTTAGCAAAATATGCTAATATAGTAGTAGAAGAAATCTTTCTTCGCCTCGTTTATCGAGGATCACTCCAGGGCGTAGCATGTTTGGGGAAGCGGCTGCGTCCGTATTTTTTTTTGACAAAATTCGCAGATTCTGTTTTAATAAATGTATCAAAAACAGAAACGAGGGATCATGCCATTGAAAAACTAAGCGAATGTTGGAAGTTGCAAACTGATATTATCTTGACCGATGTCAAGGGATCAGTGGGCAGATTTTCAGGATTGGCTTAGGATTTCAAAGGATGGTCTCTTTTTGTTGTTTTTCTAGTCTAGCTGTCAATTTTATGGCTAGTTTGACAAAGACCTCCCCCTACTCCTTTCCTGAAAATTGGGAAGGATTTTTTGTTTCCAGCGGGAAACGAAAAGGGGGAATTTTTTTATGTCTACCATTAAACTGACACATTTAACTTTCGGCTTCGATAAACAAGTCGATTTACTATTTGAAGATGCAAATTTAACCATCGACAGCAGTTGGAAACTGGGCCTCGTTGGGCGTAACGGACGCGGCAAAACGACTTTATTACAGCTGCTGTTGGGGAATTATCGTTACCAAGGAACCATTCAATTTCCCATGCGGCCGGTTTATTTTCCAGCCGCCGTCACTGATGAGGCGCAATTGACTTATTATGCCCTGCTGGAAGTGGCGGATTTTGAACTTTGGGAACTGGAACGGGAAATGAACTTGATTCAATTAGATCCTCAGCTCCTCTGGCAACCGTATCAAACACTCTCTGGCGGTGAACAGACCAAAGTTTTATTGGCGCTGCTGTTTACCCAAGAAGATTTTTATCCTTTGATCGATGAACCGACCAATCACTTAGACCAGCCCGGCCGGCAGCATGTTGCTGAGTATCTTCAGCACAAAAACGGCTTTATCGTCGTCAGTCACGACCGGCAATTTTTGAACCAAGTCACCGATCATACTTTGGCGATTGAAAAAAGCCAGCTAGTCTTATATCAAGGTAATTTTGCGACCTATGAGGAACAGAAAAAATTGCGGGATGAGTTTGAATTAGCCCAAAACCAAAAGATCAAAAAAGAAGTCGGTCGGCTGAAAAAAACGGCCGCCGAAAAAGCCGAATGGTCGCGTTCACGAGAGACCGATAAATACGGCAAGCCTTCTGAAAAAGGCAGCGGGGGCATTTTCGATACCGGTTTCATCGGTGCTCGAGCGGCCCGGACTATGAAGCGTTCAAAAAATATCGAAAACCGGATGTACGAACAGATCGAAGCTAAAGAAGGACTGTTAAAAGATTTGGAAGACGTTGATCATTTAACGATGAATTATCAGGCGAGCCGCCATGCTCAGCTCTTAAAAGTCACGGATTTGATGCTCCACTATGAAGGGCACGCCCCGCTTTTTGCGCCCCTCTCCTTTGAGCTGAAGCGCGGTGAAATCACGGCTTTGACTGGCGCTAACGGCATCGGAAAATCCAGTGTGCTCCATTACTTGCTGGGCAGTTTTACAGGCGAAGCCAGCGGAGAACTATTGCGTCCCAACACCAAAGTCAGTTACGTTCGGCAAAACTATGAAAATAACCGTGGCAGTCTGCAAGCTTTTGCCGAAGCCAAACAGCTGGATTATTCCGCTTTTTTAAACAATCTGCGAAAACTCGGGATGGAACGAAATGTTTTTCAGAATAACATTGAAGAAATGAGCATGGGCCAGCGAAAAAAGGTGGAATTAGCTAAATCTTTAGCTCAAGAAGCGGAGTTGTATATTTGGGATGAACCCTTGAATTATCTAGACGTTTTCAACCAAAAGCAGCTAGAAGATTTACTCCTGCAAATAAAACCGACCATGCTGATCGTCGAACACGATCAAACCTTTTTAGAAAATATTCACGCGCACCAGCTTGCTTTAAAAAAAAGCTGAACAAAAAAACGACCTAGCGATAATCGCGCGGTCGTTTTTTACTGGTTTTAACCGAAAGCTTGCTCCGTTCGAGAAATAATCTCATCTTGTAAGGCTTTTTCCAAATTATTGAAGTAATCACTGTAACCGGCCACCCGCACGATTAAGTTTTCGTAGTCTTGCGGATTTTGCTGAGCCTTCACTAAGGTTTCTCGATCGATCACGTTAAACTGAATATGATGACCATCCAAAGCAAAGTAACTGCGAACCAACGCGGCCATATGGGTGATCCCGGCTTCGCCAGCGACAACACTTGGGGTGAATTTCTGATTCAGCAAAGCCCCGCCGGTTTTCGTTTGATCGATTTTTGAAGCAGACTTGATCACCGCTGTCGGTCCATTGCGATCGGCCCCTTTTTCCGGTGAGATCCCATCTGGTAACGGAATCCCTTTATGGCGTCCGTTTGGTGAGGCCTCCATCACTTGCCCAAAGTAAACATGACAGGTCGTTGGTAAAAATTCCACGACTGTTTTCGATCCTTTAGGCGTTGGACGGCCCGCGATCACTGCTTGCAGTGAGGCTGCGACCGCGCGCAATAAGCTATCCGCATACTCATCATCATTGCCGTATTTAGGCGTTTCATTGTAGACGAGATCATAAACCTCGTCATAACCCGCGAAGTCGGCTTCACAGGCGGCTAGTAATTCCGCCATCGTCAACGTTTTTTCTTCAAAGACATTGCGTTTGATCGCAGCTAGCGAATCGGTGATCGTGGCGATCCCGACACATTGGATGTAGCTCGTATTGTAACGCGCCCCGCCGGCATTGTAGTCTTTACCGACCTTGATACAATCATCGGACATGACCGACAGCAATGGTACCGGCATGAACTCCATGTACATCCGTTCGATCATATTATTGCCGGCAACCTTCACGTCCACCACGTATTGCAATTCTTGATGGAAGGCTTCAAAAACCTCCTCATAGGTTTCCATCTTCGTAAAATCACCGACATCAATCCCGACTTGTTTAGCGGTGTAATGATCATACCCGCGATTCATCGCCAGTTCAAAGACTTTTGGAATATTCAAATAGCCGGTTAAGACATAGGCTTCTTTTCCTGCCACCCCAACTTCGACACAACCGGAACAAATGCCGCTTTCACGGGCATCATCGACCGATTTCCCAAGATAACTTAGTTCCGCCAAGATCGCCTCGGAATTATACATCGCCGGCTGTCCCCAACCTTTGCGTGAGACTTTTAAGGCTTCCCGCAAGAATTTTTCTGGCGTTTTGCGGGAAATTTGAACGTTGGAGCTAGGCTGTAACAATTTCATTTCATCCATGACTTCTAAAATCAAATAGCTGACATCACTGACCCCGCTAGTCCCGTCCGGTCGTAGCGCTCCGGTATTCAAATTACAAAAATCTGTATACGTTCCACTCTCTTTTAAAGTAATCCCGACTTTGGGTGGTGCTGGCTGATTATTAAATTGAATCCACAGATTTTCTAACAGTTCCCGCGCGGCTTCGCGAGTCAAGCGACCTTCCGCCAGATCTTTTTCATAAAAAGGTTCCAAATGCTGATCTAGTTTTCCCGGCGAATAGGCATCCCAATTGTTCATTTCAACCGTCACACCGATATGAGTGAACCAATACATTTGGATTGCTTGCCGGAAAGTCTGTGGCGCGTGTTCCGGCACCACATCGCAAATCTCGGCTAATTCCAAAAGTTCCTGCTGCCACTTTGGATCGGTTTCTTTTGCGGCCAAATCACGACATTGCTGAGCATAACGTTTCCCAAAAATAATCATGCCTTCGCAAACTAGCTTCATACCCTCTAATTCTTCCCGTTTGTTCAAGGCTTCCATATCGTTGTTGTAATCCAAGTTGTCGATTTCCTGTTGGATTTCCGCTTTGAAATCAGCGAAGCCTTTTTGATACATTTTTCCGTCCGCGACGGTATGCCCCGGCCCCCGTTGCATCAAAAACTCGGTATATAAACCGGCATCAAACAATAAATGCCACTCTTCTGGCAATAAACGATTCATCCGCGTCATCATCGCACGATCATGCCAATAAGGAATGATCACCTCTTCTTGGAGCTTACGGTCTGCTTCACTAACTCGGAAAAAGACTTTTTCCCGGTTGTGCATGTTGTCAAAATCTTCCAAAGTATGACAGCACAATTCCGGAAAAGTTGGCGCAGCCCATGGTCGCTCACCCTTCTCGCCTAAAATCAACGAACCTTTTTCGATGTAATTGGTTCGCTTAGACATGATGTACTTAAAAGCTTGCCCCCGCAAAACTGGAGCAGAAACTTTGCCTTCCCATTTCTGATAAGCTTCCGTCAGCAAGACTGCTCGCTCCATCGAGATACTCGGTGTACATTCCTTGTCGCTGATCTCCCGTAACCGCTTGATGCGCTCGGTGCTCCCTCTACGGGTTGGTTCCAGTGTTAATTCCGCCATTTTCTTTCCTCCTATTTCTATTTTTGTCCCTTAGCCGCCAATCGTCACTTGATAGCCTGCCGCCTGATAGGTTTTTTGCACCAAGGCGACCTTTTCCTCAGTCGGTTTTTTAAAATTTTGAGTACAAACGCGTTTCAGTCGCTCATACTTGTCACGGCCGAAATCATGATACGGCAACAAAGAAATTTCACTTACATGAATTTCCTCTTGTGCTAGCCAATTAATGATCGCTTCGGCATCAACTTTTTCTGCGTTGATCTCATCGAGTAAAATCAACCGTAGATTGATCGTTGCTTGATTTTTTGCTAAAAAGCGTAGATTCTCCAACACCAATTGATTTCCGGCGCCGGTATATAAATGATGTTTTTGTGAATCCGTGAACTTTAAATCGTATAAAAATAAATCTGCATAAGGCAAGATTCGCCGGTAGTTTTCAGTGGGAGCCACGCCGCAAGTGTCGATCGCAACTGAGATTCCTAAACGTTGGCATTCTTTGGCCAATGCTACCACGTAATCCATTTCTTGCGCCATTACTTCACCGCCAGAAAAAGTCACTCCGCCCCCCGACTGATCATAAAAAATCTGATCCGCCTGAATTTTTTTGACTAACTCAGACAACGAATACTCTTTACCGATCATTTCTTCTTTGCCGTATTTATTCAGCATGATTTCCGGTCCATATTTCTGACTTTCCGGATTGTGACACCATTCACATCTGATCGGACAACCTTTGAAAAAAATCGTCGTGCGAATCCCTGGTCCGTCGTGGGTTGAAAATTTTTGAATGTTAAATATCGTCGGTCTCTTCACGTGCTTCCCTCCCATCACTAATTATAAGACCACCTGGCCATCACCGCAAGCGCTTTCTTCATTTTAGTGAAAAATTATTCTGTTACGACTTATTTTGTTCACCTTAATGATGTTGGGCTTTTTTTTATTTTTCAGGTATACTAAAAGCAACATAAACACTAGGAGTATGCAGATGAACATTGGCGAAAAAGTAAAAAATTTGCGAAACGAACGCAACATGACCCTTAAACAGCTGTCAGAAGCAACCGGGCTGTCAACCGGTTTTTTATCACAGTTTGAGCGCGGCATCACCACGATTGCCGTGGAACATTTGGCGAATATTGCCGAATTATTCAATGTGAAAATCAATTATTTTTTCACGGATGATACCGAAAGCGAGCCAATCATCCGCGGTTATGCTCAACCCGTGACCCACAAACTCAACGATATGATCTCCAAACAACTCAGTCACCATCCGCATGACAAAAAAATGGCTCCAAAGATGATCGAGCTTATGCCCCATCAAAAACGCGAATTGCCGACAACTTATCCCCATCAAGGAGAAGAATTCGTTTATGTCTTAGAAGGAATCTTGACCCTCGTGATCGAAGAAAAAGTCTATCAGCTCTATCCCGGGGATTCCGCCCATTATTTTTCTACCATTAACCATAATTGGGACAATTTAACCAATAACCTCGTGAAATTTATTGTCGTCCATTACCCGAATGACTATTAAAAGCGCTCGATCAATCCGATCGAACGCTTTTTTTCTCCAAAAAAAGGGGCATGACAAAAGTCTTGTCATCCCCCTTTTCTGAATAAACGGTGCAAAATAGCTTCTTCGGAAATTCCTTCTTATTTCTTGAAGCTGACCACTTTTGTCACAACCTCATTCGTCATTATTTTTCTAAAACGGCTAAACGTTTGTACACGTCGATTAACTCTTGCGTCAAGCCTAGATAAGAAATTGCATTCATCAGATGATCCTGGCTATGAACCATTAATAACGTAACTTCTGAATGATTCCCACTTGCTTCAGCGGTCAGTAAACTCGTTTGAGTATTGTGAGCCTCAACTAGTGCTTCATTGGCAGCTTTCATATGTTCTTCAGCAGCAGCAAAATCGTTCTCTTTAGCAGTTGCTAAAGCTGCCACCGCTTCACCTTTTGCATTGCCCGCATTCATGATCAAACCCATGACTACTTGTAATTGTTCATCGTTCATTCAAATTTTCCTTCCATTAAAAGCAGATTTGCTTTCCTAATTCTTTCGTAGTTCTTCTTGCAGTTTTTCCCGCTAGAATCTACTTAGATTTCATCAAAATTGAAGCTATCAAAGTCGATTTCTTCACTTTCCAGTGCTTCTGCTTCTTTTTCTTCTCGTAGGTACTGATCATCTAATACTTTAATGAACGGATAGTAGATCACCATTCCTAAAACAATCAGCAACGCTTGCAATACAGAAGCCTGCCAGCCGCTGACTAAAAAGCCTGAAATAATCGGTGGGACAGTCCAAGGTAATTGAATCCCATTCGTATAAGGAACTAAGCCCCAATCCATTGCAAAATAAGAAATAATAATGTTAATTGTTGGTACTAGTGCAAACGGAATTAAAATAATTGGATTTAGAACAATCGGTAGTCCAAAAATAATTGGTTCGTTGATTCCAAAAATACTTGGAACTAAAGAAAGTTGTGATAATTTTTTCACCCGTTGGCTCTTACAGAAAATCACCATCACAATAATCAATGACAGTGTCGATCCACCGCCACCAAATGTCGCGAACATATCTTGAAATTGTCCGGTAATAATATTAGGAATTTCATGACCATCTTTAAAGGCTTGCATGTTTTCAACGGATAAAGCTCGTAGTACCGGATTGAAGACCGCTCCAACCACGCTACTTCCGTTAATCCCAAAGAACCAGAAGAAATGTAAGAACAAGTAGGCAACAATCATTGCACCTAGTGTATTTCCTAAGCTTAATAATGGCGTTTGTAAGAATTTGAAGATCACATCTTGTAAATTACCCATTGGTGTTAAAGAAACTAACCAATTAATCACGAACATAATCGTTATAACCACAAAACTTGGAATCAAGGCTTCAAAAGATTTTACTACGGTCGGCGGTACGCCCTCTGGCATTTTAATTGTCCAGCCGCGATGAATCACTGCCGCAAAGATCCGTGTCGATACTAATGCGATGATCATTCCTAAGAACAAACCGCTTGAACCCATCCATTTTAAGGGCAGGCTCGTTACATCAAACACTTGGGTACTATTTTCCGGCGTAAACTGTGTCGTGAACGGGGTTAAAATGAAAAATGATACCAGTGCCAACGCCCCTGACTGAATCGCATCAATATCCAACTGACGACCTAAGCTGTAGGCAATCCCTACAACGGCTAAAATCGTCATCACATCAAAACTCGCAGAAGCTGGTACAGACATCAGCGATTCCCAATTTTTTCCTAAAATTGGAGAAATCATGTCACTCCAATTCGGAATCGGAAAGTTTGCCAATAACAAGAAGAACGACCCAACAATCAATAATGGCGTAGAAATCAAAAATCCGTCACGGATCGCAATCAAGTATTTATTTTCCCCGATGACTTTTGCTAAAGGAGTCAGAACTTTTTCTAACCAGTTTAAAAATTTTTGCATTATTTTCCCTCCAATCGGTCACGTACTATTTTTTATTTTGTTTGATTAATTTTAGAACTTCTTTCATCGCTTTTTCGCCATCCATCATGCCATAAATTTCAGGCGCAATGACTGCAACTGGGATTCCTTGTGGCGCGAAACGTTCTTTTGTTTTTTCTAATAAAAATTTCACTTGTGGCCCTAGAAGAATTGCTACTGGTTTTTCCTTTTCAACCACTTCTTGTGAACGTGCGACTGGAAAAGCCGTGATCTGTAAAGGCATATTATGCTTTTCAACGACTTCCATCATCTTGTTAACCATAATACTAGTTGACATTCCTGCATCACAAAATAGATAAATTTGCTTTTTACTCATAATTTCCACTCTCCTATATTTAGTCAATCGGTGCTTTGATCCGTTTTTCATATGCTGCTAACCACTCTTGGGTGATCGGTTGGATATCGGTGGTATGATCAGTGCCCATGTTGGCAATAAAGATTTGCGGTGCTTCCTGATCATTGCCGACACTGAAAGTAAATTCGACGTTGGTAGCCACGCCCCACTCGCCTTGGTTATTCATCGCGATTAGTGAAAAAGCGCCGGCCTTGCCGTAACGAGCGGTCAATTTATCATGAAACTCATAGACCGCCTTATCGCAAGCTGCTTGCGGGGTAAAGCCTTCACCCATCAAACGAACAATCTCATACGATAGACAACCTTTCATTAAATCTTCGCCTAACCCGGTTGCTGTCGCGCCACCAATCTCACTATCTACGTAAAAACCGGAACCGGATAACGGTGAATCACCGACGCGCCCAGGTTTTTTCATAAACAAACCGGAACTAGATGTGCCTGCCGTCATTGTTCCCATTTGATCTAAAGTGACTGCGCCCACTGTATCATGGCCATCGTAAGGGTTCAGATTGTTTTCTTGAATCTCTTTTAGTCTTTTTTCCCAAATCTTATGGGCCCGTTCGGTCAGCATGCTTTTGCGTTCAAAACCTTCTAGCATTGAATACTTGGTAGCACCGTCGCCAACCCGAAAGCTGTTGAATTTATCTTTGCTAAGTTTTCGCGCCACTGAGATAGGATTTTTTACATCCGTAATTCCCGCTACCGCACCAATTTCAAATGTATCTCCATGCATAAAGGCTGCGTCCATCTCTAGGATTCCTTCAGCATTTGGCAATCCGCCAAAACCAACGGATTTATAATATGGATAATCCTCGACTGTTTTGATTAAAGTCTCGACTGCATCGCCGGCCGTTTGCTGCTTTTCTAATAATCGTAAGGCTTCGACTACACCATCGTGTGCCATCCGCCATGTGGCAATTGCTCCCCACGCCATCATTTATTCCCCTCTCGTTACCGTTTTCATTTCAAATCTGATTTTATTATAGATAGTATATACTGTTTTGTATATACTATATTTGTAATTTCTCTATTATTTTTAAGCGTTTTCTAAACTAGCCAATTTTTCATGAAAAAAAGAAGTTGCGACAATAATTTGTCGCAACTTCTTTTGGGAGTTATTTTTCAGCTAACGCTAACATCCCACGTAGATAAATTTCCATATTTAATAGTAGATCTTTTTCATCCATGTATTCATCCTGATTATGAGCGATTCCTTTTTGTCCAGGGAAAGATGGACCAAATGCAACAATATTGGGAACAAATCGGGCGTAGGTCGCTCCCGTCGTTGTAACTGGAGTGCCATCTAATTCAGTGACTTCTTCATATACGTTAGACAGTCGTTGAACATTTGGATCCTCTTTCGGAAAATGATGGCTCTTGATTCGCCGAACAACCGTTAATTGACTATCGGCTGGCAAATGTTTGGCCAATGCTTCCGTGACTTCTTCTTCTGTGATCGAAACCGGATAACGAACCGCCAACGCTAGTGACAATCTGCCATCTTTTTTTTCCAACTCGTATGGTGTGACCATTAAATTGCCACTGTCGGCATCAGAAAAAGCAATCCCTAAGCCTTGCCCCGCATGCTTATCTTTCAAGCTGGCTTCGAGCCAAGCAAAGTAAGCTGCTAATTTTCCACTCACTGATTTTTCCTGATTAATTTTTTCTGCTAACAACGTAATCGCATTCACCCCTAATTCAGGCGCATTCGACGGTGCTCGCTGACCGAAAACTTGGATCGTTTTTCCATTGATGGCTACTGCTAGATCGTCAGGCACATGGTCGCGAGCTTGATCCCCAATGAAATCACCTAAAACTGCTAATTGATCGGCTGAAAAATCGGTTAGGATCTCATAATTCACGATTCCCCGCTCCCCGTAGACTACCGGATATTTTCCATCCGGTGTAAAACCAAAACTGGGCGCTTTTTCTTCACTTAAATAAAGCGGAATATCGCCACTACCATTTTCTTCATCCGTCCCAAAAATGATTCGAATGGTTTTCTTCAAGGTGATCCCGCTGTCTTTCAAAAGTTTCAAACCAAATAGACAAGCCATGATCGGCCCCTTATTATCTAAAATCCCGCGACCATAAAAGCGCTCTCCTTTTTTACTTAACTTAAAGGGCGGAAATGACCAACCTTCCCCAGCTGGTACAACGTCCAAATGACCGACTACGCCAATATACTCATCGCCTTCGCCCCATTGAGCATAACCAACCGCATCATTCACGATCTTCGTCTCAAAACCATAACTTTTTGCTAATTCCATTACGACCATTAAAGCTTCTTTCGGACCTTGACCAAAGGGTGCTCCCTCAACCGGTGTCCCTTTTACACTTTGAATTTGCATGACTTGATCGAGATCCCGATAAAATTCTTCTTTGTGCGCCTCAATTATTTTGCTAAAATCCATTTCCATGATAAGCCTCCTAATGACCATAACGGGTCAATGTTGTTTTGAATACGTAACGATCTGAACGATAATAAGAAATATCATAAAAGATCGGTGTCGCGTCTAAAGCATAGGTTACTGAATAAACCTGCAACAAAGGATCGCCCATCGGTACTTCCAATAATTCAGACAGCTCCGGCTTGACTAAAATCGCTTCCACTTCTTGGTGGGAATAAGCAATTTCCGTCTTTTGTTCTAATAATTTAAATAACGATCCGCTAAAATCTTCCTTCGTTAATCCGGCCACGAAAGCTTCCGCTAGATAAATTTTTTCCACTGTCATCGGTTCTTCATCGAGAATCCGGCGACGAACCAATTCATAGATTGGCTGATCTTCTTCTAACTGTAAAGCGCTTAAAATATCTTCCGTTGGTTCAGCTACTTTTTCAAATGAAATGACTTCTGTTCGACTCGTTTTACCATAAGCTTTAGCCGCTTCCGTAAACCCTTGCAGCCCCGAACGTCCGCTTTGGATTTTTTGCTGGGACATCACATAGCTACCTTTTCCACGACGTTTAACTAAAATATTTTTACTGATCAAATCGTCGATCGCTTTACGAACCGTCAAACGGCTACAACCAAATTCTTTTGCTAAATCATATTCTGACGGCAATTTTTGGGAACTTACATATACCCCATCATGGATCCGCTGTTCGATCTCTGCCGAAACTTGGTCAAATTTTGCTTTGGTGGTTTTCTTATCTTCCATAGTTTCTCCTTTATTAGTAATGAAAACTAGTAAATTTTCACCCTCTGATGCCGCAAACGGCGGGATACTATTACTCGTGATCAAGTATATACATTATAGTATATACTACAAGTCATATTTAGCGAAATTCTATTATTCTCAGCTTTTTTTTACTTTCAAAACAGCTCATTCTAATCGTAAACAAATTCTTCTGAGACCTGCTTTCACCGCATTTTTTGCACAGTTTAGCCCAAACCCATCGTGCTATGTAAACAGAACCACAAAAAAACGGGAAAACAGTCTGTTTCGCTGTCTTCCCGTGGTTTTATTGCAATAGTTCTTCCAATACCTGTAAGACTCCTGAATCATTATTCGAAGGCGCCTGTTTTTTAGCCGTTGCTAAAACTTCGGGGCTACTTTCTTTCATCGCATAACTATGTTCCGTCAATGCCAGCATTTCACGATCATTATTAGCATCGCCAAAAGCAGCCAATTCATTGGGTTCGATCCCCCATTCCGCTAACAACGCTTCGATCGCTCGGCCTTTGGTCACACCGGGAATGATGATATCGATACTGCCATGCCCGCTAGTTACAGCCGTGATTTCACCGGCAAATGTTTCGTTCAAATGATCTGCGATCTGATTGGTTTTTTCTACGGCGACATCCAACGCAAACTTCACGATTGGATCAGTCGGACGTTCTGCAAAACTAGCTAACTCAGCCAACTCATAATTATAGATCCGAGCAAATTGTTTAAATTGTTCACTCGCGCTTTTTAGCACATAGGATGATTTGATCCCACAAGCGATAAATTCTAAATCGTTGCTCTCATCCGTTAAAAAGTCGATAATTTTATCAACTAATTCCGGAGCAAAATGTTGCTCTTGCACTAGCTCCTGATCTTTGAAAGTCAACGCGCCATTTTCTGATATAAAAGTCATCTGATCCGCATTTTCGGGAAAAAATGATTTTAATTGATAGTACTGGTTCCCGCTAGCTACAATAAAGCGAATCCCTTTTTCCTGCATGTGTGAAAAAATCCGTTCAAAACGTGGACGGTCGTAATCATTTTGACTATTCAAAAAAGTGCCATCCATATCAACTGCTACTGCTTTAATCATCTCTTCCTCCTCTAATAAGTAATCACAAACAGTGCTCTGCCTGCTTAGCACAAATTTTTAGTACACTTGGTATTCTTGTCCTGTTTGTTTACCTTCAACACTTTTGACATACGCCAGTGCCACTCGCTCTACCGGTACCGGGTCAAATCCTTTGAAGGCAGCTTGATATTTTTCATAGGATTCCACTAGCACATTCGGACTGACACAATTGATCCGAATCCCTTGGGTAAAATCAATCGCTGCTGATTTGACAAAAGCTAAGACTCCGCCGTTTGCCATTGCCGCTGAGGCCCCGCCAGGAATCGGGTCGTCCTTCATGATCCCCGTCGTTAAGGTAATACTGCCTTCTCTCCGCAAGTATTTTTGCCCGATCAAAGCTAAGTTGATTTGGCCCAGCAATTTACTTTGAACCGCTACCAAATTATCCGTCGGTGTCATTTCCTCCACCAATTTAAATTTGGCTGTACCTGAAGCATTCACGATTGCATCGACATATCCCACTTTTTTAAATAGCGCTTCAATACTTTCCACTGAAGTCAAATCTACTTGAACATCACCGCTCGTTCTACCAGCTGTGATCAATTCATGGTCACCTTGCAATTTTTCGACAATTGCTTGACCGATCGTTCCTTTACCGCCGACTATTAAAATGCGCAAATTAGCTGCTCCTTCCTTCATTCTTCCTTCTATTATAAAGGAACAGACGCGGCTTTTCATCTAGCAAAAAAATTTCTGCAAAAAAAGAGACCCCACTCCATCATGAGTTGGATCCCATTTTCTTTAAAAAAAGCTAGTCTTCGTTATTTTCATCCAGCTTTTTATTAAGCTTACCAGCTGCCTCATCGACTGTTTCCTTCGCCTTATCCTTCGCTTTACCTAAGCCTTGTTGGATTTTTCCTTTTAATTCAGTTGACTCATCATCTGTTATTTTCCCTTTTGCTTCGTTCAATTTCCCTTTTAATTCGTCATTATTCGCCATCATATTTCCTCCTATTGACAAAATTGTTGTTACTTTCATTCTATCATTAGTGAAAATAGAAGGCTAAGGATTTGCTTGCCCTAAGATAAATGCTTCCGCATGTTGGATATCCTGACGCAATGTTTTGATCCGCTCTTCCTTTAACTCACTGATAAATGTTAATCCTTCCAGTCGTTCCAACTCTTTTTTAGCAGCCGTTAACTCCTCTTGCACCTCCAAAAGAACGCTTTCATTCATCTCCATTGTACGTTTCCTCCCAAGCATCATTTGCCGATCTTCTGCTGCTTCTATGCTACACTGCTTTTGAGGTGAAGTAAATGCGAAATACTTGGTTAGCGGAACAATTAGCGACAATTTCTGACGAAAAATATCAATTTGTCATCACAGAAACCATCAAATACATCGAGCAATTAGAAGATGATAACGAAAGCTTACAAGTCGCACTAGAGGGCAACATTTGGAGCCCTAAAAAGTGGAACGAAAAAGCAGAGCAGTAAGCCCCTTTAGGTGGGCTGACTGCTCTGCTTTTTAAAAGGCTTTATTCTATTCATCAGCTCAACATTTGATATAAGAATATCCTTGCTCTTGCAGATTCACTAATCCGATCACGCCGGATTCAATGATTTCGACTTGTTCGTGCATTTGCTTGGAACGGACATGGAAGTTCCGCATGGAGTGATGACAGGCTTGATAGGTGACATGAGGATATTCCTTCATAAATTTGATCACCCGTGGCAACAAATAGCCTTGGATCGCCTCACCATTCATCAATAGTACGATGTCTGCTTTAGGCTCCGACAATAAGATATGCTCAATATTATGACGCGCCTCTCTGATCATTCCCAACTCATCAACATGAAAAACTACTTTCATTTAAAACGCCTCCTTTGATTTATTTAATGGGTGAAGCCATAATTTTTAATTTCTGTTTCTTCGTGAAAAACTAAGTGGCCGTTTTCTAATTCTTTGATGGCTTGCCGCAAATCTTCAATAAAATCATGGGCCATGTTCATGCCAAAATCACTCCGCACGACGATTCGCTGAATGACTTGGTCATCTAAATTTTTCGGTAGCGGATACGTTGGGACTTGCCAGCCTTTCATTAATAAACGATCCGACAAATCATACAAAGTCCATTTTCGCTCAGCATCTTCTGCCAGCTTATAACAAACTAACGGCAGCTGCTGACCATCATTAATCAGCGTAAAATGACGTGAGCGCGCGATTTCTTTCGCTAAATAGACCGCTACATCATGTGTCCGACGATGAATACTTTGATAGCCTTCAAAGCCAAACCGAACAAAATTATAATATTGCCCGATCATCTGAGACGCACTATGGGAAAAATTGATCGCCATCGTGGGCATTTCACCGCCGAGATAGCTGACTTTAAAGACTAATTCTTCCGATAAATATTTTTCATCGCGCCAGACAATCCAACCAACCCCCGGATAGACCAAACCATATTTATGCCCCGAAGCATTGATCGAGATCACATTTTTCAATTGAAAATCCCAAACCAATTCCGGTTCAACAAACGGCGCATAAAGTCCCCCTGAAGCCCCATCCACATGAATATAGACTTTGTGCTCGGTCTGCTGGTTGTAGGCTTCGACTAATTGATCCAATTTTTTGATATCATCGTATTGGCCGGTATAAGTGATACCTAAAATCCCAACGATCCCAATCGTATATTCATCTACCGCTTCCACCGCCTTTTCCACATCTAAGGACAAATGATCCGCAGACATTGGAATCTCTCGCAGCTCAATATCCCAGTAAACACAGAATTTTTCCCAACAGACTTGATAGCCCGAAGAGATGATCAAATTTGGTCTCTTGGCCTGGATATCCACCCCTAATTTTTCAGCACGCTTGCGCCAAGCAAATTTCATGGCCAGCCCTGCTAACATACAGGCTTCCGAAGAACCAATCGTCGATGTCCCGATATATTTTTCCGCTCCACCAGCATGCCAGAGATCCGCGATCATATTAACGCAGCGATTTTCCATTTCTGCTGTGCGAGGATATTCCGATTTATCAATCATATTTTTATCGAGAGTTTCACTCATCAATCTGACTGCTTCTGGTTCCATAAAGGTCTGACAAAAAGTCGCTAGATTCAAGCGTGAGTTCCCTTCATCTAATAAATCATCCTTGATCATTTGATAAGCGATCCGCGGTTCAATCGATTTTTCCCCTAAATGATACGAAGGTAAGGTTTCACCTTCATTCGTCGAACCAAAAATCGGTTCCAAATAACTGGCTTCTCTTCGATCTTTCTTTCCATAAAGCATCCGACCACGCCTCCTAATTAAATCTTTCTACTATAAGAGTAGCCGAAAGCGCTTGAAAATACAAAAGAATTCCTGTGGGAGCGAGCGACTATTTTTTCTTTTCCCGTCAATAAGTTCAAAATAAGCAAAAGTTTTGAAAAAATCAAATGTTTTTTTAATAAAAGGCTTTCTTTTTCCTTGTGAATCTATTATTTTGTAAGTAGTATGCAAAAAATTATTTAGCGGAGGACGCATTATGTCTTATCAAGAAATGCTTTTCACTTTCTTAGGTGGATTGGGGATTTTCCTTTTTGGAATCAAATATTTAGGAGACGGGCTGCAAAAAGCCGCCGGTAATCGGTTAAGAGAGATCCTAAATCGTTTTACGTCAACACCGTTTCGAGCCGTTTTAGCCGGAATCATTGTGACTGGTTTGATCCAAAGTAGTTCAGGAACGACCGTTTTAGCCGTCGGACTCGTTAGTGCCGGCTTTATGACCTTGCGACAAGCCATCGGGGTCATCATGGGGGCTAATGTGGGAACAACCGTTACCGCTTTCATCATTGGCTTTAATTTAAGTGAATATGCATTACCGATCATTGGTGCTGGAGCGATTCTGCTCTTTTTTGCCAAACGTAATTCACTCCAATCGATTGGTCAAATCTTGTTTGGCTTCGGTGCGCTGTTTTATGGCTTAAAATTGATGGGCGCCGCGATGGACCCTTTGAAGGATTTGCCACAATTTAACGACTTAATGATCAGTGTTGCCCACCATCCAGTATTAGGTGTCGGTATCGGAACCTTATTAACGATGGTCTTGCAAAGTTCTAGTGCGACGATTGGGATCCTTCAGCAATTATATATGCAAGGAAGCGTTACGTTAGGAGCGGCCTTGCCGATTTTATTCGGAGATAATATCGGAACGACGATCACTGCCATCATCGCTTGTCTAGGTGCCAGTGTCGCCGCCAAACGAACAGCCGCCTCTCACGTTATCTTCAATCTAGTTGGTGCTCTGATCTTTACGATTTTATTGACGCCCTTCACTTCTGTCGTCGTTTTCTTCGCTGACAGATTAGGATTGAATCCCGCGATGCAACTCGCTTTTGCCCATGGGCTCTTCAATTTATCAAATCTGGCGATCCAGTTTTGGTTCATCCCACAAATCGAGATGCTGGTCAAAAAGATTGTTCCTGGCAGCGAGAAGAATTTGAATATTCGCCCAGTAACATTGAGTGAACCGCTCATCCACGCTTCGTCGGTCATGGCGATCGAACAAGCCAAAGGTGAGATCATCCAAATGGGGAATTATGTCCTCTCTTCTTTAAAAGGAGCGCGAAAATATTACCACGACAATAAAGAAGAATGGTACGAAGATGTCCGGCAATACGAAGAAGCCATCAATCAATGCGATATCGAATTAACCGAATACCTCGTTAAAATTTCTGCCACCGGCCTTTCACCTTTAGAAAGTCAGGAACAGGCGATGCTTTTAGAATTCACCAAAGATTTTGAACGAATCGGCGACCATTCGATGAATATCATCCGCTACGTCGAAGAATCGATTGCTTTAGAAGAAAAACAACGGGCCAAAGATAAACGCAATAAGACTAAAACAACGAATAACCGCCAAACCTTCCTGTTACAAGATGAGGACCTTGAACGCCTATTCGACAAGGTATTAAAGAATATTCACGACGCCTTGCAAGTCTTAGAAAATGACGACATCGATCTAGCACAAAAAATGCTTTATCGTGAGGAAGAAATCAATCAATTGGTGGAACTATTACGCCAAAAATACATTAAGCTTATGACCAAAGGTGAAGGACGGGCCGCAGACGGCGTCTTACTGATCGACATTAGTTCCAATTTAGAACGCTCCAGCGACCGTACACTCCATATCGCGAAATATTTCTTAGGTAACAAATACAATTTCAAATACGATACTTCGAATTTCCACTATGAAAGACCTGACACACCAGTCCTTGATAATGTCGTCGATCTGAAAAAATAAGCCAGCCAAAAACTCCGCCTACTATTGATAAGTAGACGGAGTTTTTT
>WPCI01161552.1_pt1 | contig 75178 bp, 52 predicted proteins | sample 5399871 | NCBI WGS metagenome assembly WPCI01 (sample SAMN12869469, study PRJNA574797) | sludge metagenome | isolation source: wastewater treatment of pH7 | place: China:Beijing | collected 2019-05-20 | reverse complement strand
TGCGCGACCTGCCTTCAGGAGCGATTGGATGAGGGGATCGTCGGTGCTGCTGACGTCTCCCTTCGACATGCGCGCTTCCAGGAAGGTTTGCGCGTCCACGTTGATTCCGGTGAGGGGCGATGATGCGGTGAAGCAGCGTTGCGACTCGTTGATCGTCACCGTTGCGAGCGGGCCGACGAAGTGGACGATACCGGCCTCGACGAGTGCAATCACCTGACGCACACGCCCTCCTGGCGGGCCGCTCGCGAGGAAGATACTGTTCGATTCGAACCATCCCTGTACTTCGGTGACGAGCGATCGCCCCTCGATCAGCCCTTTCGCGACGAGCTGGGTGACGCGGCCTCGCAGCGCCGCCATCGCCAGATTGACTGCTTGGCGTGGGCTCTCCAAGGGATGGGCGATCGAATCGAGCTCGACCTCGATGAGTTCGGCGATGTGCTGATGCCATTCGCCCTCCGAGAGTCGGTGCCCTCCGGTGGGCCGTACCAGCAGATCGAGGCGGAAGGCTTCTGGGTGACCTTCCGGCCTGTTGACGTGGGTTGCGAGCACTTCGTCGATTTGTGTGTTCACCGCGTCAATCCGGGCGCTTGGGGCCGACCTCGCGCCAACCTCGAGTCCTGCGGAGTCCCGGATGGCCGTGATGAGGTCCTCATGGAACCTGTCGATGCCCGCGGGAACCGCGCTCGCGTCGCGAGCGGCGAGCGCAGCCACGAAGGCATGGGCGAACTCGGCGGCAATCGTTGGCCACACCTCGCGTCCGAAATCCAGCAACCTTTCGGAGCATTCCAGCGAATCAAACCATTGCGGGGTTGCGAACACCGGTATCCCATGGCGAGGCTTGCCCCCGGGGCCTGCCATACCCTTCGCCCGGTAGGGGACCCCGCGGCGGGACACGGCATGGAGCCGAGGCTCCCGTCCGCTCGGGAGGTACCGGAGCCGACCGAGCGCGTCGCCCGGAACGGGTTCGAAGTGTCCGCCGCGGCCCGCGGTGAGTTCGGCCACCACGTCGAAGAAGTTGGCTCCGAGCCCGCGAATGATGCACTCCCCACCTTCGGGAACCTCGTGCCATGGCCTCTCGGTGGGCATGCCGGGTGCGATGTAGCGCAGCCCGAGCCGTTCGGCAGCTTCGCTGAAGGCCCGTGCCGACGAGTTCGGTGTGGATTGAACCATTCCCTGCGCAAGTACGACTGTTCGCCCGCGGAGCCTCCTTCCGTCGGCCAGTCGAACCGTACGGACACCGTGGGTGGGGGTGCCGTCATCGCGGACGACGTCGTCGTCGTACTCGATTTTCTCCGCGATCCCGATGACTCGATCGACGCAGATGAAGCCTGCCGCCTCGGCCCGTGCCAGTTGTTCGGCGTAGTAGACGCCCTGGAGGCGCCTGGTCGAGAACGAGTCAGGGGTGATGGTGCGAGCCTCGTCGATCACCCATGGCAGCTCGTGGTGGCCACGGCGAGTCACTTCGTCGATCCACTCGACGAGAGTCGGACCTCCGCCGAGTGGACCGTCAATGGGAGTGGACTTGTCGGGATAGAGGGTGGTCTCGGAGACGGGCGTGTTGTTGAGGAACTGACTGGTCTGATCGGTTCGCCAAGTGGATCCGGGACCGACCTCGACGGCGTCGACGACGGCCACGCGCATGAGTGGCTCCCTCGGCCGCAGCGGATCGACCGATTCCACCTCGTCAACGACGGCGGTCTTTTCAGCCAACCGGGCCGTGAGGCGCTGTACGAGCGAGACAGCTCGGGGGCCGCCGCCCACAATCACCACGTCGAAGCTTCCCGATGATTCCATCGTCATGCCATTCTCCCGAATCTTGTATGCGGCTCGCACGCAACTCCAATCTCACCGTAGTTCACCGTGCTCGGACGCGTTCCCCATGCCCGGATAATCGACACTCCTTCTGGATGCAACGGCTTGGCGGCCGCTCCTGTCCAATGTTGATGGGCCCTCCCGTGGCGGGCGCACATGACTTCCGGTTTCATGTCATTTCTTGGTATGAAGGCAGGAGCTCACGGCGTCGCCGATCGCACTGCTTCTCTTGATCGCTCCCTTGGGGGCATCTTGACCTACGACAACTTGACTTGCAACAACCAGAGCCATCGGGATACGACGCCGCAGGGCCAGCCCTCATGGGTTCGAGTCCGATTGAGAACCGAAAAGAATAGGGATCTCGCAGAAGCGAGATCCCTATTCTGGTAGGCCCCCTGGGACTCGAACCCAGAACCAGCGGATTAAAAGTCCGATGCTCTGCCATTGAGCTAGAGGCCCCCGTATCAAGAACAGACACAACCCCAGGGCCATGTCTGCCTTCAGCGCGTCCATCATACTCACAATGGCCGGTGGTGTCATCTTGCGTTTCACTCTCTGTGAATGGCCGTCGTTGCCGAGGCCCTGAGCGGCTCGTGAACGTGCTTTTCCGTGCGGCGCCACACCTGCAATCCGCACCCGGATAACAGTCTGGCGAACTTCCTCAGAATCTCCCCACAGTCCCCTGATCTGCGGGACAATGGAACAACCCTGAAGGAGGTACTGTCATGAGCACGAGACCACGTCGCCCAGCTCAGCTTGATGATGAGCAAATCGAGGCCATTGAGGGCGAGGCCGATGTTGCCTACAACTCCGAGCTGGCCCACACATCGGCTCAGGCTCTTGTTCCCCTCGGCCGCAGCCATGCCGGGCAGGATGAGGAGGCCGTCAAGCGAATCATCGCCCTTGTCGATGATGAGGGAGTCGATGTACTTGCCGAAATCTGGGTGAGGTCACCCGAGGACACGCTCCCGGGAATCCTTTGGCGCGGATATCTGCTGAGGGAGTGGATTCGCCGCGAGGGACGCGGTGTGGCGGACCGCTACGAAACCGTTGTGGCACTCCTGCGCCAGCGCGGCGAGGACGGCACCCTGAAGATTTCCATGACACCGAAGCCCGGTACGCTACTTCAGGAATGGAACTCGGTTCTTGCTGGCACGTTCGAGGGATCCTTCGCGGATGTCCTGACCGATTCCGCGCGGCTCACGAACTTCCTTGGCGAGGTCGATTCCGTTTGGATCGAATCGGACGAGGACCGGTTGGCCACGGACGTCACCAGGAGGGACCGGGCACTTCTGGAAACATCCTCCGAGTTTCGACGCGCCGCGAGTCTTGCCGCGAGCGGGATGCTGGAGTAGCTGCGGGCACGATGCCCGGTTCCGGCTCACGGACGGTGGCCGTGGGCAATCACGTCCGTTGGAGGACGCGGGGTTGGCCCGAGTGACGACGGCGTCGCGAGGGCCGGTCCCCGCTTGTCACCTGACATGACTCGTCCACATGGCTAGAATCCTCACCACGGTAGTGTGATTTCTGACATGATCGGATCATGAACGAGGAGTCCGCGCACACCGAGCAGAACGTCGATACCGAAACTGGTTCATCCGTTCGTCAGTTACAGGAATTCATCCCTGATTCCCAATCCCAGACAGCAGTTTTCGAGACCGACGAACCCTCTCCGGAGAATCCCGAGTCCGACTTGCCACGAAATGTCCCGAACCAGGATGAGCTCGTCCGGCAGAGCGAAGAATCGCAACCCGCGGTTCCGGGCCCGCAGTTGACTGACGAACAGGATCCGGATCTGGAGGACGACGTCGTCGAGGACGCCGTCGATCTGGATGAACAATTGGCCGAACGCGCTCGAATGAAGGCGCGGTTCCGCCTGGGTGCCGCCGTCTCGACCACCTCGCTGGTGGAGATGGCGAAGCAAGCCCGCGAGGAGGCCAAGGCTGCTCGCCGTTCACTGGACGAATCGACCCTGCCCGAGGGACGTTTCGCGGATCGTGAGCTCTCCTGGCTTGCCTTTAACGAGCGTGTCCTGGAACAGGCCGAGGATCAGGATGTCCCAATTCTGGAGCGCGCATGGTTCCTCGCCATCTTTGCCTCGAATCTGGACGAATTCTTCATGGTGCGAGTGGCAGGCTTGAAGCGCCGCATCGCCATGGGTGTGGCGGTGCCGTCCTCTTCGGGACTCAGCCCGCGCCAGACCCTCGAAGGCATCATGGAGCGTGCTCAGGAACTCATGGCCCGTCACGCGAAGGTGTTCAGCGAGGATGTGCAGCCCAAGCTTGCGGATGTGGGCATTGACATCCTGCACTGGGAGGACCTCCCCGAATCGGAGACCGGCCGCCTGCGCAAGTTCTTCAAGAAGCAGATCTTCCCGGTCCTCACACCTTTGGCCGTGGATCCGGCCCACCCCTTCCCGTACATCTCCGGATTGTCGTTGAACCTCGCCGTCGTCGTTCGCAATCCCGGCACCGGAAAGAATCTCTTCGCGCGCATCAAGGTGCCCGAACTGCTGCCTCGTTTCATCGCGGTGGATGCCGAGGGCCGCCCCTACAAGCCGGAGGATGTTCCTGCCGACGTGGAGGGCCGCACGAAGTACGTTCCGCTCGAAGAAGTGATCGGCGCGCATCTGGACCAGCTCTTCCCGGGCATGGAGATCGTCGAGCACTACAACTTCCGGGTCACCCGCAACGAGGATCTGGAAGTGGAGGAGGACGATGCCGAGAATCTGTTGACGGCTCTCGAGAAGGAACTCATGCGCCGCCGCTTCGGCCCGGCCGTTCGCCTTGAGGTCGAGAACAAGATGTCCAGCAACGTGCGCAGGATTCTGGTGCGAGAGTTGGGCGTCCGTGAGGAAGATGTGTTCCGTCTTCCCGCGCCGCTGGATCTGACCGGTCTCAACGTGATTCACGATCTCGATCGGCCCAACCTCAAGTACCCGCGTTACGTTCCGGTCACCGCGTTCGGACTCGCCGAGGTCGAGTCCTCCAAGCCGCGTGACTTCTTCGAGGCCATGCGCAGCCACGACATCTTGTTGCATCACCCGTACGACTCGTTCAGCACTTCGGTGCAGCAGTTCATCTCTCAGGCGGCGGATGACCCGAACGTGCTGGCCATCAAGCAGACGCTCTACCGCACCTCTGGTGACTCCCCGATCATCGATTCGCTCATCCGGGCTGCACAGTCCGGTAAGCAAGTGCTTGCGGTTGTGGAGATCAAGGCTCGTTTCGATGAACAGGCCAACATTGATTGGGCCCGCAAGCTGGAACACGCCGGTGTGCACGTGGTGTACGGCATCGTGGGCCTGAAGACGCACTGCAAGCTCTGCCTGGTGGTACGCCAGGAAGCTGAGGGATTGCGCCGCTACTGCCACGTGGGAACAGGAAATTACAATCCCAAGACGGCTCGTGGTTACGAGGACTTGGGACTTCTCACATGCGATCGCGACGTGGGTCAGGATCTCACGAGGCTTTTCAATCAGCTCTCGGGCTATGCGCGGCAGGCGAAGTCGCATCGTTTGCTCGTCGCGCCAACCGGCATTCGTGTGGGACTCATCGAACGCATCGAACGTGAGATCGCCAACAAGAAGGCAGGTAAGGAAGCCTGGGTCAAGCTGAAGGCAAATGCGGTGGTGGACGAGAAGATCATCGATGCCCTCTACCGAGCCAGCCAGGCGGGCGTGAACGTGGATGTCCAGGTTCGCGGCATCTGCGCGTTGCGTGCCGGAATTCCCGGACTCTCGGACAACATCCGGGTTCGTTCGATCTTGGGTCGCTTCCTGGAGCATTCGCGCATTTATGCTTTCTGCGACGACGGCGACACCGACGTCTTCATCGGTTCGGCGGACCTGATGCACCGCAACCTCGATCGCCGTGTCGAGGCCCTCATCAAGATCACCGATCCGACCATGGTTGAATCATTGGTGGAGATGCTGGAGGTGGCCTGCGCGGATACCACCAGTTCGTGGCATCTGGAAGCCGACGGCTGGGTCCGGCACCATCTGAGCCCCAAGGGGCGCCGTCTGCAGGACATCCAGGAGCTCATGATGCGCCAGGCGCGCTCGCGAGTGGCCGGAAAGTAGCAGGTGACCTTTCATGACCAACCCATCGGTCACGTCTGAGGACCACGAGAATACGTCCGAAGGCCTTGAGAGGACTCCTACGCGGGTTCGACCGGGCCCGGCATCCAAGGCGAAGGGAGGCGGGGCAGGCAAGCGCATTGCGGCCCCCACCTCCTCGCCCACCGCGTCCTTTCAGCCCTCCTCCTCGAAGGTCGACGTTCGGGCCGCCGGTGGCATCATCTGGCGGAGAAATGGGCGGCGCCTCGAGGTGATTCTCATTCACAGACCCCGCTACGACGATTGGTCATTCCCCAAGGGCAAGGTGAAACCGGGGGAGGACCTGCGAACCTGTGCGGTTCGGGAGATCACGGAGGAGACTCGGCTGCCCGTGGCATTGCGGCGTCCCGCCGGGACGATCCGCTATCGGCTACCCGGCGGGCAGCTCAAGGAAGTGACGTACTGGACCTGTCGGGAGCTCCCGAAGGATCATCCCGCATTGCAGGCCCGGCCGCAGATCCGAAGGGCTCCCAAGAATGAGATCGACAAGGTGTTGTGGGTTCCATTGTCAGAGGCCATGGTCATGCTGACCTCGGAGCTGGACCGCGAGGTTCTGGGCCGCGTGGTGGACATGTGGACGGATGACAAACTGGATACCATCCCGGTGATGTTGGTGCGCCATGCTCGGGCCGTCAAGCGCTCGAACTGGAAGAAGGGCAAGGGAACAGAGGAGTCCCGTCCGTTGACCGAGCGAGGCGGCAGGCAGGCCAAGGTCATCGCCCGCCAGCTCGATGCGTACGGGGCCAGACTTCTCGCTTCATCGCCCTGGGAGCGTTGCATGGCGACCCTCCGCCCGTATGCTGAGGCATCGGGCCTGCGTATCGTGGAGCGCCCCGAGCTGACCGAGTCGGCCTACGAACAACGCAAGAAACCTGTCCTTCGGGCCGTGACGGAGCTGCTGCGCGATCCCACGGAGACCGTGGCACTTTCTCTGCACAGACCGACCCTTCCGAATGTATTCAAGGCGGTCTCCGCTCGTATTCCCAACGGGCTCAAGAAGAAACTCCCGGTGGAGGACCCATACCTGAAAGTGGGGGAAATCTTCATCGCGCACGTGGCACGGCCGCGAAGCAAGGCTGCACAGGTGGTAGCCGTGGAGCAGTATCGGCCCACGACCCGATGAGTTGCTGCACGGCGCCGGGTGAGTGAGGGATACCGCTCATTTGCGGGAGGCGAATTGACGATGCTCTCCAAGGGCACACGGTGCAATGGACACTTGAGCTGGAGTTCGAGGCGGAGGCATGCTGCGGCAGAGACTCGAGTCAGCAGAGGTCTGAATCGGCAGAGGCATGTTGCGGCGGCTGTACACGGAGACTCCCGGTACAGCCGCCGCTTGATCGGGCGTTATGACGCAGTGACGAAGGTGTCGATCTCCTCGCGCAGACGAGCCTTGACCACGGCTGGTGCCCAGGAGATGTCCACCGCATTGCGTGCGAGAAGAGCCAGGAACTCGTTGTCCACCTGGCCCTCGTCCTGCACGCGCTGGAAGTTCTCCGCGATGTAGCCACCGAAATATGCCGGATCATCGGAGTTCAGGGTCACCTTCACACCGCGAGACACGAGCTCCTTGATGAGTTCGACCTTCGAACCGTCGGACACCCACGTGTTGGAGATGGGGCAGCTGGTCAGCCCGATCCCGCGCCGGACGATCACGTCCAGCAGCTCTGGATCATCCACGATGTTGGTGCCGTGGTCGATGCGGGCCACTCCGATCTCCTCCACGACCTGACGGATGTGCTCGTTCGAACCGGGGATGTCCACGTCACAGTGCATGGTCAGCAGGAAGCCCTCGGACTTAGCCCGAGCGAATACCTCGGCGAACTTGGCCGGCGGGTTGCCATTCTCATCCGAATCCAGGCCCACCCCCAGGATCCAGTGCTTGTACGGCAATGCCTCGAGGAGGGTCGCCATCGCGTACTCGGCCTGGAAATCACGCAGGAAGCACATGATCAGTGCCGAGGTGATTCCGTACTTTGCCTCCGCCTCCAGTTGTGCTCGGCGGAGCCCGGAAATGACCGTGTCGAAAGTGACTCCGCGAGAGGTGTGCGCCTGAGGATCGAAGAACATCTCGACGTACCGGACGTTCTCTGGAGCAATCCGACGGAAGTAAGCCATCGCAAGGTCATGAAAATCCTGCGCCGTGCGCAGAACGTTCATGCCATCGTAGTAGGCGTCCAGAAACGATGGCAGGTCGTCGAAATCATATGATTTCCTGACGTCCTGTGCCGTTGCGTGTGCCAGTTCGATGCCGTTGCGTTTGGCCAATTCGAACTTCAGCTCTGGTTCCAGGGTTCCCTCGATGTGCAGATGCAGTTCAACTTTGGGAAGGCCCTGAACAAAGGGTGAGATACTTGCCATGTGTGCTCCTCCGACTTGCTGGGACGTGATCCCGCGTGATCAGCCCATTGTGCTTCCGACTCCGGGATCACGCCAATAGGCTGTAGCCTACCTCGGTTGTCCCGGAGCCATGTGAAGGTTCTGCCAATGGGCCTGAGCCATTGGCAGAACGTCTTACCTGATGTCCAATACAGGATCAACGATCTTGAAGTCGATGCAGTCCACGAGCCCCAGATCTGTCATCGCCCAATCCGGGATTGCGGTAATCGACAGGAAGAACAGCTGGCCGAAAGGAGAATCCAGATATGAACCCAGCTGTTGCCGGGCCACTCGGTCAAGTTCGGCCTCCTGCCGTGCCATCTCCTCGGCCGGTAGATCTGCGACGATGCCACCGATCGGCAGAGGAAGTGAGGCCACGACCTCTCCGTCCAGCACGGCCACTTGGCCGCCGCCCATGTTCGTGACCGCGTTGATGGCGGTTGCCATGTCCTGCGCTGAAACGCCGGCACACACGATGTTGTTGTCGTCGGGCGAGGCGCTGGTGGCCATGGCGCCGCGCTGCAGTCCGAACCCCTGAATGAAGGCAACCGGAAGATTGTTCGTCTTGCCATAGCGTTCGGCGACGGTCAGCAATACGGTGTCCTGGATTGTATCGGCCGGAATGACGCCGTCGATCACGTTCATCTCGACCTTGTTTCCCGGGCGTTTGAACGCCACGTCCTTGCTCAGCACGATTGCCTGAACCGTGGCCTTGGTGGGTGTGGAGGAACCATGCGCACCCTGTCCTTCGGCTGAGCCAACGCGGACCTGCAGCCTGTCCGCGCTCACGGGTGCCAGCCTGAAAGTGTCCAACAATGCTTGGCTGCGCTCAGGGGCGCGGGCGGGAGTGATGGGCTTGCCATCGCGTGCAACCACGGTGCCGCCGGCGATGACCGTCTGCGGGCGGAAGTCGTTCAGGTCGTCGACCAGAAGAATATCGGCGAACCGACCCGGGGCGATCGAACCGATCCGGTCGTCCAGGCGGTACATTCGTGCGGTGTTCACCGTGGCCATCTGAATGGCCTGAATGGGGGAGACTCCGCACTGTACGGCCAGGCGCACCACGTAGTCCAAGTGGCCGCGGCTCAGGATGTCCGATGCCGTGACGTCATCGGTGCAGAAGCCAACTCTGTCCGAGGGAGCACCCATCTTGGTGATCAGCTTGATGTTGTCACGCAGCATGGGAGCAGCCACGGACTCGCGGATGAGAATGTTGATGCCGTTGCGGAGCTTCTCCAGCTCCTCCTCCGGGGAGTACGATTCGTGGCACAGTGCCACGCCGGACGCTGCATAGCCCGCCACGCGGCGCGCATCGACCAGCGGGGCGCAACCGAAGGCCTGCAGCCGGTTGGATTCGGCCAAGTCCATGGCCGTCAGAGCTTCCTCATCCCCGTATTCGACGAATTCCTGAACGGTCTCCCACAGGCCGACGCATTCGGGCATCTTCTGGGCAACCTTGTGATCCTCCACCGCGAAGCGATGGCCCACATTGGACTCGGGCACTGTGTAGGGGGCCTTGGCCGCGGCACCCCACCATACGCGCATCGGACTGTTGGCGGATTCGGCCAGGAACTCCTTGGCTCCCTCGATGCCTGCGACCACCAGAATCTGGTCGAGACCGGAGACAACAGACGTTGTGCCGTAACGGGAGACCAGATCGGCGAACATCGTCACGGACAATTTGGAGCACTCCACGTGCAGATGTCCGTCGATCAGACCCGGGGTCAGGAATCGGCCGCCTGCATCAATGATGCGGGTATCCGGGCCGCGCTGCGCGGAGACGTCGCCAACTGCTGCGATTCGCCCCTCGGCGATGGCAACATCGGCGGGATACACCTCGCCGGTGATCACGTTGACGAGTTGTCCGTTTTCGATGATGGTATCGGCGTGAGCTCGCCCGTAGGCGACATCCAGTAGGTGACGGTTCGGCATGGTGCTCCTAGAAATTGATGTGTCGGTGCAAAGATGTGTGTCCGGCCAAGTTCCGCATTGGCACGCGTGGCTCCGGCTGGCGGGCCGGCCCCGGCCTAGACCAAGGAAGGTACGGTATCAGCGGATGCGGGGCTGGACTCGGTGTCCGCCACCTTCAGCGAAGGATCTGCGCGGTTGAGAACAGCATAGAGAACTCCGGAGATGATCATCCCGACGGGGATGCTCAGATCCGGGGCGTGGAAGGGCTCGGCCGGGGAGAACAGTGCGGTGAGAGGACCAACGAAGTATCCCGAGTTGGAGAACAACGCAGCGGCGAGCATCCCGATCAGCAGCGACGTCATGCCGGGCCAGCGTATGCCGCCTGTCCCCCAGTAGACTCCACCCTTCTCGTTCGCCAGGCCGTCCAGGCTGTAGCGTCCGCGGCGCATGCGCCAATCGACCAGGTGGATCATCACCCACGGTGCCAACCAGATGCTCAGGGAGGCGACGAAGGCGTTGAGTAGTTCGTAGAACGAGGACTGGGACACCGCCACGATGCTGATGATGACGCACACCACGGTGTCGGTGAGGACGATGACCCACCGCTTGGCGGGAATGCCTGCAGTCTGCAGGTTCAGACTGGACGAATAGAGATTGGTGCTGTTCTGCACCATCAAGCCAATTGCGGTGAGCACCATGAAAGGGATGGAGAACGCGTGGGGCAGCACCGCGGGAACGGCCAACGGGTTGCTCAGGTCAACGGTGTCACCAACTGCCACGGTGGCCATGCCTGCGCCCAGAGTCTGCAGGATGACGTAGGGCACGAACCCGCCCAGTGCGGCCCAGATGGCAACAGCCTTTGGTTCGGCATCCTGCGGCAGATACCTGGAGAAGTTTGCTCCCGATGGGGCCCAGGACAGACCACCGGAAACCACGACCAACGCAATCCCCGAAACCATCGTCATCAGGCTGAACGGGGCGCTGGAGTTGTCCGGTTGGACCTGTGGAACGATCAGGAAGGCCAGGATCAAGAAGGCCAGCGCAAAGATGATGGTTGCGTACTTCTGAGCCGCCATCAGCCACCTGTGACCGAACAGCGGCAGCAGCATTTGGAAGATGGCCAGCACGATGATGAGAATCGCCTGGAACAGTCCTGCCACGGCAATCCCGGCCATGCCCAACAAGGATTCCGTCGCGTAGTAGACCAGAATCAGGCCGCCGGCCTCGAAACCGATGAGCATCAGCCAGGAAAGTACTCCGTTGAGCCGGGCGCCGTTCGGGCCCAAGGAGGATCTGGAGATCGTCATCGTGGTGGTGCCGGTGGTTGGGCCTTGCAGTGAGGTCATTGCCAGCAGAGGATAGGCAAGGACGTTTCCGATGATGATTGCCACGACTGCCTGGCCGAATGACATGCCGAAACCCAGCACCAGAAGGGCGCCGTAGGAAACGGTGAAGATGTTGGTGGTGGTACCGGCCCAGAGGAAGAACAGGTCACGGGGCTTGCCGTAACGGTTCTGGACAGGTACTAGATCGATTCCGCGTTGTTCAACGGGACCTGACAATGGAGTCTCCTGCTTTTCGAGGTGCCCAGCCGTACTGGGTTGGGGTCCGTGCCGGACGCCTTACCGTGAAGCACCATGCCGAAAGGCATTGTGGGGCTGGAGCGTGTCCAGTCACGAGGTACGCCGTGCGACTTCATCCTAAGAGTGTGAGTCCGGCTCCAAGCCGGGTGTCTCAAATCCCGCGATCAGTCCCCGAAATGGTGTGTAATGCCACGTCAAGGCCACGCGAGAACCTCATCCTCGCTTGAGAGACTTCTTCCTGTTCTTGACGATCTGCCCGATCCAGTCCGTACTCATGACAATCAGTGCAAGCCAGATGATGGCGGTGCCGACCCAGCGGGCAGGCTCCATGTGCTCGTGGAAGATGGTGATGCCGATGATGAGCTGCAGGCACGGCCCGATGTACTGGATGAGCCCCATGACCCCCAGCGGCAGCCCTCGGGATGCCCGCGCGAAGAGCAGCAGTGGGATCATCGTGAGGATGCCCGCGCCGATGAGCAACAGCAGATGCCAGATCCACGCGTTGGTTTCGGAGGAGCTGTCCGCAGCAAGCGTATGGAAGGAGGTGGCGCCGGTGGCGACCAGGTAGATGTAGTAACCGCCGAGCAGGGGAGTGACCGCGGCGGTCTCGATGGCCATGCCTTCCAGCGGCGGCACCCGGTTCGCCACTCGTTTCTTCACGAGGGAATAGAAACCGAAGGAAAAGGCGAGCACCAGTGACACCCACGGCAGTCTGCCCAGCCCAATCACGAGGACGACGACGGCGAGTGCACCCAGCCCGATTGCGACCTTCTGTAGTGAGGACAGCCGCTCCTTGAGAACAAAACGGGCCAGCGCCACCGTGACCAGTGGATTGATGAAGTAGCCGAGGGCGGCGTCCACCGTGTGGCCGGATTGTACGGCGTAGACGTAAGTGGTCCAGTTGATGACGATCAGTAGCCCGGCAAGCGAGAGGCGCCACACGGCTTCGCGGTCGGCGAGCGTGTTGCGCAGGACGCTCCAACGGCGGAAGAGCGCTATGACGGCCACGCAGGAGATCAAACCCCAGATGGCGCGGTGCACGATGACTTCGAGAGATCCCGCTGGCGCCAGTGAATGGAAGTAGAGGGGGAAGAATCCCCACATGATGTAGACGGATATCCCGAGAAGGAGGGAGCGCGGGTCGATCTGGGCGTCCGATGGAACCGCCGGACGGCTCGAAGCAGCAGGATCCGAGGTTGTCCGATGCGAAGCGGCAGTATTCGCGGGTGCCGAGTTGAAGTTGGTCGGAACCGATTCGGCCAAGTTGGATTCGGCCGGAACCGAATCCGCCGAGGTCGAAGAAGCTGGAGTCGGAACAGGAGAGACCGGAGTCATGGCGGCCGGTTGTGTGGCGCCGTCGTCGGTCATTCCATGGAGGGCGCGTTCTGGATTCTGGTGAGATGGCACCACACGAGGATACTCCTGGGCCGCCGTTCACATCGAAAGGGGACCGTAGCGGACCGGCTGAGCAACGTTCACCATGTGTTAACCGTGCGTAGTCGGGAAGGTCATTCGCGGCTCCTAACGTGGACGTTGAGCGCACAGCGCGCTCCTTGCGACATCAAAGGATGTACAACGTGAAGATTGCACGCTCCAAGTCGACGGCCCTCGCAGCCTTTGCGGGTGCTCTGGCTTTGACCCTTTCCGCTTGCCAGTCCGGTCCCCAGGGCGACGACGCAAACGGCGGCGCAACAACCGATGGCGGATCCTCATCCTCCGGCAGTGGCCTCTCCGGCACCATCAACGGTTCCGGCGCCTCCTCACAGACCAACGCCCAGCAGTCCTGGCGCGACAATTTCCGTGCCCTCGAAGCGGGCGTGACGGTCAACTACGAGGCGACGGGGTCGGGCACCGGACGCCAGCAGTTCGTCGGCGGTCAGGTTGCCTTCGCGGGCTCCGATGCCGAGCTCTCCACCGAAGAACGCGAGACCGCGGCCCAGCGCTGTGGTGAAGTTCTTGAACTCCCTGTCTACATTTCCCCCATCGCGGTCGCCTACAATCTGCCCGGAGTGGAGAACCTGAATCTTTCGGCCGAGAACGTGGCGGACATCTTCTCTGGCAAGGTGACGACGTGGGACGATCCCTCCATTGTGGAGAACAATCCCGATGCGGACCTGCCCTCGCTGGACATCATTCCCGTCAACCGCGCGGACAAGTCCGGTACCACGGAGAACTTCACCGCCTACCTGAGTGAGGCCGCAGGCTCCGCATGGAGCGATGAGCCGGCCGAGACGTGGCCTATCGAGGGCACCCAGTCCGCGGAGAAGACGTCCGGCGTCGTGCAGCTCGCGCAGTCGGTGGAGGGAGCCATCACGTACGCGGATGCCTCCCAGATCGGTAACCTCGGCCACGCCTCGATTGAGGTCGATGGAGAGTTCGTCGCATACTCGCCCGAAGCCGCAGCCGCACTCGTTGACGGCTCCCCGGCTTCAGAGGATGCCACCGACACCATCATCACCTTTGATCTCAAGCGTGATGGTTCAGTGGCTGATGCCTACCCGATCGTGATGGTCAGCTACCTCATCGGTTGCCAGACCTATGACGATCCGTCCACCGCGGCCAACATCAAGGCATACTTCACCTACATTGCGTCGGCCGAGGGCCAGCAGGTGGCGACCGAAGCCGGGGCGGGCAACGCCCCCATCTCCGAGGACCTGCGCACCAAGGTGCAGGCAGCGATCGACACCATCAAGTGACCAGTGACGAAGCGGGCCAGCCGACACACAAGTGGCTGGCCCGCGTCGGGGTGCACACAAGCACACTATTCGACAGCCCATGAGTAGATCTCGGGACCAAAGGAGTCAACGTGGTAGCTGACAGCAGGACCCGCAAAGCTGCCGATCCGGCGCAGCATGAGGAGAACGACACGGCGGGCGGTGGCCGTTACGCACAGCCTGAACAGGGCACTCCCGATGGATCGAATCATCCCGCGGCTTCCCGCAAGCGCCGCGCTGACTCCGTATTCGAAGGGGTGGCGAAAGGTGCCGGAATCGTCATCATCCTTCTCTTGGGTGCGGTGACCTTCTTTCTCGTCTCGCAGTCCTACCCCGCCTTCCTTGCCTCCAACGAGACGGTTCAATCGGAGGTTGGATTCACTCGCGGAATGAGCTTCTGGCAGTTCGCGGCGGCGGCGCTGTTCGGAACGGTTCTCTCAGCGCTCATCGCGCTTGTGGTGGCGACTCCCTTTGCCATCGGAATCGCACTGTTCATCTCGCATTACGCGCCCCGCCGCTTCGCCAGCGGGCTCGGTTACATCATCGATCTTTTGGCTGCCATCCCCTCCGTCGTGTTCGGCCTGTGGGGCATGTACACGCTGGAGCCGGTGATTCGCCCGATTTTCTCCTGGATCTCCGGAGTGCTCACGCCGGTGCTGGAATGGTGGGTGGAACATGTGCCCGGCATGGGGTGGATGGCCGCGAATGTCTCCTGGTGGCCGCTCACCCCGGAGCTGGTGCATTTAGTGCCGCCGGCCCGCAACATCCTCATGGGCGGCCTCGTCCTCGCGATCATGATTCTTCCGATCATCACCTCCCTGTGTCGTGAGGTCTTCCTCCAGACTCCACGTCTGCAGGAAGAGGCGGCGCTGGGTTTGGGGGCCACACGCTGGGAGATGATTCGCATGACGGTCCTGCCCATAGGGCGATCAGGAATCGTTTCAGCCGCCATGCTGGGTCTGGGCCGCGCCCTCGGCGAGACGATGGCTCTTCTCATGGTTCTCTCGGCGGGACTGAAGATCAACTTCTTCCTCATGTCTCCCGGTCAGCACTCCACGATTGCTTCCCAGATTGCGCTGAACTGGCCGGAGGCGCAGGCTGGCCTGGAACGTCAATTCCTCATCGGGCTGGGCCTGCTTCTCTTCATTCTCACCTTCTTGGTCAACTTTGCCGCCCGTCGCATTGTGGCCCGGTACGCCGAGTTCTCAGGAGCCAACGCATGAGTCAGTTTTCTTCAGATGTCGACGTCGTCGCCGAACTGGAAGTTGGTGAAACGTCCGGTACCGTGTTCGATCGCGGTGCGCGTCACCTCCCGAAGTGGGCTCCTTGGGTTGTCGCACTTGTCAGTGCAGTGATCGTCGTCGGCCTGTTCGAGATCTTCGTCGATGGTGCAAGCACCGTGGCGATGGTTGCTTTGACCTTTGTGGTCTACGTGCTGGTCATGTTCTTTGCAGCCAAGTGGTACGAGGGAGGGCGTACCAGCACCGACCGCATGGCAACCACTTTGATCAGCGGTTCGTTCCTGCTCGCGGTGGTACCGCTGGTCTCGCTGCTCATCAGTGTGCTGATACGTGGCATGGAGGTCATGTCTCCCACTTTCTTCACCAACACCACGGAAGGCATGACTCTGAGCGGGTCGATGCCGGGTGCGGGCCACGCCATCATGGGAACGCTCCAGGTGACCCTGTCCACGGCCCTCATCTCGATTCCCCTGGGAATCTTCACGGCCATCTATCTGGTGGAGTACCGCGGCGGTTGGCTGTCACGGCTCATCACCTTCCTCGTTGACATCATGACCGGAATTCCTTCGATCGTGGCAGGACTTTTTGCCGCGGCGATGCTCCCGGTACTGATCGGGGATCCCGGATACCGGTCCGGATTCATGGGGTCGCTGGCCCTCGTCGTGCTGATGACACCGATCGTCATCCGCAACACCGAGGAGATGCTGCGCTTGGTCTCCAACGAGTTGCGCGAGGCTTCCTATGCCCTCGGTGTGACGAAGTCCCGCACGATTGTGAAGGTGGTGTTGAGAACGGCCCTGCCCGGCATCGTCTCGGGCTGTGTGATTGCGGTTGCTCGAATCATCGGTGAGTCCGCCCCCCTGTTGATCACGGCGGGTTCCACCGACTACTACAACTTTTCGCTCTTCAATGACCGCGTCATGACGCTTCCGGTGTTCGTGTACAACCAGTATGTGGCCGGCAACTTCCCGCTCGCCTGGGCCGGGGCTCTGGTCCTGGTCCTGATTGTTCTCATTCTCAATCTGGTGGCCCGCATCATCGCGAAGGTATTTGCTCCCAAGGGGCGCTGAAAAGGGTAATGGTAGTGGACAGGGATGTGATGAACATGCGCAACCGGGTGGCTGTCTCTGAACAGCGTGCCGCCGTGCTCGAGATTCGGGCGAACAAGAGCTTCACTGACTACAAGCAACCTGGCGTGGACAACGTCAACGCCAGAAAGGAACAAACCGTGTCCCAAGGAATCGACGTCTCCCACGAGAACATCTATTACGGAACGATGAAGGCCGTTGAGGATGTCAACGTACACATCAACCCGCGTTCGGTGACGGCGCTCATTGGGCCCTCTGGATGTGGGAAGTCCACGTTCCTGCGTTCCCTGAACCGCATGCATGAGGTCATCCCCGGCGCGCGTGTTGAGGGCGAGGTCCTCATCGATGGCCAGAACATATACGCCCCCGGTGTGGATCCGGTGGATGTGCGGGGACACGTGGGCATGGTGTTCCAGCGTCCGAATCCGTTCCCGACGATGTCGATTGGCGACAATGTTCTGGCGGGCATGCGCCTGAACAACAAAAAGCTCAAGAAGCCTGATGCGGACGTGATAGTGGAGCGTTCGCTGCGCGGCGCCAACCTCTGGGAGGAGGTCAAGGATCGCCTGGATCGCCCGGGTTCCTCCCTGTCCGGCGGTCAGCAGCAGCGCCTGTTCATTGCCCGTGCCATCGCGGTCCAGCCGCAGGTGATGCTCATGGATGAACCGTGTTCGGCACTGGACACGATCTCCACGCTGGCGATCGAGGATCTCATGAACGAGCTCAAGTCCACCTACACCATCGTGATCGTCACACACAACATGCAGCAGGCGGCACGAGTATCCCAGATGACTGGTTTCTTCAACATCGAAGGCACCGGCAAGCCCGGACACCTCGTCGAATTCGACGACACCGAGGTCATCTTTTCCAACCCCAAGGAGAAGTCCACCGAGGACTACGTGTCCGGACGCTTCGGCTGAGGAAGAAGACGTGAGGGGCTCAAGCTCGGCCGAGCTTGAGCCCCTCACGTCTTTGACAGGGCGGAGAACAGCGGACGCGAACGTGGGCCCCACCCAGTGAGGCCCACGTTCGTGGCATCGAAGAAGATGGTTCGGATGCCGTCAGATTGGGAGCACCGAAAGAAGTATCCACGTGGACAGTGCTGAAACTGCAGCTGCCGCGGGGATGGTCAGAACCCATGCTGTGACGATGTTGCCCGCCACACCCCAACGCACCGCGGAGCGGCGCTTGGTTGCACCAACGCCCATGATGGCGGAGGTGATGGTGTGGGTGGTGGAAATCGGTGCGGCCCACACAAAGGCAGTGGTGTAGAGAACGCTTGCGGCTACGGCCTCAGCTGCAAATCCGCGAGCTGGATCCAGATCGATGATCTTTTGTCCCAATGTCTTCATGATGCGCCATCCACCGCTGTAGGTGCCGGCCGAGATTGCAAATGCGGCTCCCAGCTTCACCCATAGGGGGATTCCCTGATCGTGCGACCAGTAGCCTCCGGCCACCAGAGCCAGAACCACGACGCCCATTGTCTTCTGGGCATCCTGGAGACCGTGCCCGAGCGCCATGGCGGCTGCGGAGATTGTCTGCAGGTGCCGGAAACGACGCATCGTTGGCTTGTAGGAAGCATTGGCGAGGAACATCAGCAAGATGCGCATCAGGATGTAGGCCAGAAGGAATCCCACGAGAGGGGAGAGCACCATCGGGATGACGACCTTGTCCAGGATGACGTTCCAGTGAACGCTGATGGCACCGGCGAGGCCGGCACCCGTCAGACCACCAATGAGCGCGTGAGAGGACGAGGAAGGAAGTCCGAACCACCAGGTGATGAGGTTCCACGTGATGGCGCCGATCAAGGCGCCAAGCACGATGATCAGACCCGCATGCTGGGATGATGCGTCGGAAATGTGGATGATTCCGCCACCAATGGTCTCGGCGACCTTGGTGCCCATGAGGGCGCCGATGAAGTTCATGACGGCGGCCATGGTCAGTGCGGCGCGCGGGGTGAGTGCGCGGGTTGCCACGGAGGTGGCGATTGCGTTTGCGGCGTCATGGAAGCCGTTGGTGTAGTCGAAGACGAAGGCAACACCGACGATGAAGATGACGAGCAGGAGAGTCTCGGTCAAGGTTACGACTCCTTGATGGCGATCGACTCAATCCTTCCGGAGAGCTCCTCGAAAGCATCGATCGCATTTTCGACCGCATCGAGAACGAGCTTCACCTTCATGACCTCGAGGGCATCAGTGCTTTCCTCGAACAGGACACTCACCATCTTGCGGTAGAGCTTGTCACCCTGATTCTCCAACTGGTTGATTTCGATCCAGTAGTCGCGAGTGCCCTCATCAATGACGGCAAGGCGGCCCATGATGTCATAGGTCAACTTTGCGCACGCCTGAAGGATCTCGACCTGGGCGAGGAACTCGTCGGGGAGCTTGCCGGGCTTGTAGAGCACGATGTTGTCACCGGCCTCATCCATGAAATCGACGCAGTCATCGATACCGGAAGCAACTTCGTAGAGGTCCTCCCTATCGAAGGGGAGAACAAAAGACTGATTGACCTTGCGGAGCGTCGAATGGCAAGCCTCGTCGGCTGCGTGCTCCACCTTGTGCAGCTCGTCATTCAGTGCGGTGCGGCTCTTCGGATCCGCGCTGATGAGCTGAATGAGAATCTCCGCTGCCTGAACCAAGTACTGAGACTGATTGGCCAAAAGTTCAAACAGAGAGTCGGACTTAGAGAATTTCTTGAGTGCCACGCGATCTCCTGATCTGAGCAAGGTTGCCGCAAGATGAACGACATTCCACTAAGCAGAATAGGGCATGAACGATGACCATCAGTCCTCCTAGCTGTGATTTGCGTCTTATGTGCAGATTCTCAGGTGAGATGAGGGAGGGAGGTGGAGGGGCGAGTGAGGCGAAGGTCCCTGATGGGAGTATAGAAATTTCGCGGAATTCTGGGATGAAAGGCTTGTTGTAGCACTGTCAATCTGCCCCCATGAAACGCGAAATGTGGGATGATCCACCTCGGATTGACGCAGAATTCGGCGTATTTACTATGTGTTTACCCGGTGTTCACCCTGCATTCGAAACGACCCATTGTGTAGGGAGATGTATCGAGTTTTTCGATCCATAATGCGGACATTCTTTGCCCGGGAGCTGGGATGGAGGTCCCGATTGTGAGACGCGGGTGGTGCCTTGAGATTGACGCGATGCAAGGTCTTCGTCCAAAGGAAAAGGCAAGAGCCGCATCTGCGATGCGGCTCTTGCCTAAAAGACACCGAACCCGAGAGCGCCAGTCGGCGCGAAGGCCGCTCGAAGCGGCAGAAGTTGGAGCCCGGGGCTTCCGTGATCCGGTGCCGTACAAATAGCATAACAGCACTTTGGGCGCGTGTCTCGCACCAATTCTGATTGAAAAAATTTGGGCCGTAATGGCGGTGGCGCAGGCCGTAATGGCGGTGGCGCAAAGGAAATCACGAAACGTCGAAGCGGTAACCCACGTTTCGTACGGTTGTAATCATCGACTCATATTTCGGCCCGAGCTTTGCTCTCAGCCGTCGAATGTGGACATCGACCGTACGTGATCCCCCGAAGTAGTCGTAACCCCAGACGTCCTGGAGAAGAGCGTCGCGCGAGATGACCTTGCCGGGGTGGGAGGCGAGGTAGTGGAGCAACTCGAACTCTTTGTATGTAAGATTCAGCTGTTCGGTTCCGAGTTGCACCGTGTAGGCATTCGTATCGATCATCAGATGCCCCACACTCACGGTCGTCTCAAGATCGCCGGTGGTGTTTTCCGCTTGGGCCCGGTCACAAATGAGTCGGAGTCTGGCCTGAATCTCCGCCGGTGGAGCGCTGTAGAGAATGGTGTCGGACGCTCCCCACGAGACGGCCACAACCGCGAATCCGCCTTCCTCCAGAACCAGCAGAATCGGCGGCGCCTCCATGGCGCCAGTGGCTGCCCGGCACAGCGAGCGAGCAGAGACGAGGTCACGGCGGCCATCGAGGATGATGGCTGCGGCGTCCAGATTCATGGCGAGCGCCGAAGTGGTCAATGGCGCGGTTTCCACCTCGAGAGTGAGCAGGGCCAAGCCTGGGAGGACCGAGGCTGGGTCGATGTCCTCCGAGGTAAATAGGACGGTTCCAGCCATGATGCCCTCCTTCATTCCCCAGTGCTTTCTGTTGGCCATCATAGTTGTGTGTGTACCCGGACCGGCAGAGGCAACGGGGATATGAGATTGGTTGCGAGAGGATCCCAACGCTCGGCCGACGCCATTGGTGTGCCCGTGACCTGCATGTCATGAGAAGATTCGAGGGTGACTCCTCAGCACCTGTCGTCGTCGAATCCACAGAAAAAGCCGCGCGTTGGCGCCCGTGTAATCTCCCATCTGTTGACCGCCATCGCCGCGGCCGGGGCGCTCGCCGCGGCGATGGTATCGGGCGAGCGGATCGTCGTGGCGCTTGTTCTTGCCATCGTCCTCGGCGTCACGTGCTGGGGTTGGCCAAGCCTGGTCGGGCTCCCCAATCGCGATGTCGGTCGAATGGGCATGGCGGTTATCGGCTACGTGGCACTTGCATTCGCGCTGTATGGCTCCGTCCTGTACGTCACCTACGTCGCGGCGCTGGGCGTCCCGGTGGTCTACGTCGGCGAAATGCTGCGGAGGGATGGGCGCCCGCGACTTCTCACCCAGGTGGCCGGGACTTATGCGGGAGGTCTGGTGGGAATTGGTGGATCGTTGTGGCTTCTGGTTGTCGAGCTTCCCGGAGGCGACAAGCTCGCGTTGAGTTGGATGGTGGCGATGGCGTTCGCGGCCGTGGCCACCACCTTCGTGCGTGGCCCTCTCATCGGCGTGGCCGTCCCACTCGCGGCAGTGGCGGCATCGAGCGCCGTTCTTCTCACAGTCACCGATCTTGCGTGGTGGCCCGCACCGGCCTTCGCTGTGATTCTCGGTGTACTGGCGTGGGGACTGGAGCAGATGACACCGGCTGTCCTGGCCTCGTCAGATCTCGTCTCCAGAGTCTCCTTTGCGCTGATTCCTTTTTCTGCCATGGGCGTTGTGGGGTATGCCCTCGCGTTGCTCGTGCTCTAGCCTTGGTTCATGGTCTTCCACATTCCTGAGAATATTGCGCCCGAGTGTTACCCGATGGCGTGGTTACTGGATTCCTGGTGCGGCGCCGGCATTCTTGAGTACAAGGGAATTGAGGCCGCCGCCTACCTTCACGAACTCGCCATCGACAACGATAATGGCGGCCCTTACCTGCGGATTCGGTCCGACATCTGGCTGGCGGAGGAGCCCGCGGGTGCGGTGGACGGAGAGGTTGCAGGCGTGGACTCCTACAACCGACTCACGAAGGGTGACCTGTGGAGTTCGATGACGGGGTACCTGCGCGCAACGCCGGGTGCGCAGAAGCGTGATGGTGCCACTCTGCTTGAGGGAATGACGGCTTCCCCAGCTGGTCACTCCATGACGTGGGCTGGCCTCATCAACGGACCGCAGCTCCAACTCGTCACCGATGCGATTGCAGCGACCCCGACAGCTTCAACGTTTGATCAGGCTCGCCTCATGGGTGGGCTGGTTGAATCGGATCTCTTCATTGCCTATGACATGGCCGCATTCGGTGAGGAATTGCGCAGCTATGTTGCGGGTCGGCTTTCACGTGTGGAAGCCGAGTAAACCATGAGCGAGGAGATCATGTCTGACGAAGATTTCAGCGGCGACACCCACCGAGCCCAACGCAGCCCATTGCTCGATGCGCAGGGCGCGGTTGCAGGGCAGGGAACCGACGGTGCGGTGGCAGACCACTACGGTGCTCCGTTCGCCGAACAGCGCGCTTTGGTGGAGGGGCGGGCGTTCACAGACCTGTCCCACACGGACGTCGTCGTCGTTACCGGTGCGGACAGGCTCAAACTGATCAATCTGCTCTCCACCCAGCTGGTCGAGGATCTGCCTCCGGGAAGCTCGAGCGAACTGCTGACCTTGAGCCCAACCGGGCACGTTGAGAGTGCCATCGGTCTTTTTGACGACGGCGACACGGCCTGGGTCCTTGCCGACGTCGGCTTGGGGCAGTCCTTCGTTGATTTTCTGATGTCGATGCGCTTCATGATGAGTGTCGAGGCACTGGTGCGCGAGGATCTCGCTGTTCTCGGCGGATACGGTGAGGCCGGGGAAGATCTGAGATCCATCGCGTTGCGTGGGGCCGGAGAAGCTCCCGTGTTGTGGGAGGATCCATGGCCGAATACTGCTCAGGCAAGCGCCACATATGGGCCGCCGGATTCCGAGCACCCGGCGTACGGGCAGACTCGTTTTCTCGCGGTTGTCGAGCAGAGGGGCATGGAGCAGGCTGCGGCGACGCTGATGACTCGGGGCCTGCAGCCCGCTGGCATGGCGGCGTGGGAGGCCATCCGAGTCTCGCACTGGCGCCCGCGTCCGGCGGCGGAGGTTGTGGAGCGAGTCCTTCCTCATGAGCTCGACTGGCTGCGCACCTCGGTACACCTGCACAAGGGGTGTTACCGCGGGCAGGAGACCGTTGCGAAACTGGTGAACCTCGGCCGTCCCCCGCGCAGGCTTGTACTTCTCTATCTTGAGGGACCCGTTGATGAGCTTCCAGCGCGGGGCGATGCCGTCAAGCTGGGAGAACGTGCGGTGGGAGTGGTGACCTCCGCTGTCCGACACTTCGAGGAGGGGCCGCTTGCACTGGCATTGCTACGACGCAACGCCGCAACCGACGCAGTACTGAGCATCGGTAATTTCCAGGCAAGTCAGCAGGAGATCGTCACTGCCGAGGGAAGATCGAGTGCCTCACCGACGGAGCGTCCGGGGCAGGAGTTCCGCGGGCACGCCACGGGGCCGGGGCCTCGATAGCACTGCACTCGTTGGGATTGACCACTCGGGCAACCGAGAACACCGAGCAGGAGCGAGGAGACGCACATGGCTGCATACAACTTGATCGGGTGGGTGTACCTCGTCATCGATCTGGCGATCATTTTTCTGGTGGCGTGGGCGCTCGTTGTTGCTGCCACGCGCCCGGCTGGGGATTATGCGCTGGCACAGAAGAAGAAGGGATTCTGGGTGGGAATCCTCGTTGCCGCCCTGCTCATCGCCGCCAACGGATATTTCTACTTCATCCCACTGCCTTTTGCATGGCTCTTTTCCATGGCCTCCATATTCGCCTCCATCTACTTTCTTGGCCCTGAATGCCAGCGCATGGGACCGCGCCGCCGCCGAGGCGGAGGCTCCACCGAGACTCGCGGCGGCTGGTGAGACGGTGATATTTCGGTCGAGCAGAGTTTTTCAGTGAAGGGAATGTGAATGCGAGCGGTGGTGCAGCGTGTCAAGCGTGCCCAAGTGAGCGTTGAAGGCACAGACGGGCAGGTGACTCCTTCGCCCGGAGCCTCGGACGCAAACTCTCACGCCTCGGGCCGCGTCGTCGGTTCCATTGGGACGGGACTGTGTGTCCTCGTTGGTGTGACTCATGACGACGGATCGGCGCAGATCGCCAAGATCGCCCGGAAGATTGCCCAACAGCGAATTTTGCGCAATCCCGAGGGTGAAGACGACCCGAATCTGCGGGTCAGCGCGGAGGAAGCGGGCGCTCCGATTCTGCTCGTCTCTCAGTTCACTCTTTATGCCGACGTGCGCAAGGGGCGCCGTCCGGGCTGGTCACACGCGGCTCCGGGCCCGGTGGCCGAGCCGATCGTTGCGGAGTTGGCCGCCGAGCTGCGGGACACCTACGGGCTACATGTGGAAGAAGGTCAGTTCGGCGCGATGATGGAGGTGGAGATCGTCAACGACGGTCCGTTCACCATCTGGTTGGATGCCTGAGCGTTGAGGCTTCGCTCGCTGCGCTGAAACAGCCCGGCGTTCGAACCGGTTCATGCGCATCTCCCATGCCGGTCCGGATTCGGCGACGGGGTCGAAGGCTTTTGGATCATGCCCCGAAGGGGCCCATGCATCCGGATGCGATGGGCTGGAGACGCTCGGATTGGCACCCGGCAGTGGACCCAAACCGGTGTGCTCACGCCGCTGGCGAACAGTTGGCATATTATTCGCGCTGCATCGTTAAGGTTGAGTGAACTCGCCACAAGGCGAGCTATGCCATCCAAGGAGAGCCAATGTTCGAACGGTTTACCGACCGAGCCCGTCGGGTCATCGTGCTTGCACAGGAAGAGGCCCGTAACCTCAAGCACAATTACCTCGGTACCGAACACATCCTGCTCGGTCTCATCCGTGAGGGCGAAGGTGTGGCTGCTAAGGCCCTTGAGGCGCTTAACATCACGCTCGAGGATGTCAGGGACCAGGTCATCGACATCATCGGCGAGGGCCAGGAGCCCCCGTCAGGACACATTCCATTCACGCCTCGAGCCAAGAAGGTCATCGAGTACGCCATGCGAGAGGGCCTGCAGCTGGGGCACTCCTACATCGGCACCGAGCATCTGCTCCTCGGCCTTACCCGCGAACCCGACGGCGTCGCCGCACAGGTTCTCATCAAGCTGGGCGCTGACCTGCCACGTGTACGCAATCAGGTCAACCAGCTCATTTCCGGTTTCCAGGGCAAGGAGCCCGTGGGAGTTGGAGGAGGAGCACGTGAGGGCCAGAAGGCTGGCTCAACGGTTCTGGATCAGTTCGGCCGCAACCTCACGCAGTCGGCCCGCGAGCACAAGCTTGATCCTGTCATCGGTCGTCACATCGAGACCGAGCGCGTCATGCAGGTTCTCTCGCGCCGTACCAAGAACAACCCCGTCCTGATCGGCGAGCCCGGCGTGGGCAAGACCGCCGTGGTTGAAGGCCTCGCACAGGCCATCGCCGGCGGTGACGTGCCCGAGACGCTCAAGGACAAGCAGCTCTATTCGCTGGACATGGGATCATTGGTGGCTGGTTCACGCTACCGTGGTGATTTCGAGGAGCGGATGAAGAAGATCCTCAAGGAGATCAACACCCGTGGGGACATCATCCTGTTCATCGACGAGATCCACACTCTCGTGGGGGCCGGAGCCGCCGAAGGCGCGCTGGATGCCGCCTCGTTGCTCAAACCCATGATGGCGCGCGGCGAGCTGCAGATCATCGGCGCCACCACGTTGGACGAGTACCGCAAGCACATTGAGAAGGACGCCGCTCTGGAACGCCGCTTCCAGCCGATCCAGGTGGATCAGCCCACGGTGACCCAGACCATCGACATCCTCAAGGGACTGCGTGACCGTTACGAGTCCTTCCATCGCGTCACCATTACCGATGACGCCCTGGAAGCTGCGTCCACGCTTTCGGATCGCTACATCAACGATCGCTTCCTGCCGGACAAGGCCATCGATCTGATCGATGAAGCCGGAGCACGTCTTGCCATCCGTAAGATGACGGCTCCGCCCGAGTTGCGTGAGCTTGACGAGAAGATCGCCAGCGTGCGCCGCGACAAGGAAGCTGCAATTGACGGCCAGGACTTCGAGAAGGCTGCTTCACTGCGTGATGAAGAACAACAGTTGTCGGTTCAGCGCAGCGAGCGCGAGCAGGCTTGGAAGGATGGGGACATGGATGTTGTCTCCGTCGTCGATGAGGACCTCATCAACGAGGTCCTTTCCATGGCCACCGGCATTCCGGTCTTCAAGCTCACGGAGGCGGAATCCGCCAAACTGCTGCGCATGGAGGAAGAGCTGCACAAGCGCGTCATCGGTCAGAACGAGGCCGTCGTCGCCCTGTCGCAGGCAATCCGTCGTACGCGTGCGGGACTGAAGGATCCGAACCGTCCGGGAGGTTCGTTCATCTTCGCCGGCCCGACCGGTGTGGGAAAGACGGAGCTGGCCAAGGCGCTGGCGGAATTCCTCTTTGGTGATGAGTCCGCTCTCATCACCCTGGACATGTCCGAGTACTCCGAGAAGCACACCGTTTCTCGACTCTTCGGTGCCCCTCCCGGCTACGTCGGTTACGAGGAAGGCGGCCAGCTCACGGAGAAGGTGCGCCGCAAGCCCTTCAGCGTGGTGCTGTTCGACGAGATCGAGAAGGCGCATGCCGATCTGTTCAACTCCCTGCTCCAGATTCTGGAAGAGGGACGCCTGACGGATTCGCAGGGGCGCATGGTGGATTTCAAGAACACCATCATCATCATGACCACGAACCTGGGAACAAAGGACATTGCCAAGGGCGTGAGTACCGGCTTCCAGTTTGATCAGGACACCACGACGTCCTACGAGCGGATGAAGCGGCGTGTGGGAGAGGCCCTCAAGGACCACTTCCGCCCCGAGTTCCTCAACCGTGTGGATGACATGATCGTCTTCCCGCAGCTCAAGCGCGACGAGATCCTCCAGATCGTGGATTTGATGATCGGCAAGCTGGACAAGCGTCTGGCGCAGCAGGACATGCACATCGTGCTGACCAAGGCGTCCAAGGAGCTGCTGGCAGATCGTGGCTACGACCCGGTTCTCGGAGCGCGTCCGCTGCGTCGCGCCATCCAGCGCGACATTGAGGACGTTCTGTCGGAGAAGCTGCTCTTCGGAGAGTTCAAGCGTGGCCAGAACATCTTGGTGGACGTGGACAGTGACAACATCCCCATGACCTTCACGTTCAGGGGTCAGGACGCGGATGAGCCGCTTCCCGAAGATGTCGTGGAGGTCAAGGAACCCGACGAGATGGACGGTCTGACAGCCGGAGTTGACAACCGTGGCCCCGGAGATGCCGGCTCCCAACCCAGTGGTTTGGCTGCCTCCTTCTAGAGGTGGTCGGGCCAGTGGACAGGAGGACATCCCGGAGGGAACCTTGACGGGAACCCGGTGACGAGTGGATGCGCCGTCAACAAGCTGATACTGCACGAAGGGTGCGCTGCCAGGTAACGAACTGGAGGCGCACCCTTCGTGTGTCTGATGCCACATGGGCTGCCGGAATGTTAAAGTCGCAGGTAGGACTTACAAACTGGAGATGGTTGGCCCGAGCTGCCGGAGTTGGCGGAAGGGCTGTGTGGGTCCAGTACGAGGATGTACTGCTGATGAAGGAGGGGATGTCCCCATGGTTGATGTCGTTGAACCGGAGAGCGTAGGCGTTTCGAGCGAATACCTGTCGCACATTGATGATCTTGTTGCAGACCACATGGCGGCTGATGCATATCAGGGCATGGTCGTGTTGGTTGCTCGCCACGGAAAGATCTGTTATTTCAAAGCATTTGGTAATGCCGACGACGGCGTACCGATGCGTGAGGACAGCATCTTCCGTCTGGCGTCGATGTCCAAGGTTCCCAGTGCCGCGGCTGTCATGCAGTTGTGGGATCGGGGCCGGATATCGTTGGCCGATCCAATTTCGAAGTATTTGCCGGAGTTCTCCGACATGATGGTGGCGGAAGTGGACGAGGACGGCAACGATGTCCTGGTACCGGCCAAGTCAGAGATCCTCATTCATCACTTGCTGTCGATGACGGCAGGAATGACGAACACGTGGTGGTACAACGAGGAGAGTCCGAACCGGGCTTATCATGTGGTGCCGCGTGCGTACGCTGACGCGGGCCTCATGGATGACCTGCAGGCTCCCGAGCTCACTCTTGAGGAGAACATCAAGATTCTTGCGAATCAGCCCCTCATCGCTCATCCGGGAGAGGCCTTCGACTATTCCAACAACTCGGTGGATACTCTGTGCCGCTTGGTGGAGGTTGTTTCGGGACTGGACTTCGACACCTACCTGCGGAAGAACATCTTCGATCCGCTGGGGATGAAGGAGATCTGGTTCTTCCCGCCCGATGAGGTACTGGATCGGGTGGCCGCCGTCTATTGGGGTGGAACGAAGGACAAGCAGCTTGAGCCCTTCCCGCTGGGCTTGGGCAACCTCGGTCCGCAGTACACGTTCAGTGAACACAAGACGTACTTCTCAGGAGCGGGCGGACTGCACGCCACCACCCACGAATACTACAAGTTCGCGCAGATGCTCCTGAACAAGGGCGAGCTGAACGGGGTGCGGATTCTCAGCGAAGCCGCTGTTGACCTGATGACGCACAGCCAGATCGGGGATCTGACCAACTGGCAGCTCACGAAGAACAAGTGGGGTTATCAACTCGACATCCAGGAGGGCGTCAATGCTCCCGTGGGTTCTCAGGCATACCTGGGTGGTGCTGGAGCATACAGCTGGCAGGGGTTCTTCAGTACGAAGTTTGTGAACAACCCGGCAAAGGACACCGTCATCTTGACGATGACGACTCCCGGTTTCGATGGTGCCCTGCCACACAACCTGCTTCTGGTGACCGTGGCCAACGCCGCAGTCGTCGGAGACTGAGAGACCGCGCCTTCCACAGGCGTGGTCCGGCTCGGATGCGGGAATTGGGAACGTTTTCCCAAAGTAATGAATAATTAAGGAAGAAGTCGGGTCGGGTCGCAATTTCTCCAAAAATGGTGATGTGAAAGTGATGAATTTTTAACATTGTTCTTATCACCATGCTGAAGATCTTGTTGCGCCAAAGATGGTTGGCGTCACTTTCTGTAATTTCTTGCAGTTATTCCGTGAAAATTTTCTTCTGAAAACGGTTCGGCGGAGGGTGGAAGCGCACCGACATTGGTAATTTCTCCCGTTCGCGGCGGCGAGATTCACCGCCGATTTCTTTCAATAAACATGCAAAACCCCATGAATTTCGGGGTGGCTTGAAGACGTCTCGGGCAAAGGAGGTGATGGCCCACCAAGCCAGAAGTGCAACATCTCTCACTGCGTCGCCAAGACGTGGGAGTATGTTCAAAGTAACATTGCGAGAGCGAAAACTAACACGGGCGGTGTTAGTCTCAGCGAGACGAAGAAGAGGGCACATTGCTGTGCTGATCTTTGTTCGCCGAAACAGATCTCAAGAGAGAGAAGGGCTCATCATGGGATTGCGCATCGTGGTTGGGGCAGATATTGCCGGCTACGACTACAAGGAGATCCTGAAGAAGGACTTCGAACTGGACGAGCGGGTAAGCGAGGTTATCGACGCAGGAGTCAACGCCAGCGAAGATGTTGATTACCCCAACGTTGCGATCGCAGCCGCCAAGCTGGTCGCGGAGGGCAGGGCCGATCGGGCACTGCTCGTCTGTGGCACAGGCATGGGCGTCGCGATGTCCGCGAACAAGGTCCCGGGAATCCGTGCGTCGGTGGCTCATGATTCGTTCTCCGTTGAACGACTCGTGTTGTCCAACAATGCGCAGGTTCTCACCTTTGGCCAGCGTGTCATCGGAGTCGAACTAGCCCGTCGACTAGCCAAGGAATGGTTGGGATACACCTTCGATCCCAACTCTCATTCGGCCCCCAAAGTCGCAGCGATCGAGGCATACGAGAAAGAACTCGGCCTCGGTAATGGCGAATCCGCCTGCTGCTGACTTAATCAACACCTTAAGTAGAGGAAAGTTAACGTGACTATTGATCCCCTATGGCTGATAGCCGCCTTCGGTGGCGGCGCATTCGGCGCTGCAATCGGCGGACAGACCGCCTTCATCATGACCGGTTTCCTGTACATGGTCGGCCTCGGTGGCTACCTCGGTGGCGTGGACATGACGTGGTTCATGAATTCCGTGGTGTTCGGCCCGGTCTTCGGACCACACATCGCTTTCCTGGGTGGCGCAGTTGCCGCCGCCTACGCCGCCAAGAGGGGCTACATGCCCGTTGGTACGAACGGCCGTGACATCGTTACCCCGCTTGCCGGGCTCAGCAAGAATGACGTCTACATCGTCGGCGGCATCGGCGGCATGATTGGCTACTTGGTCAACCAGGTACTGGGCGGCATCCTGCCCACTCTTTCCGTTTCTGATCCGGCGATGAACTACGGCAATGATGTACTGGGCCACACCGACACCGTGGCCTTCACGATCATCATCGTCTCGATCGTCGTCCGTTTCGTCTTCGGCTCGACCGGTCTCTTCTCCACCAAGCAGGGACCGCTTCTGTGGGTCGGTGGCGACAAGCACTGGGTCGCTCACCAGGAGAAGTGGTCGGACACCTCGGTCATTGGCTTCTTCTCGGGCCTGTTCTCGGCCTTCGCGACGCTCATGATCGTGCAGTACTGCTTTGCGAATGTCCCCGAGATTGTCGGCCACGCGCAGCTGGTTGGCTGGGCAATTTCCGCCATCACACTGCTGTTCCTGACCTGCGGTCTCAACACACCGGTGACCCACCACATGACAATCGTCGCCTCCATCGCAGCTCTGAAGTTTGCACCGCTCTTCGCCGGTGACGACCCGACCGCATGGGCGTCGGCGGACCTCATCCTTCCGTTGCTGATCGGTGCGCTGTTCGGTGTACTCAGCGGTATTCTGGCCGAGGCTCTGTCTCGTATGACGAACGCCAACGGCGATACCCACATCGACCCGCCGGCATTCGCCATCTTCCCGATGACCACGGTCGTCTACATCATCGCTGCGATTGTCGCCTGATCATCGCCCATTGATTAACGGTGGTGGTCGCATCAAGCCATCTGAGCTTACCGATGCGACCACCACTTTCAGTAGAAGAAGTTACCTTTTAACAAAAAACCAAGGAGCGCGGCCTTGCAGTACACCTCCCCAGAGAAACTCTATGATGCCTACATCTTCGACATGGATGGCACCATCTATCTGGGAGAACATCTCCTCCCCGGCGCCAAGCGCCTCATCGAAGGACTTCGAACCTTGGACCGGCCGGTTCGCTTCCTGTCGAACAATCCAACCAAGGACCCGCAGCAATACCTTGAGAAGCTGCAGAAGCTCGATATTCCCACTCCCATCGAGGAGATCGCGAACACCGTTGTCACCACCACCCGCTGGCTCAAGGCGAACCATCCGGATGCAACCGTGTTTCCCATTTCCGAAGAGCCGCTCAAGCGTGCACTGGCGGATGCCGGTATCAGGATGAGTGAGAATCCTGAGGAGATCGATATCGTCATCGCCTCCTACGATCGGACTTTTGAGTACCGCAAGCTGCAGATTGCTTTTGACGCAATTTGGTTCCACAAGCGGGCATTCCTCATCACCACCAATCCTGATCGTTACTGCCCCTTCCCCGGCGGACGTGGGGAACCTGATGCCGCCTCCATAGTTGCGGCCATTGAAGCCAGTACCGGAACGACGTGCGTGGCAAACATGGGCAAGCCCGAAGCGATCATGCTCGGCGCAGCCATTGGTGATCTTGATGTCGATCCCGCCAATTGCATGATGGTGGGGGACCGCCTGATGACCGACATCGGAATGGCCATCAAGACGGGGATGGCATCGACGCTCCTGTTGACGGGCGACTCCACCCTGCAGGAGGCCGAGGAACTGGAAGCGGCCGCTCAGCCAACCTATGTGCTGGAGCGAATCGATCACTTGATTCCCGAGAAAATCCGTCTCGAATGGGGATGGTCCGACTCGGACGACTGCTAGGGATACAGACTTCCCTGTCCAAGACTCGGGATGGAGTACCGGTGCAGGGCCGTTCTCGGCCAGCCGCGTCAATCAATCTCGTCATTCAAAAATCAAACCAAACTTCAACGCGGAGGTTTCATTGTCCGTCTTCCAGAATCCCAATTCCCTCACGGGTGGCCCCTACGTCATGGGAATCGACTTCGGTACCGAGTCCTGTCGAGTGGGAATCTTCGACCTCGTCGGTTCCCCGGTGGCTTTTGCAGCCACCACGTACAAGACCACCCATCCTGCACCGGGTTGGGCCGAGCAGTCGCCGGATGACTGGTGGGAGGCCCTGATTGCCTCCACCCGCCTGGTGATGCAGCGCTCCGGCCTCCAGCCGCACGAGATCGCGGGCATCTCCTACGATGCCACCACCATGACGGTCGTAGCGCTCAACAGGAACGGTGAGTCCCTGCGCAATGCCATCATGTGGATGGATGTTCGCGCCACCGAGCAGGCGGCCCGCGTCATCAACACCAATTCGACCGCTCGCCGTTACACCGGTAATGGCACTTTGCCACCAACCGCCGAGTGGTACCCCTTCAAGGCAGCCTGGCTGCGCGAGAATGAGCGCGAGACGTGGGACAAGACATATCGTCTTGTCGATGCCCCGGATTGGCTCACCTACAAGTTGACCGGCGAGTGGACACTCAACATCAACACGGCAGCTCACCGCGCCTACTACGATCGCGATCATGGCGGTTGGCCGGTGGACCTCTATGAGGAAGCCGGAGCTGGCGACGTGTTCGACAAGCTTCCGGATGTCGTCAACGATCTGGGGACACCGGTTGGCGGGCTGTCCCGCACCGCAGCCGAAGCTCTCGGTCTGATCCCCGGTACGCCTGTCGCTCAGGGTGGCGGCGACGCCTGGCACGGCCAGATCGGCCTGAACGTTCTGCGCCCGGGCAAGATGTCCCTCGTGACGGGCTCTTCTCACGTCATGTCCGGGCAATCACCCGATCCGGTCTCCGGACCGGGCTTCTTCGGTGGCTACACGGACGGCGTCGTTCCCGGCCAGTACACAGTTGAGGTCTCGCTGGTATCTTCCGGTTCGGTTCTCAAGTGGTTCAAGGATCAGTTCTGCCCGGACATCAGCATGGCTGCAGAGCAGACGGGTCTCAACGTCTACGACATCATGAATCGACGCAGCGCCAATATTCCGATCGGTTGCGATGGCCTGATCATCAACGAGTACTTCCAGGGCAACCGCACTCCGTACTCGGATTCGAAGGCCCGCGGGGTCATGACTGGTCTCTCACTTGCGCATTCGCGTGAGCACATGTACCGCGCCATTCAGGAAGCTGTCTGCTACGGAGTCGAGGCCAACATGCGCAAGCTGCGCGATGCAGGTTTCGAGGTTGAGGAGTTCGTGGCCTGTGGAGGTGCAACGAAGTCTCGCATGTGGACCCAGATGCACTCTGACGTCACCGGCGTTCCGATCACCATGACCGAGGTCGGCGATGCCGTGACTTTGGGTTCGTGCATCCTCGCCGCGGCGGGCGCTGGGCTGTATCCCTCCGTCCAGGATGCTGCGGACAACATGGTCCACACTCGCGAGCACATCGAGCCGGACATGGACAAGCACGAGGAGTACAAGTACTTCGCGGACAAGTACTGCGAGCAGTACCCACTGGTTCAGGAGCACGTCCACGATCTCGTCGATCACGTCGCGGCGGCTCACGCGAACAAGTAGTTCCCCGATGGGCTGTTTCTTTCAGTGGAGACAGCCCATCGTTGCCCAACATCTACCCAAATACTGACCAGAGAACCAGAGAAGAAGGAAGAAAATGGCGAGCGAACTTATCGAGAAGGCTCTTTCGACCGCAACCGTGACGAAGGCAATCGCCTTCGGTGACGATGTGTTGGGCGAAACTGGCCCGATGTTTGTGAAGCAATTCCCCGGCGCCAAGGTGCTGGTAGTGGCCGACGAGAACACGTTTGCTGCGGCTGGCGAGCCCACAGTGGCTTCTTTGAAGGAAGCGGGCGTCGAGTTCGCGGATGATCCTTACATTTTCCCCGGTAAGCCAACCCTGTACGCGGGCTATGAGAACGTTGAGGTCCTGCGTGAGTATCTGCGGCCGTTCACGAACGTCGCCGTTTGCTCAATTGGCTCGGGCTCCCTCAACGACATTGCCAAGCTTGCTTCAGGAGAACTTGGGATTCCCTATATGAATGTTTGCACCGCTCCGTCAGTGGACGGCTACGCGGCGTTCGGAGCTTCCATTGCCAAGGATGGCTTCAAGATCACCCGCGCCTGCCCGGCTCCGGTGGGTCTGGTTGCAGACATCGATGTCATGGTCGACTCCCCCAAGCGCCTGATCGCCACCGGATATGGCGATCTCATCGAGAAGATTCCCGCTGGTGCAGATTGGATTCTGGCGGATGCTCTCGAGCAGGAGGCCATCGATCCTTACACCTGGAGCCTTGTTCAGGGTCCGCTGCGCGCTTCGCTTGCGGACCCTGAAGGTCTGGCCAACGGTGATCGTGACGCGATCGAGAAGCTCACGGAGGGCTCGCTCATGTCCGGTCTGGCGATGCAGGCACTTTCGTCCTCGCGTCCTGCCTCCGGCGCAGGCCACCAGTTCTCCCATATCTGGGAGATGGAAGGCCATGGTCTTGATTGGGAGCCACCGCTGTCGCACGGTTTCAAGGTGGGCATCGGAACGATTGCCTCCTGCGCCATGTGGGAAGTGTTCCTGAGCATGTCCGCCGAGGACTTTGACATTGAAAAGGCGCTGGCCGCGGTGAAGTCGCCGGAGCAGGTCGAGAACGAGGTCCGCACCGCGCTGGAGCCGCGTATTCAGGAAGAGGCCGTCAAGCACTCCCTGAAGAAGCGCACTGAGGGCGACGAACTGGTTGCTCGTATTGAGCTGCTCAAGAAGGTGTGGCCGGAGCTCAAGGTCCGTTGTACCGAGCAACTCATCACCGCTCAGGATGCCATGGACCGCCTGAAGGCAGCTGGCGCACCCTACCATCCCGAATTGATCGATATTGATTGGGATCGCTTCCGCGAGACTCATTTCAAGGCCCAGATGATCCGGGACCGTTACACGGTTCTGGACATTCTGACCGACCTGGGCATCCTCGACGAAGTTGTCGAGGAGCTCTTCTCACCAGAAGGATTCTGGGGCCAGCATCGCCACCCAGAGTCCTGACGGAACAACCCCTTAGGAGATCTCATGTCAGATAAGAAATACCTCGTTGGTGTCGATTTTGGCACCCTTTCCGGGCGCGCCATCGTTGTTGATGCCGCGACCGGGGAAACCTTGGGGACGAGCGTCACCGAGTACCGTTACGGCGTCATGGATCGCACCCTGACCGCCGCTGACGGCCAGTCGCTTCCCCCGGAGTTCGCGCTGCAGAATCCCGACGACTACATGGAGGTCCTCGCGACCGCTGTGCCGAAGGCTGTGGAAGCCTCGGGTGTGGATCCCGCCGATATCGTGGGTATCGGTCTGGACGCCACGTCAGCCACCGTGTTCTTCACGGACAAGGATGGCGAGCCGTTGTGCAACAAGGAGGAGTTCAAGAACAACATCCACGCATACGTCAAGCTGTGGAAGCACCACGGCGCCCAGAATCAGGCGGACCGTCTGGTGATGGTCGCCGAGGCCCGCCGCGAGCCGTGGCTGGGTCGCTACGGCGGCGTTCTTTCCAGCGAGCTGCTTCTGCCCAAGGCTCTCGAGGTCTTCGAGACCGCGCCCGAGGTCTACGAGAAGACGGACGTCGTCTGCAATCTGCTGGACTGGCTGACCTGGAAGATGACGGGCGTTCTGACGGGGGCCGCTGGCGATTCCGGTTACAAGCGCATGTACGTCGACGGCGGATACCCCTCTCGTGAGTATCTGGAGGCAGTCAAGCCGGGCTTCGGCGACTTCTTCACGGAGAAGATGGACTACCCGGTTCTTCCGTTGGGTGCCAAGGTCGGCGAGCTGACCGACGACATGGCGAAGCTGATGGGGCTGAAGGCCGGTACCGCCGTTGCCTCGGGCAACATCGACGCGCATGTTCAGGTCGCTGGCGTCAATGCGGTGCGTCCTGGCCAGCTCACGGCCATTCTGGGCACCTCCTGCTGCTACGTCGTGAACAACGAGGAGTATCAGGATTGTCCCGGAGTCTTCGGAACCGTGTTCGGTGGAGCAGTGGACGGCCTGTGGGGCTTTGAGGGAGGCCAGACAGCGGTGGGCGACATCTTCGCCTGGTTCACCGAGAACTGCATTCCGCCCGAGTACCACGAGGAAGGCAAGGAACGCGGCATCTCCATCCACCAGGTCCTCGTCGAGAAGGCCAAGGAGCAGGAGGTTGGCGAGCACGGTCTCGTGGCCCTCGATTGGCACAACGGAAACCGTTCGATCCTCGCGGATGCCCATCTGTCCGGCCTCATCATGGGCCAGACGCTGACAACCCGCGCGGAGGAGACCTACCGTGCGTTGCTCGAGGCCACCTGCTTCGGCGCGCGCGTCATCATCGAGAATTTCGAGGATCATGCCGTCAAGATCGACGAGATCGTGGCGTGCGGTGGCCTGCTGAAGAACACGTTCTACATGCAGCTGCTCGCTGACATCACCCGCCGGCCGATTTCCGTTTCTCTGGAAGAGCAGACCGGCGCGCTTGGTTCGGCCATTTTCGCTGCCGTCGCCGCAGGCCTTTATCCGGATGTCCGCGCCGCCGCTGATGCCATGTCCCGCGTCGAGGAGCATGCGTACGTTCCGAACGCGGACCGTGCCGCCAAGTACGATGGCCTGTACGAGATCTACAAGGAGATGCACGACTACTTCGGACGCTACGCCGGTACCTCGCCGATGCATCGCCTGAAGGACATCAAGCTCAAGGTCTTCGAAGTGAAGCGCGGATACGAGGGATGATGGCTGTCGTTCTGACCGAACTTTCACCGCAGATCCAGGAAGCGGTTCAGGCAACCCGAGAGAAGGTGGCCAAGCTCCATGCGGAGCTTCCCGCCAATGATCTGGTCGTCTGGACGGCGGGTAATGTTTCGGAACGTGTTCCGGGAGCAGATCTTTTCGTGATCAAGCCGTCGGGCGTTCGTTATGACGAACTCTCGGCCGATGTCATGGTGGTGTGCGATCTGGACGGTAACAAGATCGTCGACGGCACGCCGGAGAAGCTTTCGCCTTCTTCCGATACCGCCGCTCACGCCTACGTGTACCGCCACATGGAGAATGTCGGAGGGGTGGTCCACACCCATTCGACGTACGCGACGGCGTTCGCCGCCGTGCACAAGCCGATTCCTTGTGTCCTCACGATGATGAGCGACGAGTTCGGCGGGGAAGTTCCCGTGGGCCCGTTCGCCATCATTGGTGATGACTCAATCGGCAAGGGCATCGTGGATACCCTGCGTGAATCGCGCTCTCCCGCGGTGTTGATGGCCAACCACGGTCCATTCACCATCGGACGCGATGCCACCGCGGCCGTGAAGGCAGCGGTCATGGTTGAGGAAGTGGCACGAACCGTTGCTGCAGCCATGCAGCTGGGTGAGCTTGTGCCGGTGGCACAAGAACACATCGATTCGCTCTACAACCGCTACCAAAACGTCTACGGTCAGCACTGAAGACAAGCACGCTACCCGTCCTCGGACGGGTAGCGTGCTTTGGACATCCCGACGATGGAGCCAACGCCTGCGCGGTTCATCGGCGGAAATTCGTCAGCAATTGCCAATTTGGGAGAATCATGTCCGCAGCACCAGTGGGCCCCTTAGTTATTGCCATTGATTCATCTACCTCAGCTTCCAAGGCCGTCGTCGTTGACGGACGCGGAAACGTACTGTCCGAGGGCAAGGCGGAGATCGATCTCCTCACTCCAGCCATGGATCAGTACGAACACGATCCGACCCAATGGTGGTCCTCAACACGAGCTGCCATCGCACAGGCGACCGACGCCCTTGATCTGACTGACCGGGGCCGTGTCGGGGCCATGTGTATTACGCACCAGCGCGAGTCCTTTGTCCTGGTCGACGACGACGGACGATCCTTGCGTCCCGCGATACTCTGGCTCGATTCCCGTGCAGGAGTTGAAATCAAGGAGTTCGGTTCGCCGCACATCCACGAGCTCTCGGGCAAACCCGCGGATACCACCCCGGCCCTTTACAAAATGGCATGGTTGTCACGGCACGAGCCGGAGGTACTTGCCTCGGCGGACAAGGTGGTTGATGTCCATGCCTACCTTGCCAAGCATTTGGTGGGGCGTTGGGTATCCGCGATGGGGTCGGCCGACACCCTCAATCTGATGGACATTGCCAACAAGGACTACTCGGATGAACTGCTGGCAATCGCCGGCGTGCGCCGCGACCAGATGGCGGAACTGGCCGATGCCGCCGAAGTCATTGGACCGATCGACGCGCAGCTGCTCGCCGAATGGGGACTGCCGGAGGGTGTGGTGCTGGTTGCCGGCGTGGGCGACGGCCAAGCCGCCGGCCTCGGAACCGCCGCCATCGCCCCCGACGTTGCCTACGTCAACGTCGGAACATCCATCGTAGCCGGAGTCCATTCCTTCGAGTATCAGTATTCTCCGGCCTACCGTACGCTGCTCGGGGGAATTCCAGGATCCTATGTCCTGGAGATCGTTCAGAATTCGGGATCGGTGCTGGCCAATTGGTTCCGCGCCGAGCTTGGGAACCCGGCTCTGGAGGGCCGACCCGATCCCGAACTCGAAGCTGCGGCCGCCCGGATCGAACCCGGTTCGCAGGGCCTGCTGACCGTACCTTACTGGAACGCCGTTCAGTCTCCACACTGGGATCCCTTCGCCAAGGGTGTGATTCTCGGTTTTGGCTCGGCCCACACGCGTGCCCACGTCTATCGTTCTCTCCTGGAAGGCATGGCGATGGAACTGCGTGAGAATCTTGCACGGGTCCAGGAATCAACGGGTCGCGAGCTCGTCGAACTCAGATGTACGGGCGGGGGATCACGTAGCACGCTGTGGCGGCAGATCATCGCAGATGCCACGGGGTTGCCCATGGTGGTGTCCGGAGTCAACGAAGTCAGCGCTCAGGGTGCGGCGATGATGGCCATGGCTGCCATCGGCGTATATCCCGACGTTCAAACCGCCGCGGAGAACATGTCCAGTTTCGTTGAGCGAACTGAACCGAACATGGATGCTCATCGTCGCTATGGTGAATGGGCGGAGATTCAGAAGGACATCTACCCCGCTGTGGCTGATATCTTTAATCGGACTCAAGCCGTGTTGAATCGGCAGAAGGAAGGGTAATCATGGCAAAAATTGCTGTGCTCGGATCGGGAATCATGGCTACGGCCCTGTCATTCCCCGCATCGGAAAATGGAAATGACGTCCACCTGATCGGAACTTTTCTCGATCGTGAGATCATCGATTCGATTCAAAAGACGGGAGTTCATCCTGATCTCGGCCTGAAGGTGAACGATGGCGTCGTCGCCCATCAGCTTGAAGAAGCCGGTGAGGTGATCGCTGACGCTGATCTCGTCATGTGTGGAGTCAATTCCTTCGGAATCGAGTGGGCGGGAGAGCAACTGGCCAAGTTCTTGCAACCCGGCCAGAAGCTCCTGACGGTCACCAAGGGCATGAGGGCGGACGAGGATGGCACTCTTCGCCTTCTACCCAACGTCATCAAGAGCTACCTCGATCCCGAGCTCGCGGCCTCGATCTCGTGGAACGCGATCACCGGGCCCTCCATCGCGGGAGAACTGGCAGTTCACCACCACACGGCTGTTGTGTTCTGCGGTCATGACCAGGACGACCTCGACTACATTGCCAATCTGTTCCGCACCGATTACTACCACGTGTGGACTTCGTTGGACTTCAACGGCTACGAGACCGGCGCCGCCACCAAGAACGTGTATGCGTTTGCAGCAGGATTCGCCAAGGGCCTGCTGCGCAAAGAGGGCAAGGAGCAGGACCGCTACGTCATGCACAACTTCACGGCGGCGCTGTTCGCCCAGGGCCAGCGCGAGCTGACGGCCTTTGTGAAGCTCATGGGAGGCGACGCGGAGACGGCCGTTGGGCTGGGTGGTGTGGGTGACATGCACGTGACCTCGGCTGGTGGACGCAACGTCATGGCTGGAACGTACGTGGGTGAGGGCATTCCGTTCTCCGAAGTACGCGACAGCCTGATGAAGGGAGTCACCCTGGAAGGTGTGGCCGCCATCGGCGTGATTGGGGCGGCGCTCAAGCCGTTGACCGAGCGTGGAGTGGTTGGTGCCGATGAGTATCCGCTGTGCCGCTTCCTCTACTCGGTGGTGGTGGAGGACGCTCCGCTGGAGATTCCATGGGACAAGTTCTTCGGTGGACTCAAGTAGCCCACGCGAGAGTGCTACGCTAGAACGTCCTTTCTAGGATTGTGGAGTGCGGGCCCTGAGCTATTGGGGCCCGTACTCTGCTTGTCAACAATCGGGAGCCAGAGTGGCCAATCCACAGAGCAAAGACGAACGGCAGCGTCTGATCACCGAATTCATTCTCGAGCGAGGTTCGGCAAGAATCGAAGAACTGCAGGAGCTCGTGGATGTTTCTCCCATGACTCTGTATCGCGACCTACACGAGCTTGAATCTGCCCGGATCATCGACCGTTTCCGTGGAGAGATCACCGCTGTTGCGACCACTCTGTCCGAGACTTCCATGCGATACCGCGTGGCTCACGAGGCAGAGTCCAAACGGAAGCTGGCCGAGCCGCTGGTTCCCATCATCACCCGGGGGATGTCGGTGATTGTGGATGACTCGTCGACGTCGTTGATGATCATGGAGGCGTTCACGAATGTCCCATCCTTGACGGTGATAACGAACAATTGGCAGATCATCAAGTTGGCCGCGCGCACCCAGCACTGGGAACTCATCACCATTGGGGGGCAGTACAACCGCCATCTGGACGCGAATTTTGGCCCGGCCGGTCTCGAGATGATGAGTCGGTTGAGGGCAGATGTCGCAATTCTTTCGGCGGCAGCCATCACCGATGGTGTGGCCTACCATCCCTACGAGGCCATCGCTGATTTCAAGGAGGCGATGCGTCGTGCCGCCCGCTCCTCGTATCTTGCGGCGACCTTGCCGAAGTTCGAACGTACGGCGTTGCATCGTGTGGCGGACACTGCCGAATACACGGGCATACTTGTGGAAGCGGATTTGGACCCCGAGATCATTGCGCAGCTGGAAGCGCGCGGGGCCTCGATTTTGAAGGCGTCAACGTAACACATTGACACTTTTCACATCATCTACCGTTAGAAAAACACAACAGATAACAGGGTGTGCTGACGTTTTCGCGGCGATATCGCATTGGGCGTGAGAATTATTTCAGATCGCTCGTGAGACACCGAATACTTCCGGATTTCTGTGCACGTCATCTCAAATGAGGCGATATTTGCCCGAGGTATTTCTCATGAACATTGGGAGTAGTACCATAAATCATGGTAGAAGCTGACGTGGTTGCATGTCAGCGCAGACCGTGCATTGAACAGAGTTGTATCAAAGCACTGTGCCGGAGGAGAAGAATGAAGCCCATTGTCGTATCTACGTCGCCCACCGCAAATCGGCCTGTTGATCCTGCTCCCATCCTTTTGACGGGTGACCTCGACTCGATCATCTCGGATGCCCTGGCGGCAGGTGCTGACGGCGTGGAGCTTCGCCTCGTCGAAGGAGAACGCGCAGATGTTCCCGTCATCAAGCAAAAGCTTGCAGATGCTGGACTGATCATAGGCGGCATCTCCACCGGTCGCATGGCCCGAGAAGGTGGGCACTGCCTGTCCAGCCCGGACGCTCAGGTACGACGCAACGCAGCGCAGGCGTTGTGTGTCCTCCTCGATATGGCGGCCGAACTGGGAACAGACATTCTTGTTGGTTCTGCCAAGGGAAATCAGTTTCAGGATGAGGACATCGAAGCCTACACTGATAGGCTCGCCGAACCTCTTCGGATTGCAAACAATTACAGCCTGGGTTCCGGAGTTCGGATTCATATCGAGGCAATCAATCGTTTCGAGATCAATGCGCTGACCACTGGCCGCCAGACTCTCGATTTCATCAACAAGTACGAGCTATCGAACTGCTTTGTGCACCTTGATACATTCCACACGAACATCGAGGAGGTGGATCCCGTGGGGGCGATCCTCGAGTGTGGAGACAAACTCGGATACTTCCAATTCGCCGATTCGAATCGCAGGTGGCCCGGAAGTGGCCACATTGACTTCGCTCCGTTCCAGGATGCGCTGCGTTCCGTGAATTATGCCGGGCCTTTGAGCATCGAGTGCCAGCCCATTCCAGACGGTGTGACTGCCGCGCGCAACGGAATCAAGTTCCTGCGCAAGACCATCAAGCTCTGACTTCAGGTATCCGTATCCGTGTGAGTCGTCCGACTCATTGCCTGAGGTCAGTTGTACCCAATGTCGGGTACTCATGGGTCGATCGAAGAGTTTCTCTTTCCGATCTTCTCGATGCGGGGTCCATCTGCACCCGCTTCCTGCCCATCCCCACAACAAGTTCCGAACAGTGAAGAAGGAAAACAATGGTGTTGAAGAATATGCTGTCCGTCGGTGTCGACATCGGCTTGACGGGTATGAAGGCGATTGCCTTCGACCTCGAGGGCGATATCAAGTTCGAGGCACGTGAGCGCTCTGCGCAGCACATGCCGCGCCCGCACTGGGTCGAGCGCTCCGGTGCGGAATTCTGGTCCCTTTTCTGCTCCATGCTGAGCAATCTAACCGAACAAGTCGAGGCAGACGGTCGTTTCGAGATCGGAGCCATTGGAATTGATGCTCATGGCGACGGCGTTTTTCTCATTGACGAGAACGGCGATGACGTCCGTCCCGGAATTCTCTCCCTCGACACCCGAGCCATTGAAACAGCAGCCATGCTCAACGAGACGAAGGAGTCCGATCTCCTGCGCGTCACAGGTCAGAACGTGGGCCCGGCATCCCCGGGAACCGTACTGCGCTGGCTCTACGACAACGAGCGTGAGTCCATCGAGCGTGCTGCGCACTTCATTCTCGCCTCCGATCTTCTGCGGTTGAAACTCACTGGAACTCTGGGTACCGATATCACGTCGGCCAGTCAAGCTTTCACCGATGTGAACACGCAGGAGTATTCCGACGAGGCTTTTGAGATCTATGGTCTGGAGATTCTCAAGGACAAGAAGGCCCCCATCGACAACGCGGGCGATATCGTTGGTGGGGTGACAGCGAAGGCGTCGAAGGAGACCGGCCTTGCCGAAGGTGTCCCCGTCATCGCTGGAATGCACGACGTCGACGCCGGAACCATCGGTACGGGTGCGGTCAAGCCGGGTCAGATGGCGCTCATGGCCGGAACCTGGTCCATGAATGTGGTCATCTCGGACACTCCAAAAGTGGATCCGCACTGGTTCGCACGTGCTTTCGTCGAAAAGGGCCAATGGCTCAACATGTCCATCTCTCCTGCCGGTGCTTCCAATCTGGAGTGGTTTGTCAACAATCTGTGTCAGTCGGATCGCGATGTTCTCACGCGTGCTGGTGTGAGCCCGTATGCTTTCGTGGATCACGAAGTCTCCCAGACCTCGCTTGACGACCAGTACGCGACCTTCATTCCGTATCTATATGGCAATCCCATGGGTATCGATGCTTCAGGCACGTTCTCGGGAGTACGTGCCTGGCATGGGCGGAAGGACATGCTGCGGGCCATCTACGAGGGCCTGGCCTTCAACCACCTGCACCACTCCGCGCCGCTCATCGATGCCTTCAACGTCAAGGATGTGCGTGTGGCCGGAGGGGTGGCCATGTCCAAGGTCTGGCCTCAGATCCTGGCCAACACCTTTGGAATGCAGATTGGACTGCCCGTTGGTGGAGAATCCGGCGCTCTCGGTTCGGCAATGCTCGCGGCTGTTGCCGCTGGCAACTTCAAGGACCTCGATGAGGCGAATTCATCCATGGGTTGCGCCATCAGCTATGTCGATCCACAGAAGGATGCCGTTGAGCCGATGCGTGAGCGTTACCTGCGCTACCGCGAGCTCATCGACCTAATGCTTCCTTGGTGGAAGCGCCACGCCTGATCGCTGGTGGGGTCCGACAGGACCCTCTGAGGCCAAGGGGGCTGCATCGCAAGTCAGTGGTTCAATCGCCGATTGAACCACTGGAGGTGGCTGGAGATCTCGCTGCCAGACTTGCGATCCAGCCCCTTTGTTCGCTTGGACTGCGCACGAAGAGGCACTTTGTCACCAGTTGTCACACAGAGATTCGGCGTTGTCGTTTGTGAAGGAAAATCGCCGAGAGACCGGATTGGAGGACCGGAAAGCAACCAGAATGTGGACATTCTCAGGGCTTCCTGGGAGGGAAAATAAGCACGAATCGATGTTGTAGCAACGCAAGAGATCGAGCACCGCAGTATCCGCACTGATAGAAGGCGTGTATGTAAGGTCTTGTGGCTCTGAGTACAATGACCGATGGCCATTGACCGCGGTGAGGATCGTGGAACACATTGATATGTGAGTGTGATGAGTGTTCGGGGATCTCTCAATGAGACCAACTCTTTGGGATACACTGCTCTTTAAGTTTGGCCGATGCGAAGTTGCAGGAGTCAAGCAAATAGCCACATTATAGATGCAAGGACGCTTTCCTATGACACAAGAGTCTTCAGAGAACAATGCTTCCGTTGCGAGCGAGATCACTGGTACACCGGTTGTATCGGGAATGGCCTACGCTCCGGCACTGTGGGTTGTTCGCCCGTCCGTTCCCCCTGCAACGGCGCAACCCATCCCGGAAGAAGGCCGCGAAGAGCAGCTGAAGAAGTATGACGAAGCTGCCGCCACCGTGGCGGCGCGCTTGCTTCAGCGTTCGGAGAACACGATCGGCTCGGCTTCGGATGTGCTGAAGATGTCCGCCGGGTTGGCCGAGGACCGTGGCATTCGCAAAGAAGTCCGCAAGGCGGTCGCCTCCGGAGTTCCTGCAGTCCAGGCCGTTGTGCGCGCCACGGACAAGTTCGTGGAGATGTTCCAGAAGGTTGGCGGCCTCATGGCCGAGCGCGTGACTGATCTGCGCGACGTACGTGATCGAGTAGTCGCCGAAATTCAGGGCGAGCCCGAGCCCGGCATCCCGGTCCCGAACGAACCATGCGTGCTGCTCGCGGACGATCTCGCTCCCGCCGATACCGCTGGACTGGATCCCGAACTCGTCGTCGGCCTTGCAACCGAACTTGGGGGCCCCACCTCCCACACCGCAATCATTTGTCGGCAGCTCGGAATCCCCTGCATTGTCGCGGTACGTAGCCTCTCCAAGATTGGCGAGGGTGAGCTCATCCTGCTTGATGGTGGCAAGGGCCTCATCACTCGCGATGCCGATCCGGAGATGGCAGCCCAGAAGGTTGCTTCTGACAAGGTGTGGCGTGAGAAAATCCGCAACTGGCAGGGGCCCGCCCGCACCACGGATGGTCACCATGCGGAACTGCTCGTGAACATTCAGGATGGCGCAACCGCACAGAAAGCATCCAAAGGGCAGGCCGAGGGGATCGGGCTTTTCCGCACGGAACTGTGTTTCCTGGATTCCCAGACCGAACCTTCGGTTGAGGAACAGGCGAATATTTACCGCCCGGTTTTCGAAGCATTCCCTGAGCGCAAGGTCGTGGTTCGTACTCTCGATGCCGGATCGGACAAGCCCATCGCGTTCGCCAACATGGACAAAGAAGAGAACCCGGCGCTCGGTGTGCGCGGCTTGCGCATCACTGGTCAGAACCCCGAGCTGTTGGAACACCAGTTGGATGCAATTGCGGCTGCTGCGGAGGGGCACAAGGGCAAGGCTTGGGTCATGGCTCCGATGGTTGCCACGGTCTCCGAAGCCGAGTGGTTCGTTGGCGAGGTCCGCAGGCGGGGCCTGACTGGCGGGATCATGGTTGAGGTGCCTGCCGTTGCAGTCATGGCCGAGAGGTTTCTCGAGGTTGTGGACTTCGTGTCCCTCGGAACGAATGATCTGACTCAGTACACGATGGCCGCGGATCGCCTATCCTCGCACTTGGCCGAATACACGGATCCCTGGCAGCCTGCGGTGCTTGCACTGATCGCGCAGACCGCCTCGGCCGGAAAGAGGCTTGGCAAACCTGTCGGAGTCTGTGGAGAGGCCGCCGCGGATCCGATACTCGCCTGTGTACTTCTGGGCATGGGAGTGACATCGCTGTCCATGGCTGCTTCCGCGATTTCCACTGTTGGCGCCCAGATTTCTGCCGTGAGTCTCTGGCAGTGTCAAAATGCCGCTGCGGCGGTGAAGAATGCCCGCAGCTCGGCTGACGCCCGGACGCTGGCACGCGAAGCGCTCGGAATCAGTAACTTCGGGTAGATTCGACTCCGGCACGCCGAGAATTGATGACGTGAAGAGGGACTGGTCAGCTTGACGCTGGCCAGTCCCTCTTCACGTGCAAGGCCAACCTTTGGGGCCAGTTCTTCTTGGGATGATCGATTCTCCTGTGGCCCATGAAGAGGTTCCGCCGGTGAGGGGAGCCCTGGGGCCTGTGTGAGCTCAACGCTGCCCGGAGGCACGAGGTGCGAAGTGGTCACGACCAGTCGGCAGGACCTCTCGGTTCTTCGGCGCTCGTTCTGGACACATCCTTGTGTGCGGATTGCCCGCGATCGACGGTGTCTGGTGTCCCTGAGATGCTACGCACGAAGATTCCGATCTTGTTTTCAGGGACGCCGGGGGAGTTCGCGGCGTCAGAGATGGTTGCGAGAGATCGACATGTGGACCCACCACGGGGAATGTGAAGATGGCTGCCGACTTTGGCATGTGAATTTGCAGTTGTAAATATCAGACAGCCTTGTCAATTTATCATCTGAGCGCGGTAGACTTGACTCACGTTCTGAAACAACAGCGCTGTTGAGGAGAAAATTGTGACCAAGATTGTGAATGACCCGGAAGCATTCCCCCGGGAATCACTGCAGGGATTTGTTGATGCCCATGGCGAGTATGTTCAGGCGGTCCACGGCGGAGTGGTGCGCTCGGCGGCCAGCCCCGAGAGCGAAGTGGCTCTGGTCGTGGGCGGAGGATCGGGACACTACCCAGCCTTCGCGGGATGGGTGGGCCCTGGCATTGCTCATGGGTCAGTGTGCGGAAACATCTTCTCCTCACCTTCTGCTTCGCAGGCCCGTTCTGTGATCCGCGCGGCTGACAACGGCGCGGGAACCCTCATGATGTTCGGCAACTATGCTGGCGACGTGCTGCACTTTGGCCAAGCGGCCGAACAGTTGCGTGCCGAAGGCATTGATGTTCGTATTGTGACCATCACCGACGACATCGCTTCGAACACCCCTGATAAGCACTTGGAACGCCGTGGCATTGCCGGTGACTTCCCTGTGGTCAAGATTGTGGGCGCAGGCTGCGCCGCGGGACTGGATCTGGATGCGGCCGAGGCGCTGGCTCGCCATGTCAATGATCGCACGCGCACCCTCGGTGTCGCGTTCTCGGGATGCACCCTGCCCGGAGCGAACGAGCCCCTGTTCGAGGTCGAGAAGGGAACCTTTGGCTTGGGTCTGGGCATTCACGGCGAGCCCGGAATTGCAACCGAGAAGCTGGGGACCGCCGATGACCTCGCGGCCATGCTGGTGGAGAAGGTCCTTGCCGAGGAACCCGTACGCGGCGAGGATGGCTACGAGGGCCGCGTTGCCGTTCTGGTCAATGGGCTCGGCGCCACGAAGTATGAGGAACTCTTCCTGCTGTACGGCTCCATCGCCAAGCTGCTGCGCGAGGCAGGCCTGACAATCGTGCGCCCCGTGGTGGATGAGCAGGTCACCTCGCTGGACATGGCCGGTGTCTCGTTGACCCTGACCTTCCTTGACGAAGACTTGGAGAACTACTGGGTGGCTCCCGCGGACACTCCCGCCTACCGCTCGGGTTCCGTGGACCGCTCACGTGAGGCCAAGCGTGAAGTCGCCGCTGAAGAGGAGTCCGAGATTCTCGTGGGATCGGAGGCCTCGGCAAAGCAGGCGGTCAAGTTCGCCGCCATCTTCGAGTCACTCGAGAAGGCAGCACGAGCAGCCGAACGCGAGCTCGGCAAGATGGATGCGGTTGCCGGAGACGGTGACCATGGTCAGGGGATGACTCTGGGTACCACTGCGGCTGCGGCCTCTGCCCGGGAATCGGTGGACGCGGGGGCGGGAGTCAAGACACTCTTGGCGCGTGCTGGAGCGGCATGGTCCGAAGGTGCTGGTGGTACGGCCGGAGCATTGTGGGGCGGAGCCCTCGCACGGGTCGGAGCCGGACTCTCGGACGACGTCGTCGTCGAAGAAGATGCCATCCGGCTTGCGGTCATCGCTGGAGCGGAGTCCGTTCTGGAGATGGGCGGCGCGCAGGTTGGCGACAAGACGATGGTTGATGCAATTGTTCCGTTCGCGGAGTCGCTGAATGCCGCGGAAGGCAAGGAGCTGGCGACGGCGTGGGCTGAAGCTGCCACGGTGGCGGAAGAAGCCGCAAGGGCCACGGCCGATTTCGCGGCCAAGAAGGGGCGCGCTCGCACTCATGGTGAGGCTTCGGTCGGTACTGCAGACCCTGGCGCCACGTCCTTTGCCCTGCTGATGCGAACCATCGCCGACCAGCTGGGATAGTCACTTCACCAAGAGCTGTACCGAATGCGTGAAGCGACTGATTTGAGAGACAATGGAAACGTCGTTAGACGAATGACGCACGAAAGGTTGCAAAATGGGATTTCGCGTTGTAGTCGCCGGTGATATTGCTGGCGTTGGATACAAGAACACGATCAAGGCTGATCTGGAGAACGATCCCCGTATCGATGAAGTAATCGATGCCGGTATCAACGAAGGTGAAGACATCGACTACCCGCACGTTGCGGTGAATGCTGCTCGTATGGTCGCCGATGGCCGCGCCGATCGCGCCATCATCATCTGTGGCACCGGTTTGGGAGTTGCCATGGCCGCCAACAAGGTCAAGGGCATCCGCGCCGGCACGGCACATGATTCCTTCTCCGTTGAGCGCCTGGTGCTCTCGAACAACGGCCAGGTTCTGTGCATGGGCGAACGCGTGATCGGCCGTGAGTTGGCGCGCCGCCTTGCCAAGGAGTTCTTCAACTACACGTTCGATGAGAACTCTGCTTCGGCGCCGAAGGTGGAGGCGCTGTGCTCCTACGAGGAGGACTGAGTTCTCCCTTGACATCTCGGCCGTGAAGGCCAGCAGGTGACCGAAGGGTGGAAACGCCCTTGGGATCGCTTCGCGATACGAATTGAATTACCTCTGGTACATGAGGTGCTCCCGGAAAACGCGGTACAGGTTGTTTTCCGGGAGTACCTTTGTTCTCCGGAAGTGCCCCGCCTGAGAATGCCCGTGGTCACGGTGCACCTGAACTCTGCGGCGGTGCTTCGCGCGTACCATGGAGTACGTGATGACCTCATCCCTCACCCATGTTGACAACGCGACTCATCAGGGCCGCCCGATCGTCGAAGTTGCCCGTGAACTCGGCGTGGAGCAGGAGCACGTTCTGCGCTACGGGCACGACAAGGCAAAGCTTGATCTGAGGTACCTGGCAGAGCTTCCCGTGAAGAATTCGAAACTCGTTCTGGTCACGGCGATCTCGCCCACCCCGGCAGGTGAGGGCAAGACGACGACGTCGATCGGTTTGGCTGATGGATTGCGAAGGATCGGAGTCGCATCCGTCCTTGCTCTCAGAGAACCCTCGATGGGCCCCGTTTTCGGGATGAAGGGCGGAGCCACCGGAGGAGGGAAAGCTCAACTCATTCCGGCGGACGAGATCAACCTTCACTTCACCGGCGACTTCGCGGCGATTGCGGAGGCAAACAACCTTTTGGCCGCAATCGTGGACAACGCTCTGCACTTCAACACAGTGGAGATCGACCCCCGTTCAATTTCGATTCGCCGTGCCGTGGACATGAACGACCGTGCGCTACGCGACGTAGTTGTGGGTCTGGGCGGGCGAACGGGTGGTGTCACCCGCGAATCGGGATTCGACATCACCGCTGCAAGCCAGATCATGGCGACGTTCTGCATGGCGTCCTCCCTGGCCGATCTGCAAGAACGTATCGGGCGGATCGTGGTGGGCGCGGATTTCTCGGGCAATTGCGTCACTGTGGACGATCTGGGGGTCAGTGGCGCTCTGACTGCGGTACTGCGCGATGCGTTGGCGCCAAATCTCGTCCAGACCCTCGAGGGAACGCCGGCCTTCGTCCATGGAGGCCCCTTCGCCAATATTGCGCACGGATGCAATTCGGTTCTGGCAACCACCGCGGCGTTGAAGCTGGGCGATGTCGTCGTCACTGAAGCAGGGTTTGGTGCCGACTTGGGGGCCGAGAAGTACATCGACATCGTGGCGCGCCAGACGGGACTGGAGCCGGACCTGTCAATCGTCGTGGCGACGGTTCGTGCCCTGAAGTTCCATGGGGGAGTGGGGTTGGCTGATCTGGAGCGGGAGGACGTCACCGCCGTGCGTGCTGGCCTGCCGAATCTGGAACGGCATGTACGCATGTTGCAGGAGGTCTTTGGACAACGTGTGCTTGTGGCCATCAATCAGTTTGCATCGGACTCTCCGGCTGAGATTGATGAAATTGAGATGGCGATGCGTGATCGCGGAGTCGACGTCGTTCTCTCACATCATTTTGCCGATGGCGGTGCCGGGGCCACGGAGTTGGCGCGCGCGGTCATGGAGGCGCTCTCCCATCCGAGCCGGACTTCGTATTGTTATGACGAATCTGCGCCCCTGCAAAAGAAGGCGGAGCAGGTGGTGACAAAGGTGTATGGAGGGACCGGGGTCATCTTTGCGCCGGCAGCCCGGCGTGAATTGTCACGCCTTGAGGATCTCGGATGGGGTCACCTGCCCGTGTGCTTCGCCAAGACTCAGTACTCCTTCTCCACCGACCCGAAAGTCCTAGGGGCTCCCACGGATTTCGATGTGCCCATTCGAGAGGTCAGACTCTCCGCGGGAGCCGGGTTCGTGGTTCTGATTTCGGGAACGATCATGACGATGCCCGGCTTGCCAAAGAGACCTTCGGCCTGTGACATAGCTATCACTCCCGAAGGTGTCATTTACGGAATGCATTGAGTGGTGGCGGTAAAGGTGGGTGAAAGCCGTTTGGTCATGGGTCTGAAGGCCCGGACATTATGGGTCTGAAGGCCCGGTAGGCTGGAGATTTCTACCGCTAGAAGCTGGAGAATTGATGGCGCGTCCGAGGGGCAATTGGGTCTGACCGGTTCATCCGGGACGATGGTCGGTGTTAGCCTAGGAGGTGGCCCGCATATTGCGGATTTCATATCTGCTCCAATGGAGGACATTTAATGACGAAGTTTGTCTACGCGTTCACCGAGGGTAACAAGGACATGAAGGACCTTCTCGGCGGCAAGGGTGCCAACCTCTCCGAGATGACCCAGATTGGTCTACCGGTACCTCCCGGATTCACGATTAGCACCGACGCTTGCCGTTACTACTTGGACAATGGCAAGACCCCTGAAAGCCTCGACGTCGAGGTGACTTCCCAGCTACGCGCGGTTGAAGAGCAGATGGGCAAGCGCCTTGGCGATCCCAACGATCCGCTGCTCGTGTCGGTCCGCTCCGGAGCCAAGTTCTCCATGCCGGGTATGATGGAGACGGTTCTCAACATCGGCCTCAATGACGCCTCGGTCGAGGGCCTCGCTGCTCGTTCGGGCAACGAGCGTTTCGCCTGGGATTCATACCGCCGCCTCATCCAGATGTTCGGCCGTACCGTGCTGGACGTTGAAGCCGATCTCTTCCCCTCGGCAATCGAGAGGCTCCAGGAGTCCAAGGGCTACGCGGGCGATCTTGACATGACCACCGAGGATCTGAAGGAACTCGTTGCCGAGTTCAAGCAGATCGTCAAGGACGCCACCGGCGCTGACTTCCCGCAGGACCCCCGCACCCAGATGGATCTTGCCGTCGAAGCCGTGTTCCGCTCCTGGAACACGGACCGTGCCCGCATCTATCGCCGCCGTGAGCGGATTCCGAATGACATCGGCACTGCCGTCAACATCTGCACGATGGTGTTCGGCAACATGGGTGATTCTTCCGGCACCGGCGTGTGCTTCACCCGTGACCCCTCCACCGGTCACCGCGGCGTGTATGGCGATTACCTCGTCAACGCTCAGGGCGAGGACGTCGTCGCCGGAATCCGCAACACGCTCTCCTTGGCCGATCTCGAAAACATCGACAAGAAGTGCTACGACGAACTCGTCGGCATCATGCGCAAGCTGGAGACCCATTACCGCGACCTGTGCGACATCGAGTTCACCATCGAGGACCACAAGCTGTGGATGCTGCAGACTCGTGTGGGCAAGCGCACGGCGGCCGCAGCCTTCCGCGTGGCTGCGCAGCTCGTGGACGAGCGCCTCATCACCAAGGATGAGGCCGTCACTCGCGTGACGGGCGATCAGCTCACCTCGCTGCTGTTCCCGCAGTTCGATAAGGCCGCGGAGAAGAAGGTCATCTCCAAGGGAATGGCCGCCTCCCCGGGTGCCGCCGTGGGCGAGATCGTCATGAACAACGCCCAGGCCGTTGAGCGCACGGCCGCGGGCGCCTCGGTGATTTTGGTTCGTCGCGAGACCAACCCGGACGACCTCGAGGGCATGGTTGCCGCCTCCGGTGTGCTGACGGCCCGTGGTGGCAAGACTTCCCACGCCGCCGTCGTGGCCCGTGGGATGGGTCGATGCTGTGTGGTGGGCGCCGAGGATCTGATCGTTGACGAGGCCGCCGGCACCGTCTACGTGAAGTCCAAGGACACCACCTACAAGACCGGCGACATCATCGCCATCGACGGCACCACCGGCGAGATCTTCGAGGGCAACGTGCCCGTCATGGATTCCCCGGTGATGACCTACATCTCGAAGGGTCTGGAAGCCGGCCTGGCCGCTTCGCCTGACGACGCCACCAAGGAACTGGTCGAGGCCGTCGATGCCATCCTGACCCGCGCCGATGACAAGCGCCGCCTGCTGGTTCGTGCCAATGCCGACAACCCGGAAGATGCCGTTCGCGCCCGCGCGTTCGGTGCCCAGGGCATCGGTCTGTGCCGCACCGAGCACATGTTCCTCGGCGACCGCCGCCAGCTGATCGAGAACGTCATTCTTGCTGAGACGGACGACGAGCGGCAGATTGCCTTCGATGCGCTCACGCCTTTGCAGAAGGGTGATTTCGTCGGCATCTTCTCCGCGATGGATGGGCTGCCGGTCACCGTGCGCCTCATCGATCCGCCGTTGCACGAGTTCCTGCCTGATCTGACCGAGATGTCCGTGAAGCTGGCTCTCAAGGAGGAGCGTGGCGAGGCAATCACCGAGCACGAGCACAAGCTCATGGCCGCAATCCGCGCAAACCACGAGCAGAACCCGATGCTCGGCCTGCGCGGCGTGCGCCTTGGCCTGAAGATCAAGGGCCTGTTCACGTTGCAGATCCGCGCCATTGCTGAGGCATACGTGGAGTGCAAGAAGAAGGGTCAGGATCCGCGCCCGGAGATCATGGTTCCGCTCATCGGCTCGATCCGCGAACTCCAGATCATCCGTGACGAGGCCATCGAGATCTTCAAGGAGATCTCCGAGGCTTCGGGTGTCACCGTGGATCTGCCGGTGGGCAACATGATCGAGCTGCCCCGCGCCGCCCTCACTGCTGAGGACATCGCGCAGGAGTCGGACTTCTTCTCCTTCGGCACCAATGATCTGACCCAGACCACATGGGGTTTCTCGCGCGACGATGTCGAGGCCTCGTTCTTCACGGAGTACTTCGACGCTGCCGTGTTTGGTATCTCCCCGTTCGAGACCATCGACATCCACGGCGTTGGCGCACTCGTGAAGATGGGCGTCGAGAAGGGTCGTTCGGCCAAGCCCGACCTGAAGTGTGGCGTGTGTGGTGAGCACGGTGGTGATCCCACCTCGATCCACTTCTTCGATTCGGTTGGTCTGGACTACGTGTCCTGCTCGCCGTTCCGTGTACCGGTGGCTCGCCTCGAGGCAGGCCGTGCGGCGATCTCCAACGAAGTCGCCTGAGCCGATGTTACGTTCGGGTAGCCGGCGCGCGTAGCCGGATCCAGGGAGCCGTACCAGAAGGCACCTGTGGGCCGGGAACACCACGTACGTGGTGTTCCCGGCCCTTTCCCGTGGAGCGGGGCCGTCGCGGGTGCCGTCTTGTCACCGGGTTGGAGGTTGCTCGCACGAGTGGGCTGGTGCCTCGCGACGATGCCGCTGAACCGTTGATATGGCGTGGTGGCTCTCTCTGTTTCGCCAAATGCACCCTTTGTGCACGAGATACACCGTTAGAACCGCGACTTCGTGGACAAACTGTAGAGTTCGCCGAAGAGAGCAAGCCGCCGAACCATCGTTGCAGCCCCTTTACCCCTTGTGGAGCGCATGAGAGTGCCTGGGCCGTGACAGTGTGACAGGTGTCATCTTTGACCTGCGGGAATGGGGACCTCGGGCCCAATCAGGAATGATCCGATCCGGAAATCGCAACTGGAATGGTTACATCTTTCCATTTCTGAGACCTTCCCCGTTTTGGCAAGGGATAGCTAAGGCTAACCTAACTCTAGGGGCGGTGAATACGGCCACGAGGCCGTTGTTCCCGGCCCGAATTCCAAGCTGACACCAATGATTTCTTGATGATCGCCAAAGAGGATCCCATGAAGCTCTCCGAGTGCCCGATGCGAACACGACTTCGCCTGACGGCCATCAACCTGCCGTCGAAGAACATGTTGCGTATGCAAGAACTCGGCTTGCGCCCCGGTAGTGAAGCCGTGGTCACGCAGCATGCCGGCTTCGGAGGGCTCGTGTTGAATGTTGCGGGTTCCCGGGTTGCAATCGATCATCGCTCAGCCAAGACCATCGAAGCAGAGGTCCTCGCAGCGAAATCCATCATTTCGGTATCCGAGGGAGCAAAGGCATGAGTTGCCCCAACTGCGCCCCAAGTGGTGCGCCGTCAACCGTGGTCCTGGATTCCAAGGGCGGACATCCGTCCACGATCGTTCTGGTTGGCAACCCCAACGTCGGCAAGTCCACGCTCTTCAACCGCGTGACGGGTGCTCGCCAGAGAGTCGTCAACGCCCCCGGCACCACCGTGCACGTGATGTCTGGTGTGTGGAAGTCGCTCAAGGCTCGGGTTCTGGATCTTCCGGGAACCTATTCCCTCATCCCGACCAGCCCGGATGAGGAAGTGGTGACCGAGACTCTGGCTGGAGTTCCCGGTTCTCTCACCGATTCGAGCGCGGGCATGGGGATCGATTTGATTCTAGCGTTGCTGGACGGTGGATCCATGACGCGTTCTCTCTACCTCCTCGCCCAGTTGGCCCAGACCGGTCAACCGGTGGCTGCCGTGGTCACCATGGCGGACGTGGCCGAACAAAACGGTGAGCCCGTGGATGTGACGGCGCTGGCCCGTGCCACGGGAATTCCGGTCATGAGCTTTGATCCGCGCAGCGGCAAGGACTACGCGGTGCTCGATGCCATGGTTTCTTCCGCGCTTGGCTCCAAGCCGCGTATTCGCGGTATTGATCCCGACCTCACGGCACCCGGATATTCGGCACGTGCCACAGCCGCAATGGGCCTCCAGTGCACCGGACCGGACCTGGACGAAAGAGACCTTCTGGCGCAGACCGCCTGTGCTTTCGGCGACAGCCAACTTCCTCATCCTCAATCGAACGAGCCGGTTCGCTCGTCTCGAATTTCGTCGTCGGGCGATCCCTCATCCGACTCCTGCCCATGTTGCGCGGCTGAGGTTGAGGACACGGCCGGTGAGAGCAATGCGGGCGAGGTGGCGCCGTCGTCGTTCGCGAATCGTGAATCAGGCGAGGCCGAAATGGACCGCGCGATGCTGCTCTTCAGCTGGGTTGACAGCGTGGAACAAGACGTTCGCAAGCGCAACGAGAACCCAGCTAGGCTCTCGCGGTCGGACAAGATCGACCGCCTGCTTCTCAATCCTTTCATCGGCACCGGCACGTTCTTCGTTTTGCTGTGGTTGCTGTTCCAAATGGCAGGCTCGTGGGTGGGTCCGATTCAGGACTGGTTCGATGGCGTGTTCGCCTCGACCGACGCCGGTGCCTTCTCACTCGCCAATGGTGTCACGTGGCTGTTGGGTACCGTGGGTCTGGGCGGCAGCTGGCTGGAGTCGATGTTGGTTGGCGGTCTGGTCACCGGCATGGGCGTGGTAGCCAGTTTCTTCCCGCTGATGTTTGTCATCTACGCCGCACTGTCGGTGCTGGAGGACTCGGGCTACATGGCCCGTGTGGCCTTCCTCGGCGACCGGCTGATGCGCCGCATCGGGCTGGATGGGCGAGTCATTCTTCCTCTCATCATCGGGTTCGGATGCAACGTTCCGTCTCTGGCGGCCGCGCGCTCGCTTCCTTCGGCGCGTCAACGGTTGGTCACCGTATTGATCACCCCGTACACGTCGTGCGCGGCGCGTCTGACCATCTACCTCATGATTGGCAAGATTTTCTTTGGTGGGCATGCGGGCACGGTGGTGTTCGCCATGTACCTGCTCTCGCTCTTCATGATCGTGGCGGGGGCGTGGATTCTCAAGCACTTCATCACCAAGGACGAGCAGGCAGCCCCTCTCATGCTCGTACTGCCTGCCTATCAGATGCCGCGCCTGGCCGTGATGCTCAAGACCACCTGGACGCGCGCATGGTCCTTCGTGACCGGCGCCGGAAAGATCATCGTTCTCATGACCGTCGTGGTGTGGTTCATGGCGGCTGTTCCACTCGGTGCCGGTGGTGCAGGGAAGTCCTTTGCGGACCCCGAGCTGGCCATGGAGGACTCCCTGTACGGGAAGACGGCCATGGCCCTGGAGCCGGTATTCGCTCCCGCAGGATTCGGCGAGTGGCACCTGACAGGTGCGCTGATGACCGGATTTGTGGCGAAGGAGACCGTGGTTTCCTCGATCGTCACCTCATACAACCTCGACCCGGAGGTCGACGCCGGAGACGCCGAGGAAAACGGTGACGACATGGGCAAGCTGCCCGAATTGCTCCACCAGTCCCTTGAAGACTCCGCCGGGCACGGTTATGAGGCGCTCGCGGCCTTCGCGTTCCTCGTTTTCGTACTGACCTATACGCCGTGCATGGCCACTGTGGCCGAGCAGGCTAAGTTGATCGGCGGGCGAAAGACCGCCGTGGCGGTGGGGGTGCAGTTGGCTGCCGCTTGGGTGCTGGCCGTCGTGGTATTCCAGATAGGAAAGCTGTTCCTGTGAGCTTCGATGCGAGGATGGCAGTGACGAGCCGGGTTCTGGCAGAGCTGCGGTCCGGTGGCACCGTGGATGCGGTGGCCGCCAGGTGTGGGATGTCTGCGGTCTTCGTCAAGACGATGCTGGACCACTACCGGAGGCTGGGTATGCTGGCGGAAGCGTCCTCGCTGTGCGCTTCGGGGCTGGGGGCGTGTTCACCGGGCGATGACCTCAGCATGGAGGCCACGGTACATTGCGCGGGCTGTCCGTTGGCGGTTCGCCACAGGTAGCCACATGCGAGTGCACGGATCTTCGTACCTGACGGTTGAGTGAGCGAAGCCCAAACCGCGGTACGGGTCCCCTGACTTCGACGTCGCTCGATCGGTGGGGATGCCGGTTCTGTGCATGAATACGCAATCTTGATGGGCATACTGCAGTGGTGGCACTGCAAACTGCTCCTTCAAGAATCGTGCTGTGGGCAGCATGGATACTTGGATTGTTTCTACCGCAGTTCCTCGAGGGTGCTTGTTCCCGAACCGTCCCGAGACTCCCACTCCCATGTCTCCAGAAGTTGGAGACGACCATCGTCAGTCATGGTGATCTGCGACTCGCATCTGCCACTCGCCGTGTCGCCATTCGTATTGAGGTGACTGTAGCGGAACGAAAGAACGTCGCCCGTTCTTGTGCCCACCAGATAGCCGCGCCGAACAGGCCGTCCCGCGTAGGTGGCCCAGATGTCGCCGTCGTTCTCGTGGTAATCGAACACGGTCTCCGGATTGACCTCGCCTCCGTCGGCGGGAACCAAAGAAACAAACCTACGACCGTCGAGAGAAGGGGATCTTGGGACGTCGTTCATGAATCAAACCTACCCGCAGTGCGACGGGTTCGTGTGAAATGGGGGTGAGTTCGAGGCGCGGGTTCCTCGGTTTCGATGTTGCTCAATTGGTGGGGGTGCCGGTACCGCATGATCAGTTGGTCGCCGCACCCGATCGTCGATCCCATCGACCGCCGCGTCTTCGGCCGTCCGAGGTATTGAGATGGCAAAGTGCCGATGTCAAATCGGCGTCCGGCTGCCTTGTGAAAGTGTCTCTCAACACACAAGCAAGTGGGAATATGTGCAAATAGCCGAGAAGTGGCGTCATGCCAAGACTTTTCGAGGAAATGGTGGGAAGTTGCTGTTGCCGTGTCGATGAACAGACGTGCACAAAATGCCTCTTCGCCTAAGGTCCCAGATTCCTGTGATGTCGGTATTGCTACGCTTTCACTAAATCATTACCAATCAAATAAGAATCTGTGAATATAGCCACGAGCTACCGTGGGAAATATTTCAGTAGCTTTGTCCGTCACCCGATCCATGACACCGCCCAGCCCTAGATGAGAAGGAAAATCCGATGGACCAATCAGCTCGTTATGCAGATCTGAGCCTCAAGGAAGAGGACCTCATTGCCGGAGGCCAGCATATTCTGTGCGCCTACAAGCTCAAGCCGAAGGCCGGCGTGGGCTACGTGGAGGCCGCCGCCCATTTTGCCGCTGAGTCCTCGACTGGCACGAACGTCGAAGTCTCGACCACGGACGACTTCACGAAGCAGTTCGACGCCATCGTCTACCACGCAGACGAGGCCACGGAAGAGGTTCGTATCGCATACCCGCTCGACCTCTTCGACCGCAACATCATTGACGGTCGCATGATGATGGTGTCCTTCCTGACGTTGACGATTGGCAACAATCAGGGAATGGGAGACATCGAGAACGCCAAGATGTACGACTTCTACGTTCCTCGCCGTGCCATCGAGTTGTTCGACGGACCTGCCGTTGGAATTCAGGAACTGTGGCGCATCCTGGACCGTCCCGTGGACAACGGAGGATACATCGCAGGAACGATCATCAAGCCCAAATTGGGCCTGCGCCCGGAACCCTTCGCTCAGGCCGCCTACGAATTCTGGCTGGGAGGCGACTTCATCAAGAATGACGAACCTCAGGGCAACCAAACCTTCGCTCCACTCAAGAAAACCATTCCCTTGGTCTACGATGCGATGAAGCGTGCGATGGACGAGACCGGGGAGGCCAAGCTCTTCTCCGCCAACATCACCGCAGATGATCACCATGAGATGATTGCCCGAGGAGAGTTCATTCTGGAGGCCTTCGGACCGGACGCGGACAAGGTGGCCTTCCTCGTGGACGGCTACGTGGGCGGACCGGGAATGATCACCACTGCCCGCCGTCACTTCTCCCGTCAGTTCCTTCACTACCACCGCGCCGGCCATGGTGCTGTCACCTCGCCGAATTCCAAGCGTGGTTACACCGCATACGTGCTGGCCAAGATGGCCCGCCTACAGGGTGCTTCTGGTATCCACGTGGGGACCATGGGCTACGGCAAGATGGAGGGCGCGGCGGACGATCGCGCGATTGCCTACATCATTGAGCGCGAGGAGTACCAGGGACCAGCCTTCTTCCAGAAGTGGTACGGCATGCGCCCCACGGCCCCCATCGTCTCCGGCGGTATGAATGCTCTGCGCCTACCGGGTTTCTTCTCCAATCTGGGACACGCCAATGTCATCAACACTGCCGGTGGAGGCTCATACGGACACATCGACGGTCCCGCAGCTGGAGCACGTTCCTTGCGGCAGGCTCACGCGTGTTGGGAAGCAGGAGCCAACCCGATCGAGTGGGCGAAGGAGCACAGGGAGTTCGCTCGTGCATTCGAATCCTTCCCGGCCGATGCGGACAAGATCTTCCCCGGCTGGCGAGAGAGCCTCGGCGTTTCCGCCTGAGGGATCTGGAGTAGGAGAGAGTAAACCATGGCAGCGCCCACACTTACCCAGTATTTGCTCGATGTTGGCGACCATCAGGACGGGCACGATTACGCCCACGTCATGAGCGCGGTGGCCGTATCGGTGAAGCTGATTGCTGCCTCTGTCAGCCGCGGGCCGCTCATCGTGCCCGAGGCTGCGGAGGGAGATGCGGTTGACCCCAGAACGGTCAACCAGCAGCTGCGCGAGATCGCTGCCTCGATCCTGCTCGATCAGGTCTCCACTGTCCGGCAGTTGGCGGCAATCTCGCTTCTGGGCATCCCGGGGACGATGCCGACATCGTCCCCGTACTTCTCGGTGGTTTCGAGCGGGCCGGAGGCCAGATATCTTCTGGTTGTCGAGGCCCTGCACGGGGCCATGCGGTTGGCCGAGAATCAGTCGGTTGGTCTGTGCTTCTCCATCCTTGAACGGCCCGCGGTCATGACCGGCACTACCGCGGATCATACCGCTGAAGTCCGCGAGGACGATTTCCTGCAAGAGGGGAGCCAGCAACTGTGTGCGGGGCTGGCCCTTTTCGGACCCTCCACCGTTCTGGTCTTGACCACGGGGGATGGCGTTGATGGGTTCACTCTGGACCGGGATGTGGGCAACTTCGTCCTGACGCATCCGCAGATGATCGTGCCGGCCACAACGAGTATCGTAGCGCTCAATCCCACAGGCAGCCCACGCTGGCCGGCCCCGATCAAGCGCTACGTGGAGGAATGTTTGCTGGGAAGCGAAGGACCTCGCGGAGAGGACTTCGTGTTGCGGTGGAATGCGTCAGCCGTCATGGGGGCCTTCAGAGTTCTCATGAACGGCGGGGTTTTCATCGCCCCGGAGCTGGGAGAACGGGACGGAGGAAACGGACTCCCGTTGCTGCACACATGCGCTCCGCTTGCCTTCATCATTGAACAGGCGGGAGGTGCTGCCATCGACTCAACCCAGCGCATGCTCAATTGTGTCCCTTCATCCGCGGGACAACGAGCACCCATCATTTTTGGTGCGGTTGAGGAGGTATCGCGAATCAGAAGATACTTCCTCGAACATGAGAAGGGGTACGACACCGAGCTCACCTATCCGCTGTTCCACAATCGCTCGCTTTTTGCTCAACAGTAGGGAAGAGAAATGTCGCGTGCACACCCGGTGGTGGCGATAACCGGCTCGTCGGGAGCTGGCACCAGCACCGTCACTGATACTTTTCAACAGATCTTTGCCCGAGAGGGAATCACATCCGCGATTGTTCACGGGGACGCCTTCCATCGCTATGACCGAGAGGGTATGAAGCGGATACACGAAGAGGCCGCGCAGGCGGGGGAGGACCCTCCCAGCCATTTCGGCCCCGAGGCCAACCGCTTTGAGGATCTCGAGGCACTCTTCGCCGAGTATGGACGTAGTGGGACGGGAAAGATCCGCAACTACGTCCACGACATCGAGGAGGGGGCACTGTATGGTCAGGATCCGGGAACCTTCACCCCGTGGGAGGACGTCCCGGAAGGCACGGATCTTCTGTACTACGAGGGACTGCACGGTGCAGTGCGAGCCGACACCGTGGATATTGCTCGCCACGTGGACCTGTGTATCGGTGTGGTACCGATCATCAATCTCGAGTGGATTCAGAAACTGCACCGGGACCGCACCAAACGCGGCTACACCACCGAGGCGGTCACGGATACCATTCTGCGCCGGATGCATGACTACGTGCATTACATCGTCCCGCAGTTCTCCAACACGCACATCAACTTCCAACGAGTGCCGGTGGTGGACACGTCCAATCCCTTCACTGCTCGATGGATACCCACCTTGGACGAGTCGATGGTGGTCATTCGTTTTGCCGATCCGCGCGGCATAGATTTCCCCTACCTGCGGTCGATGATCGAGGGTTCCTTCATGTCCCGTGCCAACAGCATTGTCGTGCCCGGCGGCAAGATGGACCTGGCCATGCAGCTCATCTTCACCCCGCTGATCTGGCGGTTGGTCGAGAATGGGCGCAAGGAAAGGGGATTGATCGGTCTCAATGGCGCCAGCGGTGGATTCTAATTCAGTAGCCACGACCGGGAGAGTTCAGTCCTTCGGTCCGAATCCTGAACGGTGTCAATGAGCCGGTCCAATGGGAACGAGAGTCTCCGTTGGACAATGACAAGGGCCCGGTATCTCGCCAGAGGTACCGGGCCCTTGTCATGCGCGTCAAGGCGTTGGTTGTTCCACGTCGTCCTACTTGGGGCAGGCCTCGCCGGAGGTGTCGATCGAGATCAGTCCTGTCGTGGCGGGATTCGAGCTCGCTGACTTTGCGGCACCGACCGAGACCTCTTCGCGGGAGTTCGACGACGACGCGTCACCGGACTCCGAAACGGCGGTGGAATCCTCGTCCTCCGAGAACAGATCCTGTGAGGAGGCGGAGTTGTACTTGGCCTCGTCAAGGATTCCCTCACGCTTGGAGACGATGAGCGGAACCAGAGCCTGTCCCGCCACGTTCACGGCCGTGCGGCCCATGTCGAGGATCGGGTCGATGGCGAGCAGAAGGCCGACTCCCTCAAGGGGCAGACCGAGCGTGGACAGGGTCAGTGTCAACATGACGGTCGCGCCGGTCATGCCTGCGGTCGCCGTCGAACCAATCACGGCCACGAAGGCAATGAGCAGGTACTGGGTGATGTTCAGATCGATACCAAAGAACTGTGCAACGAAGATCGCGGAGATGGCGGGATAGATGGAGGCGCAACCGTCCATCTTCGTGGTTGCGCCCAGTGGTACGGCGAAGCCGGCGTAGGAGGACGGAACGCCCAGATTACGACTGGTGACGCGCTCGGTCACGGGCATGGTGCCGATTGAGGATCGGGAGACGAAACCGAGCTGGATGGCGGGCCACGCACCCCGGAAGTAACTGCTGATGGAGAGCCCGTTGGCGCGCAACAGGACCGGATAGACCACGAAGAGGACCAGGGCCAGCCCGATGTAGATGGCACCGGCGAACCACGCGAGGGAGGCGAGCGAGCTCCAGCCGTAGTCGGCAATGGCGAAGCCGATGAGGCCAACGGTGCCCAGGGGTGCCAGGCGGATGATCCACCACAGAACCTTCTGGATGACAGCAAGCAGGGAAGCGTTGAAGGTCAGGAATGGGTCGGCTTTCTTACCCACCTTGAGGGCCGCGATACCAATCACCAAGGCAATGACGATGATCTGAAGAACATTGGGGCTCAGGTATCCCGTGGCCCCGGTGACGGCGCCGTCCGTGTTGGTCACGGTCTGCACGCCAATGCCGGTTCCCAAGAAGTTGGCGGGGATGATGCCGTTCAGGAAGTCCAACCAGGAGCCGGTTCTACTCGGATCGCCTGCGGCGTCGATTGAAACACCGGTGTTTGCGCCGGGCTTGAGAACGATACCCAGCAAGATACCGATGACCACCGCGATGAGAGCCGTGATCGCGAACCAGATGAGCGTCTTGGCCGCGAGGCGCGCACCGTTGGCCACGCCGCGCAGGTTGGCAATGGAGGCCACGACTGCCGTGAAAACCAGAGGTGGCACCACTGCCCTGAGCAGGGTGACGAACGAACTGCCTATGGTGTTCAAGGTGGACGTGAGCCAATTGGGGTCACCCTGAGGGGTTCCGTTGGGTACCCTGCCGATGCTGAGCGCAAGCCAGCCGAGCAGAACACCCGCCAGAAGGCCGATGACGATCTGCGTGGAGAAGGAGGGCCACGTGATGCGGCGTTTCTTCTCGGTGGTAGTGGTGGACATGTTTTCCCCTTGATGGTTGTGACGTGACCGCACGGAGTTGGCGAAGAGACGATGGGCCCCGGCGGTCATGGGAAGAGTTTCGATGAAGACGAGAGGAGGCTGGACGACGACGAACTGAGTGCGGACCGTGGGAGCTCCCGTTGGTGACGGTGCCGGTCCGGAAGGCTCAACTCACGTGGTCGCCCCGGGCGTCGCCCGATCAGTGATTTGCTCCCGCCAGGAGGATTCGCGAATCGCTCCTGAGCGAAGTGGCCGAACTCGTGGGAACGCAGGCCCTTGAAGACCCGGTTCGCCGCCGGTTTCGAGCGGGTCGAGACCTACGCGGTGCGCTTCAGTGCATGATCGGGCGGCGCGACATGCACATGCGACAGTGACCCGAGAGGGACAGTGTGGCTGCGGTGCTCATGTTGCGTGCGCGGTTCATGGGGCTCCAATGGTTGAGAATCGGCAAGGAATTAACCTACTTGCTTAATTGGTTACTTAAGGGTAGGTCCGTGTGTGGGATGGCGCAAGGCCCAAATACTCCGAATCACACTGTGAGATGCCGCAGACGCAGACGGCCCGGTTCCAGCCAAATCCTTGACACCGGGCCTCGGGCCATGGGAGGAGGCTCAGACGTCCTCGGTCATGTCCTCCAGTCAAGGGAAGGACACCGTGACCAGGAAGTTGGCCACCCGCAGGGAACTGGAACAAGGTGCTCGGCAGCTGAAGCAACCAACGCATGAGAAGAACACAAAGGTCCTAGACGATACCGGGCACAATAGGGGAAGGAGGAAACCATGAATCTCACCGATGATGAACTTCTTGCACGCCTGAGCGAGGAACTGACTGGCGAAGTGGATGGCTCGGCCCGTAGACGCGCCGAGTACTCCACGGATGCCTCCACGTACCGCATGCTTCCTCGCGTCGTCGCCTACCCGAAGGACCGCGCGGATGTCTCGGCTGCGCTCGCGATTGCTCGGGAGACGGGGGTTCCCATCACGAGTCGGGGTGCCGGCACGTCCTGCGCGGGCAACGCCGTCGGCGAAGGAATCATTCTGGATTTTTCACGGTACATGAACAAGATCCTGGACATCGATCCCGAAGCCAGAACAGCTCGGGTTCAGCCGGGTGTCATCGAGTCGGATCTGCAGAAGGCCGCCGCACCCTTCGGGCTGCGCTTCGGCCCCGATCCCTCCACTCAGAACCGAGCCACGTTCGGCGGAATGATCGGCAACAACGCCTGCGGCCCGCACGCCGTCGCCTACGGCCGCACCGCGGACAACGTGCACTCAATGAACGTTCTGCTTGCGGACGGAAATGAGATCACCGCGGGTCGGGGCGACTTCCAGGTACCTGGCCTCAAGCAGATGATCAACGAGCATCTCAAGGTAATCCGCACGGAGATGGGACGTTTCAAGCGGCAGGTGTCCGGCTACTCGTTGGAGCACTTGCTGCCGGAAAATGGTACCGACCTCGCGAAGTTTCTTGTGGGCTCGGAAGGCACGCTCGGCATTGTCACGGAGGCGACGCTACGTCTCGTACCCGTCGCGGCCACTCCCGCCCTCGTGGTATTGGCATATCCGGACATGCCAACCGCGGCCGACGATGTCCCCCCTCTTCTCCAGTTCAATCCGCTCGCGGTTGAGGGCATGGATGCTCAGCTCGTCGAGGTTGTGCGACGTCACAAGGGCAGTGTTCCCGAACTGCCGGAAGGAGGTGGCTGGCTCTTCATCGAGATCGGAGCCGAGGACGGCGAGGACGAAGCCGCGGTGCTGAAGCGGGCGGAAGAACTCGTGGCTGCCTCATCAACCAACTCGTACAGGATCTGTCCCGCGGGGCCGGAAGCCACCGAACTTTGGCGCATCCGCGCTGACGGTGCGGGTTTGGGAGGGCGCACGCCCGATGGAAATCCGGCATGGCCGTGCTGGGAAGATTCCGCGGTTCCCCCGGAGCGGCTCGGCAACTACCTGCGCGATCTGCGTGCCTTGCTCACCAAACATGGACTCGACGGCCTCATGTACGGCCACTTCGGGGACGGTTGCGTCCACATCCGCATCGATTTTCCTCTCGACGACATCACGGGCGTGCCCGTTTTCCGTTCCTTCATGGAGGAGGCAGCGGATCTGGTGGCCTCCCACGGCGGAAGTCTCTCGGGAGAGCACGGGGACGGGCGGGCTCGCTCCGAGATGCTGCCGCGCATGTACTCGCCCGAGATCATCGAGGTGTTCACCGAGGTCAAGAAGATCTTCGACCCGGACAACCTGCTGAATCCCGGTGTTCTTGTCAGACCTGACGCCGTGGATGCCTTCTTGCGCAGACCGGTGGCTCGCGTCCTGGGATACGATGGCGGCTTCCACTTCGAGGAGGACGACGGCGACTTCACCCAGGCCGTGCACCGCTGCACCGGCGTGGGAAACTGCCGCGCCGATCGCTTCGATGCGGGCTTCTTCATGTGCCCGTCCTATGCCGCCACCAAGGACGAAAAGGATGTCACTCGTGGCCGCGTTCGCGTGCTGCAGGAACTCGCGAACGGAAGTCTCATCAAGGATTGGGACTCCCCGGAGGTCATGGAATCGCTCGACTTGTGCCTGTCCTGCAAGGCGTGTTCACGCGATTGCCCCACGGGGGTTGACGTGGCGCGCTATCGCAGCGAGGTCCTCTACCGTGCCTACCGGGGCAAGGTGCGACCGCGTACCCACTACACGCTGGGCAACCTGCCGTTCCTGGCCGGGGTGGTCACCAAGGTGCCCTTCGTTGCGGCACTCGCCAATGCAGTGATGTCGTTTGCGCCGCTGCGCAAGATTGGCTTCCGTATTGCCGGGATCGACCCGCGCCGCGGTATGCCCTCCTTTGCGACCCAACGCTTCTCACGTTCGCAGGACGTGAAGGCGCTTGGCGGGATCGACAAGAAGGAACTGGCCTCTGTGCGCCGCATCGCTCGCTCCCAACTGGCCAGCGAGGGACTTGATGAGAAGCTTGCGGGACGGCGCCATGTGGTGCTGTGGGCGGATTCCTTCTCCGAAACGCTGGATTCACGGGGCGCTCGGGCCGAGATAGAGGTTTTGCAGCGCGCGGGATACACCGTCGTCGTCCCTCCCGAGAACACATGTTGCGGATTGACGGCTATTTCCACCGGTCAGCTGGATGCGGCGAAGAAGACGCTCGGCCGTCTGTTGGAGGTGCTGGCGCCCTTCGCTGCCAGTGGTATCCCGATCGTGGGCGTGGAGCCTTCCTGTACCGCCGTGCTACGTTCGGATTTGGAAGATCTGTTGCCCGACGATCCTCGCAGCGAACTCATCTCCTCGATGACGTACACGTTGGCCGAGCTACTGACCGCGCCTGCGCCGATCGGCCCGGGCGAGGACTTCGAGGTTCCGGATTTGACGGGCGTGGAGATTGTGGCGCAGCCGCATTGCCATCACTACTCGGTGATGGGGTGGAAGGCGGATGAGGAACTACTGAGCAAGAGCGGAGCAACCCTCACCAAGGTCTCAGGATGCTGTGGACTTGCCGGGAATTTTGGTATGGAGCAGGGTCACTACGACGTATCCGTGGCGGTTGCGGAGCAGAAGTTGTTGCCGGCGCTGCGCAATGCACACCCGAACGCCGTGTATCTGGCGGATGGCTTTTCCTGCCGAACCCAGGCCACCCAGCTCGAGGGTTCGCACGGAATCCACCTGGCCGAGCTGCTGCGCGATGGGCGGGACGCGGCTTCGCGAAAGGGCTGATGACGAGGAACGGTTTTGTGCGGCAGCAGCGCGGGTGAACAGGCTGGCCGATTGAAGCTTTGCTCGGGACCCGACTCCGGCTCGTCAGTCGGTCGATCCGGGCGTTGGCTCAGTGAGACTGTGCGATGATGGCCCGTGGTGAAGAACGCGGCGTGTCGCGGTGGAATTGCATCGGGGTGAATCCCGGAGAACTCCATGGAGTTTCCAAGAAGGCCCAGCTAGGCTGCGGTTGTGGGCGGGGTTTCGTGTTCTCCTCAAGGCGACGGCACGGCAACCCCGAGGTTGTGGGTTAGCAACCTAACCTTTTCCACCTGTGGATAACGGGTTCGGTCGACTAAGCTGTATGGGGTGTGGTCGGCCTAGTCAGGGGGTTGGATGGTATGGCAGTCTTCGCTCTAGAGAACGGACGGCTCGTTCCGGCGCATTCGGTGGACGTGGCCGACTCTGGGGTGGTAGACGAATCGTTGACGGCCATACGCGAACGGGTCCTTGATCTGGTCGACGCCCCTCTTTTTCCGGTCGCGTGGCAGAGCGAGCCGCTTGCGGACCAGCACGAAGTACAACGTGAGTCCCTTGTTTGCCTCGATACCACTGGACAGACGGTGACGGTCGAGGTCCTGAGCGTCCTTGACGCGGCGGAACTTCTCGGCGCCCTGGCGCGGGCGGGTCGTCACGGCGAGATGAGTCGCTCCAGCTTGGCCCTCATCTACGGCCAGGGCGCACGTAGTTTTCCGCGGGACTGGCGCACCTTTCTTGATGCTTGCCCTCCCGGTGCGGCTCCGGGCCCGCGGCTCTATCTCATCGTTCTGGAGATAGATCCCGGCGTTCGTTCGGCAGTCGACGCTTTGGCGGGTGCAGGCCTCGACGTCCGGTTGGCCACCTTGCACGATGGCGGCAGCCAAGTTTTCGTTTCCTTCGAAGAAGTGCGCACGCAGGGCAGCCGTCTCGATTCGCTGTTGGGTGCGAGTTCCTTCGACATGCAGGAAATCGCCGCCTCACTTCCGGTGGACGACGACGAGTTCGATGAACTGTCCGATGGCGGCACGGTGATCGACGCGCAAGATGTCGACTCCTCCATTGCGGATGATTCTGGTGCTGTCGATCCCGAAGGTGGCGCCACGGTGTTCGGCAAACCCGTCGCCGATGCGGACGACCCGGCGCGCGAGGTGGTGCAGGGGGAATATCCTGCCACCGAAGCGACTGTCTCCCATGAGGCGAAGACACCGGTCGAGGCGGAGTCCGCCACCCGGGACGAGCGACTGGCCGAGGAGGTCCCGGCCGATTCCGACGATACCCAAGCCGCTCGGCAAGTAGGCCCTTCGGCTGATGAGGCCTACACCGAAGCCGACCAATCCGCGGAGAAAACTGAAGATGCGCCAGAGGGCGCACACGACTCCGCTGTGGATTCGGATGCCGATGGTGGCAATGGTGCGAAAGAAGCGTCCGGATTCGAGGAATCCGCGTACGTCACGGGTGCGACGCTCGATCCGCGCGAGAGCGAGGACATGTCCGAGGGTGAACAGGCGCAGCAGGATGCCGAGCTCGATCCTGGCGACGTATCCACGGGTGACACCGAAGAAGTTGCCACTTCGGCTCCTTCCGCGATGTCGCCGTCGTCCGCACACTCGGTTCAGTCCGCAGACTCTGTCCGCTCGGCCCCTTCACCAGAGGCCACCAATGAAACGGCGGCCACTCCCGCAATGCCCGCCGAAGCCGCACCCGGTGTCTCGTCACCATCTCAATCGCAGGCCCAGAACCCTACCTCCCAATACGACGAGTCCCGCTCCGCCCCGGCCAGCGTACCGGTCGTGCCTCCCGCGGATTCCGCGGATTCTGCGTTGACTGCCGACGAAGCGGCCACGGATGGCGAGGACATCGCGAAGGCGATCGCCGCTTCCGCCGCAACCTTTACTCGTGAGGCGAGTGAGCAGGAGGAGAGGAGACTGCCCTCTCGCCGTCGTGCAGATGCCCGTCGCGAAGGAATGCAGACACGGACGCTACGCGACATGTTGTTGGGAGCGGACGATGGGGCACAATCCGACCAGCAGAGCGAGCCGATATCTCGCGAGAAGGACGCCACCGAGTCCGGACCGGAACACCCGGTCCGGCTGGACGCGCCTCACACGCCGCGCCACCGTGCGCAGAGCGGAACCACCAACACCGAGATACCCAATCCACTGGCAAAGGTTCAGGGCTACGAGGGTCCATCCGCCTTCGCCCAGTCCGCCTACGAACGGGAGCAGTCCAGACGCAGGGCTGAGCAACTGCTGTGGGAGAACTCGGCGCCTCAGAGTGAGGAAGCCAGCAATCGCCCGCGACTGATTTCTGAGTCCAGCGCTGCCACGTTCTCCTCGGAGGCCGTGGCAGAGGCTGCCGAAGAAGACATGGTCTCCCCGGCGGGCCGGCTCATCGCCATCGCCCAGCGACACGGGGCACCCTTCACCGTGGTGTGGCGCCAGCGCCGCCGCAACATCAATCTCAAGGCGCGCATCACGCCGTGGGGAACAATCGTACTGAGCGACGGCCGAGTCTTCACGGATCCCACCGTTGCGGCACGCAGGGCCTCCGGCATGGAGTCCATCGATGGGTGGCGAGTGTGGCGCATCCCCGGCGGGAAGAGACTCGGGGATCTCTGAGAGACGGTGTCATTGGGACATGACCACCGGCACAACCTCCGACTCACGGCCTGACATTGCGAGGTGGCTCGGGTCTTTGTGGTGCCGAATGGGATGATTCACCTTCCCGGTGACGAGCCAACGGCCTCCTCCGGGAGCACGTAACCGGCGATGAAACGCTGGATCTCATCGAACGCTTGATCGCGTACCTCGCGGCGGGACAGAATTACGTCGTGGATCGCCTTGTCCAACTTGACGAGTGTGACATGAGTACCCAGCTCGGGTACACGCTTCCAGATCTGGGCCACGTCCAGTACGCCGTCGGTCTCTCGGAAAACCTCACTCCACTCGGTGGCGGAGTTTGAGCGGCTGGATGTCAGAACCAGAATCGGGCAGACGATGTCCAAACCTTCGGCGACCCGTGATTGCCCGTTGAGGATGGCGGAGAGCCACGCAGCGCGCACCGGCCACGAGGGGCTGACGCGCAGGCGCGGGTCGGGTTCCCATCCCGTGGTCCAGAACGGATCGTCACTGCCTTCGGGGACGCCGGGGATCGCCTCCATGCCGGGAGCCAGAGCGGCTGTCAGAACGCGCTGATAGTGGCCGGCATCATTCACCGGGATGATTGTTCTCGGGGCGGTGCGGGCAAGCATGTCAATGATTGGGCTACTCAGCTGGCGCAGCATCGTTGATGCCTGAAACTCCAGCCAGGGGGCGTTGAGGACGAGGCCGGCGATGGCGCCCGGGTGGCGGTGTGCCCACAAGGAGGCAATCAGTCCGCCCGTCGAATGTCCATAGAGAATTGCGGGTATTGAGTAACCGTGTTCACCGAAGATCACGTCGAAGCAGGCGTGGAGTTCGTCGTCATAGTCCCGCAGATCGCGGATGAATCCGAAGGTCTGCCACTCCCGAAGACTTCGACCGTACTTGCGCAGATCAACTGCGTAGAAGACTCCCCCACCCAGGGCGACTCGGTGCGCCAGTTCGCGCTGGTAGAAGTAGTCGTTCCAGCCGTGCAGGGCGAGGAAGACGAACCGCGGCTCGGCGGGAGGCTGGGGGCCATGAGGGTCCAGCTCGGGAACGTACTTCACCAGGGTGGTGACGACATCGCCCTCCTCGTCCGGGTCCAGTGGAATCGTCATCTGCAGGTATCCCGGCCCCAGCAGATCGTCCTCCCAGGTGTTCATACCCTTATTGTGTCACTCGGGCGGGAGAGTGGAAGGGCTATTCCGCGAGGTTCTGTGTGGCAAGGAAGTCCGTGAGTATCCGCGTCACCTGATCATTTTCCACCAGGAAGCCGTCGTGGCCATGGCGTGAGGTCACGGTGACCACGGGCCCGGAGCCGGGCAACTTCTCCGCCAGCTCGGCCATGTCCTTCGGATAGAAGAGGCGATCGCTGTCCACCGCCACGACCAGAGCGGGCATCGTGAGACTGGCCAGCACAGCGTCCGTTCCGCCGCGCCCGCGCCCGATGTCGTGGGTCATGAATGCCTGCGTGATCGCGAGGTAGGAGTTCGCGTCGAAGCGCATCGCCAGCTTGTAGGCGTGATAATCGAGGTAGCTCGCCACCGCGTAGCGTCCGTTGTGGAGCGGATCCTCGCCGTCTTGGGGAGTGCGGCCGAAGCGCACGCCCATCTCCGGCGCACAGCGGTAGGTCAGGTGCGCGATCTGGCGTGCCAGGCCCATGCCGTCGGAGGGTCCTTCGCCATCGGGCGTGCCGTAGTAGTTGCCTGCCCTCCACTTGGGATCCTGGAAGATGGCGAGCTTCTGGAAGTGTGCGTAGGCGATCTGCTCCGCCGTGGACGCCGGGCCGGATACCAGGACCGCGATGGCGCCCGTCCTTCGCGGGAACGAGGCCGCCCACTCCATGACGAGATTGCCGCCAAAGGAGGCCCCGGCGATGAGCGCCCACTTCTCGACGCCCAGCCGTGTGGCCAGCTTGGCCTTCACGGACACCATGTCCCGCATGGTGATCTCGGGGAAACGCGGTCCCCATGGGCGCCCGTCGGGCGCAATGGAGGATGGTCCGGTGGTCCCTTGGCAGCCACCCAGTACGTTGGGGCACACCACGAAGTAGCGGTTGGTGTCCAACGCCTTGCCGGGCCCGACGATCTCCTTCCACCAACCGCTGTTGCCGGACCTGCTGGTGGCGTGAGAATCTCCGGTCAATGCGTGGCACAGCAGAATTGCGTTGGATCGGTCGGAGTTCAGAGTGCCCCAAGTCTCGTACGCCACGCGCACGTTGGGTAGGCGGCAGCCCAGCTCCAGCTCTTGAGGACCAAGGTCCATGAACTGCCGCTCGCCGGGGTCATCACCTTCCATCCACGCTCCGGAGGCGGGAATGCCGATCCGGGGTCGCGGAGCGTACCCGGTGTCGAAGTCGCCGATGGGTTCGGCATCCGTGACGGGATCGAGTGGAGGGTGGCCCACGAGGTACTTGGGGCTCTCTGAGTAGCTCATTGTTTTAAGCTGTCACCGCCGCAGCCGCCGCCAGGCCGCGCTCGATGTCCGCGAGGATGTCGTTGATGTCCTCCAGACCGATGGACAAGCGAATGGTGCCGGCGGAAACTCCCGCGGCCAACAACTCCTCGTCATTCATCTGCGAATGTGTGGTGGAGGCAGGGTGGATGACGAGCGAGCGTACATCTCCGATGTTGGCGAGGTTGGAGAACAGCTCGAGAGCGTCCACGAAGGCGACACCGGCCTCGCGGCCTCCCTTGAGCTCGAAGGTGAAGACGGAGCCGGCACCCCTGGGGGCGTATTTCTGTGCCAGCTCGTAGTAGGGCGAGGTGACCAGACCCGAGTACTGGACATGCTCCACTTCTTCTCGCTTGTCGAGGAATTCGGCAGCTTTCTTCGTATTTTCGAGGTGACGCTCCACGCGCAGTGAAAGGGTCTCCAAGCCGATGCCGATGAGGAAGGCGTTGAAGGGGGAGATGGCTGCGCCGGTGTCGCGCAGCAGGGTGGCGCGAATGCGAGTGACGAAAGCGCCCGGCCCGATGTCGGAGAATGCAAGTCCGTTGTAGCTCTCATCCGGGGTTGCCAGCAGTGGGAACTTGCCGTTGGCCCAGTTGAAGTCACCTTTTTCGACGACGACGCCGCCCACTGCGGTTCCGTGACCGCCGAGGAACTTGGTGGCCGATTCGACAACGATGTCCGCGCCATGCTCGAAGGGACGAACGTTGTACGGGGTGCCCACGGTGTTGTCCACGACGAGTGGGATGTCGTGCTCGTGGGCGATGGCCGCGAGGGCCTCGATGTCGAGGATGTCACCCTTGGGGTTGGGGATGGTTTCGCCGTAGAGAGCCTTGGTCCTGTCCGTGATCGCGGCGCGCCAACTTTCGGGATCGTCCGGATTTTCCACCCAGCGCACGGTGATGCCCAGTTGCTTCAGCGTGATCTTGAAGAGGTTGTAGGTTCCTCCGTATAGCGACGGGGAGGAGACGATCTCGTCCCCGGCCTGCGCGAGATTGAGAATGGTGTAAAATTCCGCGGCTTGACCCGAGGAGAGCAGCAACGCGGCTGCACCGCCCTCGAGGGCCGCGATCCGCTCCTCGATGACGCCCTGGGTGGGGTTGTTGAGACGCGTGTAGATCGGGCCGGCGTCCGTGAGCGCGAAGCGCCCCGCGGCCTGCTCGGCATCCTTGAAGACGTAGGACGTGGTCTGGTAGATCGGCAGAGCACGGGCCCCGTGATCCGAATCTGGCTGCTGTCCGGCGTGAATCTGGATGGTGTCAAAAGACCAGTCATTGGTGTTTGGCATTCTTGCTCTCCCTGAGTATGGGGAGCGGGCGGCGGACACGCCGGTTCATTCAAAGCGTCCCTACCAGCCCGCGCATATCTATGTTCCGATCGGCTGGAAAGCGCACGTCACGTCCGAAGACGGTGGCGCGCTAGTTGGGCATTCGCTTGAACATGTATCAGAGCATAGGGGACAGTGCCACCGAACCGTCAAGTTGCGAGCGGGGGAATCTCAGGACTTGAGACCTATAAGAATGGTGAAAATATCAATTTTGTGGCTCGGGAGAACGGTGTTAAAGGTGAGAGAAGTGATAAAGATGTGAATGATGTTCCAATTTTGGCCGAAATGTTATAGATTCGTAGCCGTGTAGAGATGTTGCGTTACCTCGCTGTGAGATTCGGATAACGATCTGAGCAGGGGTGACGGCATCGAGTGTTCGAACAGACGGAGTAATTCGTGGAGAAGTTCAAATCTCGGCGATCATTGGCTCTCTCGGCAGCTATTGCGATCGTAGCGGGCGTAATTGTGGCCCCAGCCAGTGCCGACGATGAAGACAAGCTGGCACAGTCGAAGGCGGCTGAACAGACAACCGAGTCCTCCCTGGCGGGCGTGGAGGTGCGTTTGGCACAGCTGGCCAGCGAGCGCGATGAGCTCGGCCTTCAGGCTGCCGAGGCGGATGCCAAGAGCATCGACGCGGAGCGCAAGCTCACCGATGCCATTGGTGATGCCGCCGCCGCACATGCTGCTGCCGATGCCGCGGCGGAGAAGGCTGATGAAGCGAAGGCCGAATTGGGTCGGATCTCCACGGCTTTGTATCGAGACGGTGCGGGATCGATTTCTGGTGCCAACTACATTTTCGGCGCCTCCTCGCTTGCCGATGCGAGTTCGAAGGCGCGCGCGTACGACTTGGTGGGACAGGACGCCGACCAGCAGGTTCAGGAGTTCGTGGCCCTGCAGGATGTCGCCGATTCGATGAAGCGCGAGGCTGATCGGAAGACGGAGATCCAGAACGACGCCGCGACCGATGCGCAGAAGGCCGCTGATGAGGCCGCCGCCGCGCACTCCGACGCCGAATCCCGCCTCTCCGAGATCAGCTCCGAACGCGATGGCTTGATCAACCAGCTCGCCGTGCAAAAGGGCACGACAGCCGAGATCGAGCGTGACATTCAGGACAAGAAGGAAGCTGAGGCCAAGCAGAAGGCGGAAGAAGAACAGAAGCGCGTGGTCGAGCAGGCGCAGGAGGAAGCAATTCGCACGCCTGCGCAACCCGCTCCCACGCAGCCTGCTCCTTCCCAGCCAGGCACTCCCAGTGACACGGGAGAGGGCACTGCCCCGGCCCCGCAGCCGACCACACCGGCGCCCGCGCCGCAGCCG
>WPCI01008182.1_pt1 | contig 75216 bp, 70 predicted proteins | sample 5399871 | NCBI WGS metagenome assembly WPCI01 (sample SAMN12869469, study PRJNA574797) | sludge metagenome | isolation source: wastewater treatment of pH7 | place: China:Beijing | collected 2019-05-20 | reverse complement strand
AGTTATATGGATTATGGCTGGGCCAGCTCGCGCCGGTACTGCTCTGCCCACTCCGAGTACGGGTGGTTAACTAGGGAGTCGTTCGAGAACCGGGCGTCGTTGGTTACCTCTGCCAGGCAGAAGTCCGGCACGATCAGGTTTGTCACCGGTGAGGTGCGTTCGCATTCGGCGATGATCAGCGGGGCGTTCTCTCCGCTGAACTGGTCGATTACCCAACCGTCTTCATCCAACCAGACGCCGTAGCGGCGTTTGGATAGCGTGATCCCGCCGAGCAGCGACATCTCGATGCCAACGTTGAGGTCTAGTTCGCGCTCCGCCTCGTACCGAATCCCGCTATTGCCCGGCCCCTTGACCGTGAGCATGCACAAATCGAAATCCTGGGCGAACAGCTCGATCGGCTCTTTCCCGGAGGCATCCTGGGGAAGATGGCGCCGGGCCTCGGTCGCCTGCAGCCGGATCCGCAGTCCGTATCCGCCGGCCGCCAGGAAATACGTTTGAACGATGACGTTCGGGCGCTGATCGCGCAGAAGGTCGGCTGGGAGCTGCCGGACCAGAAACCGGCGTTCGTACTCAAAGTCCACTTCGTCGGAGCGCATGAGTCCAGTCTACAAGGACAGTTGGGCCTGGTGGCGGTCAAGGCACCTGCTAAGTCAATTGATTGTTGAAAAATCGGCGATATGTAGCAACAGAATGATGTCCGTGCAGGTGAGGTCCATGCAAGCTACTCATTAATAAATCATTTGGTCGATTCTGCATGAGGCCCAACCCGAATGCGATGAGGTTTTGCACAGGGACATCGGTCCCACCGGGGACGTTGTGCTGATCTCTTCAGGGTGCAAATGGCGGAAACTGGCGGACTTGAGACGATCTGTGCAGGTCCAGCTCATGTCGCCTTCCCAGACTTGGCATTATCCCTGAACGTGCGCTGGGATGCAAGTATGGTCATCGTTTTTCTTCTGACTACGTAGCATTATGTGACATATGAGGTCTGGACATTAATTCATTGGGGCGTACTATGGAAAAGAACTTCGAGTTGGCTAGGCCAGATACCTATCAACCTTAGCTTGCTCGAGTTCCCCATTGGTGCGTGGTGTTGACTAAAGAGAGCAGTGATGAAGAAGTCTTTGAACTGGGTCTATGGTGGGTTTGACGTTCTGGCCTGGTGCATAGCCACTCTGCTAGCCGTGGCGCTCCGCTACGACGTTCACGTGAGCGCGGCCGAATGGAAGTCCGCCGGGCTGATTCTCGTGGCGGCGGTTCTTCTGCAACTGGCCTTTGGCTACGTCTTCTATCTCTACCGAGGGCGCCATCGTTGGGGATCGTTTGAGGCGGTCCGTGAGGTGGCCCTGACTGCAGTGATGACCGGTCTCTCCCTGTGGATCATCACCTTCCTTTTTGTCGATCATCTGCATCTTTCTCGGACCATTGCCCCAATCGCTACTGGATTTGCGCTGCTGTTCATGTTCTTTAGCCGATACGTGGGTCGCCTGATCGCTTCCGAACACCTCACTCGAGCCAAGCAGGGAAAGCCGGTGATCCTGATCGGGGCCGGCTATGTGGGCGAGCACTTGGCGCGGCGGCTGACAACCGACTCCAATGCAGAGCTCATGCCCGTGGCTTTCCTGGACGACGATCCCGATAAGGCTCATCTTCGACTGTGTGGCGTACCCGTCCGGGGGACCATTCAGGATCTGCCCAAAGTGGCCCATGAAACCGGCGCCACGCAGGCGATTGTCGCCTTGGCGCAGCCTTCCCCCACGCTTTTGCGCGACATTCAGGCACAGGCCAAGCAAATGGGCCTGAAGGTAATGATGATGCCTCCGCTGGAGCAGGTGCTCCGCTATGGCCTGAGTGAGAATCGTCTGCGCGACCTATCTATTGAAGACCTCCTCGGTCGCTCGGTGGTCGACACCAATGTGGAAGAAATCGCCGAGTATCTGAGCGGGAAGCGCGTATTGGTCACCGGTGCTGGTGGCTCGATCGGCTCACAGCTTTGCGCAGAGATCACCAAGCACAATCCGTCCGAGCTGATCATGCTGGATCGTGACGAGACGGGCCTGCAGCAGACGCAGCTGAAGGTTCGAGGCAACGGGCTGCTGGACTCTAACGAGGTAGTTCTGGCGGATATCCGGGATCGGGAAGCGCTGGAAGAACTGTTCCTGAATCGGCGCCCCGACGTGGTGTTCCACGCGGCTGCGCTCAAACACCTGCCGATGCTTGAGCAGTATCCGGATGAAGCTTGGAAGACCAACGTGCTTGGCACCTACAACGTCCTGTGCGCGGCCGATCGGGCCGGGGTCAAGACGTTCATCAATGTGTCTACCGACAAGGCGGCTGATCCGACCAGTATCCTGGGCCTGTCAAAGCGCTTGGCGGAGCGGCTGACCTCCTGGATGGGTCAAAAGAATGGCGGCCGCTACTTGTCCGTTCGGTTCGGAAACGTGATTGGGAGTCGTGGCTCCATGCTGCCGACGTTCCACCGGCTGATTGAAGAAGGAAAGCCGCTCACCGTTACCCACCCGGATGTAACTCGATACTTCATGACGATTCCTGAGGCTTGCCAGTTGGTGCTGCAGGCGGGCGGAATCGGCCGAGTCGGCGAGGTGCTTATCCTCGATATGGGTGAGCCGGTGCGGATCCTGGACATTGCCGAGCAGATGATTGCTCTTTCCGGGAAGGATATCGAGATCGTCTTCACGGGCTTGCGTGAGGGTGAGAAGCTGGATGAAGTGTTGCACGGAGAGTTGGAACAAGAGGATCGTCCGTTCCACCCCAAGATCTCCCACGCGGTGGTTGAACCGCTGTGCCGTGACGGTCTCAGCCTCGATCAATGGCACGAAATGGTCGCGCTCGAGCCCGAGCAGAGGCGACAGGTTGATCAGTACGTCAACCAAACGGTTTGAGCCCTCTGCCCCCGGTTCTCGGCTGGTTCAATTAAACGAGGCTCGAGGATCAAGGGACACCGAGGGGGCTCTCCTCTGCAACAAAGCTGACCTGGTGATTGTCCCAAGTTCAGAGTCGGCTAACCTGGAAAAATGAGCATAAGGACGTCAAGTGAACGATAGAATTCATCTCTCATCTCCGGATGTCACACAGTTGGAGGAGGACGCCCTGGTCCGTGCGATCCGCTCCGGGTGGATTGCCCCTCTGGGGCCGGAAGTTGATGCGTTTGAACGGGAGCTGGCGGACTATTCACAGCGGGACTACGCCGTGGCGCTCTCGTCGGGAACGGCGGCCCTGCACCTGGGACTCCTGGCGCTGGGCGTGCAACCAGGGGATGCGGTGCTGACCTCATCCCTTACGTTTGCGGCCACTACCAATGCGATTGTCTACACCGGGGCCGAGCCCATCCTGGTCGACGCTGACTCGACCGGCAACATCGATCCCAATCTGCTGGAAGAGGCATTCGCTACGCTGCAGCAGGAGGGCCGTTCGGTTAAGGCGGTGGTACCGGTAGACCTGCTCGGGAAAGTGGCCGACCACGAGCGCATTCAGGAGATCGCGGCCAAATACGGTGCCAGTGTCCTGTCCGATGCAGCCGAATCGCTCGGTGCCACGCGGGCCGGCAAACCCTCCGGAGCTTTCGGAGTGGGCGCAGCCATTTCATTCAACGGCAACAAGATCATGACCACTTCTGGTGGGGGTGCCTTCCTGACCGACGACAAGTCGTTGGCCGACCACGTCCGCTACCTGGCGACGCAGGCCCGACTACCGGTCCCGCACTACGAGCATGTGGATATTGGCTATAACTACCGCCTGTCCAATCTTCTGGCGGCGCTTGGGCGCGCCCAGCTCTCGCGCCTCGATGGCATGATCGAGCGGCGCCGCCAACATCGCCTTGCCTACTTGAACCTGTTCTCTGGTGTTCCAGGGGTTGAGATCTTCGGCGAGCCCTCGGGAGCCAGCGGCGGACCCAACCGGGACAACTTCTGGCTTACTACGATTCTGATCGATCCGACGAAGGCCGGGTTCACACCCGAAGAGCTGCGCGTTGCCCTGGCGGACAAGAACATTGAGGCTCGGCCAATGTGGAAGCCGATGCATTTGCAGCCGGTGCACTCGAGCCGCCGAGCCTTCATTACGGGAGAAGGGGAACGTCTTTTCGATCAGGGCCTATCCTTGCCTTCCGGCTCAGTATTGACCGATGACCAGTTTGAGCGGGTGTGTGCTGAGATCCAGTCATTCCTCGCTGCACGCCAGCGCTAGTGGGAGCCCGAACATGAAGAGAATCAACGTCCTACTGTGTTCGGCTGGCCGCCGCCCCTACCTGGTCAAATGGTTCAAAGAGGCGTTGACGCTCAACCAGCTTGGTGGCGAAGTAATCGTGGCGGATGCGGATTTGACCGCTCCGGCGAAAGCTTTCGCCGATGGATTCCTCCAGGCTCCCCCGGTTGAGGATCCGGCATATCGGACCTGGCTCCTGGAAACCATTGGGCAGCGCGAGATCTCAGTAGCCTTCAGCATCAACGATTTCGAGCTGTCCACCTGGGCCAATCTTGGTGAGGATGACGACGAGCTGAATCGGCTGATCCGGCTCTCTCGCCAAACGCAAGCCCTGGCCGAGGACAAACTCGCCATGAGTCACCTGCTGACTTCAGCTGGGTTGACGAACCCTCCCACCGTCTTGGCATCGGCAGCTGAGACGCTCAACGGAGAAGCTTGGGTGACCAAGGGGCGGTATGGAAGCGGTTCTCGAGGGTTGGCTTTTGTCTCCAACGAGGAGCTGTCATCGGCCATCAGCCGGGCGGTGGACGAGGTAACCGGTCCGACCGGGGGGAAGCCGAGGAGCTTGAGCGAGGCCCTCGACTGCCTGATCATCCAGCCCCGAATCGAAGGGCAGGAATACGGCCTCGACGTCGTTGCGGATCTGGACGGGAACTTTGCCGGAGTACTGGCCCGAAAGAAGATCGCGATGCGCAACGGTGAGACCGACAAAGCAGTCAGTGTCGATCCCGCTCCGTTTGTCGACTTGGCCCGCAAGCTCGTGGGAGTGTTGGGTCACCGCGGAAGTGTCGATGTTGACGTAATTCAAGATGCGAACGGTGACCTATCGTTGATCGACATTAACCCTCGCTTTGGCGGCGGGTACCCGCTTTCCCATCTGGCTGGAGCTCACCTCCCAGCAGCCGTTGTCGCCTGGTGTGCGGGCTTGGCTCCGCAGTCCGATTGGCTGCAGTGTGAGCCGGGAGTAGTTGCTGCCAAGTACGTCGAGGCAACAGTCGTGCCATTGGTTGAGGCGGAGCTACCAGATGGGGGATAAGCTTCCTCAACCCAGCAAAACTCGCTTGCCCGTGGTCGTTATTGGAGAGGCCGCGGTGGTAGGGGTTGTGCAGTTTATTCCCATGATTGCTCTCGACGTGCCTCAGTATGCTCTTTATGCTGCGATCTACCTGTGGTACGGGGCGCTGCTTGCGTATCTTTTTGCTTCGCTGTCAGATGTCTGGGCGCGTATCTTTCGGACCTCTCGCTCTGAGTACTCTCGAGCCAGTACCTACTATTCCGTTCTCACCTCATCGGTCATTTTCTCGATCTTGATCACTACCGCCGGGATGCTGGTCCTTCAGCAGGGATGGCTGCTCTCCGCTCTCTCGGGCTTAGCGGTGGGCTTGGCTTTGTACCGGGCCGGTTCCCGCTACTATCTAGTTGCGGTAGGTCCCGCACTTAGAAGCGGGATGGCTGATCTCTGCGCAGCGGTACTGTCTGTTCCACTGATCCTGGTGTGGATTAAGTCTGGTCACTACGGCACCGAAGCTGCGATCGCTACCTGGCTGTTCTTGACTCTGATCTACATGCTGGTGACCTGGTCCCTCCCCAGGTTCAGTCTCAAATTGACGGGCTCGTGGTTCCGCCACAATCGCAGGACCATCACCGCGATGGCAACTGAAGCCACCCTGATGAATATCTCGTCTGTGGGCACTCCCTATTTGGTGGGTGCGGCGGTCGGCGCGGTGGGCATGGCCGCCTTGCGGAGTGCAACCTCTGTCGCATATCCGGTCCGGCTGATTTTGAGTCCGCTGAGGTCGAGAATTGTGGTCGGAGCTTCTGGGACGCTGATGAGACTGTGCGGGCAAGCCTCCATCTTAGGTTTGGTGCTTGGGTCCGGCGCCGCAGTGGTCCTGGCGCTCTTCAATGGGCTCGGGTTCTTGCCCCATTCTGCCTTGGCCTTGCTGTCGAACTATGCCATCCCCGTCGGGGTCTATGTCGCGGGGACCGCTCTGTCCACCACGCTGCAGTTCTGGGCGCGAGGACATGATGCAGGCCGAATCCTCCTGGTGAAACGGCTGGTACACACCGCGGTAATTCTGGGTGGAACGCTGATTGGCGCTGTGTTTTTCGGGGTCGAGGGCGCGATGTGGGGAACTGCCGTCTCCACCTTACTGACTTCGGTTCTTTGGCTGATGGGCACTAGGAACAACCGACCTGCCGCAGCCGCAGCACAACGAGAAGAGGGACAGTGAATCAACATTTTCAACAGGTCGTTGCAACGCTCTGTCTACTGGTGATCAGTCCGCTCCTGCTGGTCATCTCTGCCATCATCTGGATTGTTGATGGCTCCCCGGTGATTTTCCGCCAGACCAGGGTCGGTCGAGGCGAAAGAGAGTTCACCATCCTCAAATTTCGAACCATGGTCAACGGGGCCGACCAGCAGTTGGGGGCAGGAGGAAAGCCCAAAAGTCGGCTGACAAAGACTGGCAAATGGCTACGGAAGTCCAGTCTCGATGAGCTTCCCCAGCTGGTTAACATCAGTCGGGGAGAAATGGCTTTCGTTGGACCAAGGGCGTGTCTGCCGGAAGTGGCGGCGAATATTCCCCCTGCACTGCGGGGGAGATTCAAAGTCCTGCCCGGGGTCACCGGACTGGCCCAAGTGTCAGGTCGAAACACGGTTCCCTGGTCAAAGCGGCTAGAACTTGACACTGAGTACGCCCAAAAACGGTCGACCTGGCTTGACCTGAAGATCCTGGCTCGGACCGTAGTTGTGGTGTTCTTTGGGATCGGGTTCGTTCCCGATCGAAACACCGAAGAGACTGACGATCTGAACCTGCTGGGAAAAGGAAGTGAGGGGTGAGCGTGAGCAAGAAAGTACTGCACGTTGCTAAAACCGCCAATGGGGGTCGGTTCATTGGCTTTCAGCTTCCTCACCTCACTAAGGCCGGCTGGGAGGTGCACTTGGCGGTTCCCGGACCGGGGGTCTTGGCTGAGATGGCCAAAGCCGCCGGCGCCGAAGTTCACATGGACTCTGGTTTAGGTGGATCTTTGCCGAGCGCTGCCCGCCACCTGTCGGGTTTGCTAACTTCAGTTCAACCGGACCTGGTTCACGCTCATTTTGTCCACTCAACTCTGGTGGCCAGAGGAGCTCGGATCCAAAGCCGAGTGAAGCCGCCGATCCTGTTCCAAGTTCCAGGCCCGCTCCATTTGGAAAAGACCCTTCCCCGGTTGGCAGATATTCGAACGGCTGGAGCTCAAGACCACTGGGGTGCTGCCTGCCAGTGGACTTTCCAGAAGTATCTGGAGTCCGGGGTTCCCGCCAACCGAGTGCACGTGCTGTACTACGGCAAAGACTTGGGGGATTATCCGATTGGTGAGGTGGAACGAGATAACTCCGAGTCGAGAGCTGATCTTAGGCGGCAACTAGGGCTGCCTGTGGACAAAAGACTGATCATGATGGTGGCCCACGTCTATCCGCCCAGGAGGGGACGAACGAGGGGTATCAAGGGTCACGAGTACTTCCTTGAGGCACTGGCGCAGGTTCAGCGGCGGTCGCCTGATGCGATCGGCGTGATCGTCGGCGGTCCCCGTCCAGGCGCCGATGAGTACTTCAATGCCCTCCAGCAAAAGGCAGCTTCGCTCAGGGCCGAAGTCTTGTTTCTTGGATCCAGGTCGGATGTGACGGACCTATACCGGGTGGCAGATCTGGCGGTACACCCGAGCCTATCGGAAAACCTGGGCGGAGCGGGAGAATCGCTGCTGTTGGGCGTGCCGACTGTGAGCACCAGCGTCGGTGGGTTCCCAGATATCGTGCGGCCCGACGTGACCGGGTTGATGGTGCCACCGCGCGACTCGCGCCAGTTGGCAGAGGCAATCCAACGGGCGTTGGATATGCCCGAGCAAATGCGAGCAATGGCGCTTGAAGGGCAAAAATGGGTGCTCCGAGTGGCGGATGCCGCGACGAACGCCGGCAGAGTGATGAACGTGTATGAGGAGATGACGACGTGAGTAGGTTGGTGCGAAAGCTTGAGGCGGGCGATCTGCCGCTGAGAAGTGCCTGGCTGCGCCACGAACAGGCACAGGGAACCATGTTCCTGCAGGGAAGCTTCTCTGAGGACGACACTAGAGCCTGGTTCGACCGGATCTCGGGGGATAGCACCAGGATGGACGTAGTCCTGGAGGACGAGGGAGTCCCGGTTGCCGCCGGTGGGATCACTGGAATCGGGAGTGACCGGCCCGCAGAGGTTTATGCCTTCGTCTCCCCGGATGCGCGGCGAATGGGATACGGGAAGGATCTGGTCGAGGCGCTCTGTGCCTTGGGACTGGGAGTCCTGCAGCTGAATCGCCTTTACCTGTGGGTCCACGGCAACAACCGACCCGCCCTGAAGCTATACACCAAATGCGGGTTGCGGCAGGAAGGCTGCCTTCGACAGCACCTAATGGTTGAAGGGCAATGGATCGACCGAATCGTGATGGGAATCCTGGCTGAAGAGTGGTCGGCTCCGGCGGAGCCACAATGGGAGTTGGAGCCAAGTTTGGCTGAGCGCGGGCCCCGACCGTCCAATCGATGATTCGATAGAGTGTGTCAGTAGGGGCAAAGCGTTCGCGGGGCGAATGAAATCAGGAACAAGCGTGAGGGGGGATTGAATGGACATTATGCCAGCTGACCTTGTGTTCCCCCTACTAGTTGTCATCCTGCTCGCGGAACTAGTTGGTTTGGCCATCTTCCATAAGGTTTTGGGGTTCAGGTCCACACTGTTCTTCGTCACTGTCACACTGATGGTTACGCTTGCGGTGACAAGTGTGCGGTACGCCCTTGCGGTGACTAACTTGGACCCAACTGACCTGACATCCGACACATACCGCTACCTTTTGATGGGGTCCGAGCGGGCCGCTCTGGGCTTGCCCACCTGGGGGGACCTGTTCGCGAGCGACGGCACCATGGGCACTATTGCTATCAGTCAATTGTTCTTCCGACTGCTCGGTCCCAGTTGGTTGGTGGTTTACGTTGCCGGGTCACTTGTTGGCCTGGTTGGGTGCTGGCTGATTGCCGCCGCCATTGTAGTGGTGGTGCAACCAAAGACCCTCTTCTGGCCTTTGCTGGCGGTCCTATTTCCGTCCTCACTCTACTGGTCGTCAAGTTTCGGCAAGGAAGCTTTCAGCTTTCTGCTCCTCGGACTGGGACTGTATACCGTGATCTCGTGGAACGTGGGTCGAATTGCCCGGGCATATGTTTCCATGTTCTCTGCTGCACTGTTAGGCCTGATCATCCGGCCCGAACTTGCCGCAGTCGCAGTCCTGGGTGTACTTGCCTCCGTAGCGTTCATCGGGGCGGGTGAAAACGCACGTCCCCGCTTGAAAGTGATGGTGGTCTCCTGCCTCGCATTAGGAGGGCTGCTGATCTTGATGCCGTACCTTGGACTCGGCAATCCACTCGGAGACCTGGTTAGCGACCTGGGATCAAGGTATGACCGGACGAGCATCGGCGATTTCCGGGTGGCTGAGTCGAGGCGCACGGGATTGCTGGGCCTGGTTGAGGGGTTGCCGACCGCAATTTTCCGCCCCTGGCCGTGGGAGGGTGGCATAAAAGGCCTTGGCAGCAGTTTCGACTCGTTGCTAATCCTCTATGTCGGGTGGAGATTCTGGAAGAACCGGGGACTTACGTACAGCAGTCTTCAGTGGCGCGCGTTGATCTACTCTTTGATTGTGTTCTCGGCCCTGACCTTGGCCCTGGCCGGCTATGGAAACATCGGACTGCTGGCCCGAATGCGGTCAATGGCCATTCCATTCCTGATCGTGGTAGCAGCTATCCTTACTTGCCGGGCGCTAGATCGCGACAGGTCGCGGGTCACGACCGGGAAGATTCCGGGCAGCGCACACGCCGGACAGATCAGCAAACCCAGATCCGTCCGGCAGCCCCGTGCCAGCCAAGTATCGCCAATTGGCGCGAAAGTACAGCTTCCAGGTCGGTTGTACACAAATCACCGGACCATCTTTGAATCGCCTGCTGATGTTGGTCAATAAAGTCCAAATGGCCATTAGCAGGGCGCGTGAGAGAGCGCCTTGTGGCAGGTGAGTGCAATAAACGCAATAGATGTGAGGAAAATAAGCTTCGAGGTGGGGGAGCGCTTGGGATGTGCGCGAAGATACTAGGTGCCGATAATCACCAAAAGGATTCTGTTCGGTGAACTTTGCTCCGACTAATATATCAAGTATACGTTCGGGGCAAGTGCATGGTTTCACCGGTCCGCTCAATGAATAAGCCGAATGTGGAAGAAGGAGAAGTGCGTGGGAGTTCTAGACTATTTGGGCGTGCTCTGGCGACGCAGGGTACTCCTGGTGGTGAGCACCCTCGTGGGCTTGTTGCTGGGCGGATTTGTCACGATTATGGCCACGCCCGTCTATGCGGCTTCGGCTCAGATCTTTGTCACCTTCAATAGTGACGAGGGGGCCGGCAGTAACGAGTTGGTCCAAGGAATGACCTATGCGCAGCGAGCCCTGGGGTCCTACGCCAAAGTGGGCAAGACCTCGGTTGTCCTCGATCAGGTGTCGAAGCAACTGGGCGAAGATGGAGCAGACGTCGACCTGATGCAGGCCGTTTCGGTGGGTACTGTGCCTGACACGACGATTCTTCAGATCTCGGTGCAGCACCAGAATGCGGATCTGACCGCGGAGATTGCGAACACGGTCGCCTCGGTGCTGCGGGATACCGTCATCAACAATCTGGAGAGCTCAGATGCAAATGATCGGGCTCGGGTCAGGATGGAAATCGTTCAGCCGGCCACGGTCCCCAGTTCCCCTGTTGCCCCCAGTCCGGCCCGAAACGTAGCTTTTGGGGGCTTTGCGGGACTGCTGGTGGGAGTGCTGGTTTCGATTGCTCTGGGCTTCTTTGATCAGCGGGTTCAGACCCGGGTTGAGATTGCGCAAGTAACTGACCTTCCGCTACTGGGCGAGATTCCTGACGACCCCAAAGCGAAGACGGAGCCGCTCCTGCGTGGCGACGAGGTGATGAGCCTGCGCGCTGAGCCTTTCCGGGCTCTGCGAACCAACTTGCAGTTCCTGGGGGTGGGGCAACAGGTCCGGTGCCTGATGGTCACTTCCAGTATGCCCGGTGAAGGTAAGAGCACCGTCTCTGTCAACCTGGCGGTGATGCTGGCCGAGGCAGGGTTGAGGGTTGTCCTCGTCGACACGGACTTGCGGCGGCCGAAGCTGGCGGAGTACGTCGGACTGGATGGCAGCGTTGGTCTCACCGACGTGTTGATTGGGAAGACCTCGGTCGAGGACGCGGTCCAACGTTGGGGCCGGCATCAGCTGTATGTCCTTCCCGCCGGCCAGATCCCGCCAAACCCCAGCGAGCTGCTTGGATCCAGCCAAATGAAGGATCTGACCAGGGTGCTGTCGACGCACTTCGACTACGTGATTATCGATTCCCCACCCGTCCTGTTGGTCACGGATCCGGCTGTGGTCTCGCACATGTGCGACGGGGTGGTAGTGGTAGCTTCGTCGGGCCTGACCAAGAAGCCTCAATTGAAGGGGACCTTGGACACGCTGGCGGCAGTCGAAGCCCCCGTCAAAGGCTTGGTGCTGACCAGGGTGCCAACCAAGGGTCCCGGCTCGTACCACTACGGAGCCTATTCATACGGAGGATACCGAGACGAAAATACGGTGGCGGCGCCGATGCCCCACACGACTGCCGCGCCGAACCTCCGTGACATCTTTCCCCCAATTAGCCAGCCTCCACACGGGAAGGCATCAGAATGATGCGTGTGCTTTGTGTCTGTACTGGCAACATTTGCCGGTCGGCCTTCGCCGAGGCCTACCTGCGGGAGCAGCTGACAGGTCTTCCGATTGAAGTTGCCAGTGCGGGGGTTGCGGCCGTGGAGGGCGGCGCCGTTCCGGAACAGATGCTGGCGCGCGGTGACCGCTACGGGCTGAGCTCGCTGCACGAGCACCGGGGAAAGCAGGTGAGCAGGGACGGATTGGCTGGCTCAGACCTGATCCTCACCGCCACCACGAAACAGCGCAGCTTCTTGCTGAAACTTGATCCTCGACTCGCGGCCCGCACGTTTACCTTCATCGAGTTTGCCGCCCTAGCCGCGGCGGTGACCGACGACGACCTGGCCTTTTTCTCGGCCGAGTCCAGCTCTGTGGCCGACCTGTTGGTTCAGGCGGCCGCCAGCAAACGTGGGTTCGTACCGGCACTGCGCCGGCTGGAGTCCCTGGACGTGGTGGATCCCTACGGGCAACCGGAAGCGGTCTATGAGGAATCTGTCCACCAGCTGCTGCAGACGCTCGAGCCGATCGTGGCGTACTTGAGCCGGGGCTACAGTTCAGTGTCCGAGGAGGAACGACATGAGGCTTAGATACTCAACTGGCAGATTCTTGCGCTATGTGGGCGTCTTGGTCTTGGCGCTGGTGACGGTGGCCGTGATTGTCCTGGCCTTTCGACACGTGAGGATGCCGGTGCCGGAGGTCGGCAAGACCCCCGGCTACAGCCCGGTCCAGTCCGGAGCACCCAAACCGGCTCCAACCCCGGATCAGAGCGCGCCCAGTGAAGCACCGGAACAGCCGGCGTTCGCGGTGGCACCGATCAGTCGGATCCTCGGTGCGCTCGACGCGCAGGTGGCCTATCGAAGCGCGCACGCTCAGTGCGGGACGGGGCCGGCGGCGCTCGAAGTGACTAGCGATGGGGGCCAAACCTGGGTACCGGCCGCGGTCGGTGAAGAAGGCACTCCCCTGGCACTTCGACGTGTGGTGGCCGGTGCCAACGGCTACGTGGCGGTAATCGGCGCCCGGGAAGAGGCTTGTTCGACTCCCACCTCGTTTGAGTCGTTCGATCAGGGCGGTACCTGGGCTGTCAGTGACGAGGCGTTGGGCCAGTCGTGGTTTGTTGACCCGGTGACCCCGAGCGTGGTCCACACTCCGGCAGGCACTACGACCGACGTCGGTTGTTCGGTGGCGCGCCTGGCTGTCGGCGGGGTCGACAACGCGAGCTTGCTGTGTGAAAACGGCACCGTGGAGGCCACGGCCGATGGCGGCGAAACCTGGGCGACCGGCCCGGAACTGGTGGGGGCCGAAGCGCTCGCCACCGGGAACCAGGGCCTGCTGGTACTCAGAGCCGGTGGGGCCGAATGTGCGGGCATGGAAGTGATCGCTTTGGATCAGTCGCTGACTCAGACGGCAGCAACCTGCGTTCCTCAGCTGGGCCAGCCGGCCCCGGGTCAAAGCGCCATTGATCTCTCATTGGATGGGGTGCTGTGGGTTTGGTCCGGCGATCAGGTCCTCCGGTCGACCGATAACGGCGCCACCTGGCTGTAACCAGCGACCCCCAAGAGCGAAGGAAACCAAATGTCGCATCAAGCACGGAGCTCAGCAAAGAAGTCTCGTCCTACCTGGCTGAAGGTCCTGGCCGTCATTGTGGGACTGCTGTTGCTCGTGGTGCTTGCTGCCGCCATCGCAGTTTTCACCTTCGGAAAGCGCGTGGCCGACACGTACGATTCGGGCGTAACCGTGGTTGAGGAAGCGTTCCCGGACGAAGCTGACCGGCCCCAGGAACAGGACACGAAGGCCCAAACTATCCTGCTTTTGGGCTCCGACACGCGCAGCGCCATCGATCCGGACGACGTGAACGCAGCGCAGGACTCCCGCTCTGACGTGATCATGGTGCTGCGGATTCCGGCCGACCGGGAACAGGCATTTTTGGTCTCCTTCATGCGCGACTCCTGGGTCGACATTCCCGGATACGGCGAGGCGAAACTGAACGCCGCCATGGCCTACGGCGGGGTTCCACTCACGGTACAGGTGATTGAGGGGCTGATCGGGTCTCGGATTGACCACGTGGCCATGGTCGACTTTGCCGGGTTCAAAGGGCTGACCAACGCGCTGGGCGGGGTCCAGGTGCAAAATGCCAACGAGTTCTCCACCGGCGACTTCCATTTCCCGGCCGGGACCATCGAGTTGGACGGAACCGAGGCGCTGGCCTACGTGCGGGCGCGGTATCCGTTTGCTGACGGTGACTATCAGCGGGTGCGAAACCAGCAGGCATACCTGCGGGGTCTGGTTTCCTCCCTGGTCAGCCGCGGGACCCTGACCAGCCCGGGCAAGATCCAAGACGCGGTCGCGGCGATCAGCCCCTACCTGACGGTGGACCCCGGAATGGACTCCGGCTACCTGCTGAAGCTGCTGCCATCGATGCGCAACATCCGCACCGCCGACCTGGAGTTCTTCACCGCGCCAACCGCGGGGACGGGGACGTCGGCCGACGGCCAGTCCATCGTGGTGTTGGATGAAGAACGGATGGCCAAGCTGAAGCAGGCTTTCGAGACCGACACGTTGGCGGAGTACGTGGAGACGCAAGACCTGAGTGCCAACTGAGCATTCCAACGAGCCACTCTGGGACCAAATGCCTATAACCCCACACCGCCTGCGCTTCAAACTGCTGCACCCGGTTGGATAGAGTAGCTAGGTGAATCCTGACCAATCTGCTTCCCTCTCTCCTAAACATCGTTCACGCGCATTCATCGTGGTTCTGGCAGCGGGGTTCATGTCTTTGCTGGGGGTCTCGGTGGTCAACGTGGCCCTGCCCTCAATCGAGCAGGGGCTGGGCGCCTCCTCCACCCAAGTGCAGTGGATCCTGGCCGGTTTTGCGCTCACCTTTGGTTTGACCCTGGTCCCGGCGGGCAAAGCCGGTGACATTTTCGGCCGGCGAATCCTGTTCATGATCGGGGTGGCCGGGTTCGTGCTCTCCTCGGTGGCCGGGGGACTGGCCCCGTCCGCCCACTGGTTGGTGGGGGCTCGCATGGTGCAGGGCGCCTTCGCCGGGGTGATGAACCCGCAGGTGGTCGGATTGATCCAAGACCTGTTCCAGGGCCGTGAGCGGGCCCGCGCCTTCGGGGCCTACGGAGCCATCGTCGGGGTCTCCACCGCCATTGGCCCCCTGACCGGGGGGTTGCTGCTGGGGGCCCTCGGGCCGGACCTCGGGTGGCGCTCGGTTTTCCTAGTGAATTTCCCGTTTGGGGTGGCCCTGCTGTTCCTGATCTACCTGTGGGTGCCGCGCGATCAGCACCGCCACACGAAAGCTGAGGGTTCTCTCGCCCGCCACTTCGACCCGCTGGGGCTGGTGCTCCTTTGTGTGATTGTGCTGCTGGTGATGTGGCCGTTCCTGGAATCATCCGGCTCGAACACCCGGGAGGTGCCGCCGGGGTTGCTGTGGTTCCTGGGGGCGGCGGCGTTCCTAACCGTCTTGTTGCTGCTGTGGGAAAAGGTCTGGTTCCGCCGCGGCGGCTCGGCTTTGCTGGATCCGCGCCTGGCCAAGAGCCCCTCGTACCTGCTGGGACTGGCGACCGGGTTCACCTATTTTGCCGGTTTCACTTCGGTTTTCGTCATTTTGACCCTGTTCTTGCAGCAGGGGTTGGGCTTCACCCCGCTGGAGGCGGGCATGGCCCAAATGCCGTTTGCGCTCATGTCCGCGGTCTCGGCGGGACTGTCGGGCCGCCTCGTTCACCGTTTCGGTCGGACGACACCGATGATTGGCTCCGCGATCGTGGTGGTGGGAATGTTTGCCACCGCCTGGTCGGCAACCGTCCTCCCCGACCCGCTCCTGCCCGGGGTGATCATCACGATCATGGCGCTGACGGGGGTTGGTTCGGGCCTGGTGATTTCCCCGAACCAGACGCTGACCCTGGAAAGTGCCCCCCGCTCTGCTGCCGGAATGGCGGGGGCGGTGCTGCAGACTCTGCAGCGGATTGGGACCGCCGTCGGCATGTCGGTGGTCACCACCATGTTCTTCGTGACGGTGGGGGCCCACGGCCACCTGCCGCAGGGGGAGGCGATGCGGATCGGTTTTGCCCACTCGATGATCGTGGTGGCCATCATCGTCACGTTGACTTTGATTGTGAACATCGTGGACCGGTTCCGACCCCAGACAACTCGGGTCGACTAGCGGCCCCCGCCCATCCTGGTAGCGTTATCCTAAGGGCAGCGAGTATTTGATAGAGGCGGATGGATGAAAGATCTCGAAGCTGAGGAGCGGGCGCGGCTGAACGCGCAAATCGAGGAGCTAACCAACGAGTTGGAAGCCGCCCAAATTGAGCGCGATCAAGCCCGCGCCGCCACCCGGGTAATGTCGCAGGCGCTGGAGCAAATGAACCAGTTGCTGCACCCCCGGGCGGGGGGAACCGACCGGGAAGACTAATGCGACTCCGGCAAGATCGGGTGGAACTGTCCGTCGCCGCCACCGCGACCGGCCTGAGTGGACCCCCGGCGCACCTGGCCCTGGCCCTGGGCCTGCACGATCGATACGTGATCAACGCTGTCGCCGGACACACCCGGGTGCTGTCCTACGGGCTGACCGGCAGTTTTGACCCAAACACCGGCGAACCCGCGGAAGAGCCCACCGGCGAAACCCACCCGACCATTCGGGGGATCAGGGCGGGCCTGGACCATTTCGACGCCTCCCAGGTGGGGGTGGAACTGCACCTGCAAGCGGGAATCCCGCGGGGACGGGGATTGGGAGCTACCTCGGCCGGGATCCTGGCGGGTCTGGTGGCTGCACACGGTCTGCTGGATGTCCCCGTCGAACCGCAGTTGGTGACCGAGCTCGCGGTGAGTTTAGGGGCCGAGCGGGTGCGGGTTCAGGCTGCTTTGGCCGGGGGAGTGGTGGTGGCGCTCGACCCGGAACGTCCGGCCCTGTCGCTTCGGCCCCGCCCAGAGTTGGCCCCGGTGGCGTTTGTTCCCGACTTTGCCCGGGTAGGTGAGTTGCCCTCGCCGGCGCGCCTGAGCCCGGAAGCGGCCGGTCGCGAGGCGGCCCGCCTGGCCTGGCTGGCGCTCCTCCTCGGAAATGGGGATCTTCCCGTCGAGTTGCTGCTGGCTGCCACCGAGGATCCGGTGCTGCTGCCGGCCTGGGCCGGGGCGGTTCCCGCCTCCCACGCGCTGATCGGGTGGCTGCGGGAGAACGGCGTGGTGGCCACCCTAACCGGGACCGGTCCGACCGTGCTGAGTCTGACGGCCGTGTCGGAGACCCTGAGAGAAGCGGCGCGCCGATCCGGGTGGCACGTGATGGAGACCGAGGCGGCCACGACCGCTCTTCGCTGTGATTTCGCTCCCAAGCTGTAATAAAGAGTGGGCCTTGCGGTACAGGTCAAGGCCGCGGTGGTGGTAAAGTTACAGCCATCGGGAAGACAGTCGTTCTGAGAACAATCCCGGTCTTTGCGCAAGTTTGTGCGCACCAACTACCCCGCCTGTGTGACGGTGCGGTGTCAGTTACCTTTCAACCTTCAATGCGGTTCCAGGATCCTGCGAATCCGCTGGAAGACTCCTAGTTAGGACTCATAATCAAGATGGATCAGAAAAACGGCGTGCCGTCAGAGGCTGACCTGAACAAGCTCAAACTCCCTGAGTTGCGCGCCCTGGCGGGCCAGCTGGGCCTGCGCGGCACATCGCGGATGCGTAAGCCCGAACTGGTCGCTGCCATTGTTGGCAAGCCGGCCCCCGCCGCGGACCTGCTGGATTCGCTGCCAGCCCCGGCCCCCCAGACAGCTTCCGCCGAAGCCAGCTCCGGCTCCTCTCGCCCGCGTCGCCGGGTGAGCACCGACTCCGCCGTTGAGCCCAAGTCGGCCGCCCACGCCCTCCTCGACGCCCCCGCGAAGAAGGAAGAAATTTCCTCTCGCCCCGCGCGCCGGCCCGAAAAGAAGTCCGACACGGTGGACGTGCGGGCTGCGGTGGCCGAAGACCTGCAGGCGGTCCGCGCCCGCAAACAGGGGGACGATTCCGCCCCCGCCGAGGACGTGAGCCGCAAGCTCGACTCAATCGACCTACCCGAAGGTGGGGAACCGAACCGGTCCCGTGGCCGCCGTGACCGCGGTCGGCGCCGGGGACGGGACCGCCAGGACCGGCCCGAACGGACCGAACAGCAGTCCAACGGCAACAACAACAGTGCCCCCGCGGAAGACCTGGTGCCGATTGCCGGCATCCTGGACGTGCAGGCGAACCACGCGTTTGTTCGCACCTCCGGCTACCTGCCGGGCGAAAACGACGTCTACGTCACCCTCGGCAACGTCCGTCGGTGGGGCCTGCGCGCCGGCGATGCGGTGATGGGTGCGGTCCGACCGGCCCGCGAAGGCGAGCGGCGCCAGCAAAAGTACAACGCCCTGGTCCGCCTGGACTCGGTCAACGGGATGAGCGTCGAACAGGCCACTTCGCGGCGCGAGTTCGGCAAGCTCACCCCCGAATACCCGCGTGAACAGCTGCGACTGGAAACGACCCCGAAGGCCCTCACCCCCCGCGTGATCGACCTGGTGTCCCCCATCGGCAAGGGGCAGCGCGGCCTGATCGTCGCCCCGCCGAAGGCCGGCAAGACCATGATCATCCAGCAGATCGCCAAGGCGATTGAGGTGAACAACCCCGACGTCCACCTGATGGTGGTGCTGGTGGACGAGCGGCCCGAAGAGGTCACCGACATGCGTTCGATCGTCAAGGGTGAGGTGATCGCCTCGACCTTTGACCGTCCCGCCCACGACCACACCATGGTGGCCGAGCTGGCGATCGAGCGGGCCAAGCGCCTGGTGGAAATGGGGGCCGACGTGGTGGTCCTCCTCGACTCGATTACCCGCCTGTCCCGGGCCTACAACCTGGCTGCCCCCGCCTCGGGCCGAATCCTGTCCGGCGGCGTCGACGCGGCGGCCCTCTACCCGCCCAAGAAGTTCTTCGGTGCGGCCCGGAACCTGCGTGAGGGCGGCTCGCTGACCATCATCGCCTCCGCCCTGGTGGAGACCGGCTCGAAGATGGACGAGGTGATCTTCGAAGAGTTCAAGGGCACCGGCAACATGGAGCTGCGCCTCTCGCGTCAGCTGGCTGACCGGCGGATCTTCCCGGCGATCGACATCAATTCCTCCGGGACGCGGCGCGAGGAGCTGCTGCTCAAGCCCGAAGAGCTGCAGATTATGTGGAAGCTGCGCCGCGTGCTCGGCTCCCTGGATCAGCAGTCGGCGCTGGAGCTGGTTCTCGGCAAGCTGAAGGAAACTCAGACCAACGCCGAGTTCCTGATGCTGGTGCAGAAAACCACCCCGGCAGAGTAGTCCATCTCACCGCTCGGGTTTGGCTTGCGAGCTAGACCCGAGCGCCGCGAGATGGAACAATAGACCCTTGGTTCCGGTTCACCGGTGGGGGCCACGCCCCGATCGACAACCTGTCCGCTGGACCCGGCGCCCTTCGCAACCTGAGGAGAAACCATGAAGCAGGGAATCCACCCCGACTACGTAGAGACCACCGTGACCTGCACCTGCGGGAACACCTTCGTGACCCGGTCCACGATTCCGAGCGGGGAAATGCGCGTCGACGTCTGCTCGAACTGCCACCCGTTCTACACCGGCAAGCAGAAGATTCTGGACACCGGTGGCCGCGTGGCCCGCTTCGAGAAGCGTTACGGCAAGCGCACCAAGTAGCTTAATTCCAGGGGCCGGCGACTACTTGTCGTCGGCTTCTGCGTTAACTACCTTCCCCCAACTCGCGCTGTGAAAGGCACCCATGTCCTCCTCTGATGAACTGCAAGCGGTTGAGCCGCTGCTGACCGAATACCACGAACTTGAACAGCTCCTGTCTGACCCGAACCTGCACAACGACCAGGCCCGGGCCCGGCAGGTGGGGCGGCGCTACGCCGAACTGGGCCAGGTGGTCCGAGCGGCCGAAGAGCTGCGCCGGGTAGAAGAGGACCTGGCGGCGGCCCGCGAACTGGCCGATGAGGACGCCTCCTTTGCCGAGGAGGCCACCGAGTTGGCCGCTCGGCGCGAGGAAGCCCACCAGCGGCTGCTGCGGATCCTGGCTCCGCGCGACCCCGACGACGCCTGCGACGTGATCCTGGAAATCAAGGCCGGTGAAGGCGGGGACGAATCCGCCCTCTTCGCCGCCGACCTGGCCCGGATGTACCTGCGCTACGCCGAGCAGAAGGGCTGGTCGGTGACCGAAATGTCCGCCAACCACACGGACATGGGCGGCTACAAGGACATCACCCTGGCCATTCGCGCAAAAGGCAACCCGGCGCCCGAAGACGGGGTCTGGGCCCACCTGAAATACGAGGGCGGCGTGCACCGCGTCCAGCGGGTGCCGGTGACCGAATCCCAGGGGCGGATTCACACCTCCGCGGCCGGGGTGATGGTCATGCCCGAACTGGAAGTGGACGACGAGGTCGAGATCGACATGAACGATCTGCGGATCGACGTATACCGGTCCTCGGGCCCCGGTGGGCAGTCGGTCAACACCACCGACTCGGCCGTCCGCATCACCCACGTTCCGACCGGAATCGTGGTCTCGATGCAGAACGAGAAGTCGCAGATTCAAAACCGGGCGGCAGCCCTGCGGGTGCTGAAAACCCGGCTGGCCGCGGAAGCGAAAGCCCAGCGGGAAGCCGAAGCGTCCGCCCAGCGCCTATCCCAGGTGCGAACCGTGGACCGCTCGGAGCGGATCCGGACCTACAACTACCCGGAAAACCGGATCGCCGACCACCGGACCGGGTTCAAAGCCTACAACCTGGACCAGGTGCTGGAAGGCTCCCTTGAACCGGTGATCCAATCCGCCATTGAGGCGGACGAGGCGGCCCGACTCGCCGCGGCGGGCGCCGGCAAGAAGTGAGCTCCCGACCCGGACCCGCCCCCCTGACAGGGCTGCTCCGGTGGGGAACGAACCAGCTTCGCCGCGCGGGAAAACCCGAGCAGGAAGCCCGCTGGCTTCTGGAGTGGGCCCTGGGCGTGGACACGCTGCTGCGCGCCCAGCCCGAGGTGGGGGCTCGGGCGGCTGAGCGCTACCGGAGCGCCATCGCCCAGCGCCGCGCCGGCTTCCCCCTGCAGCACATCACCGGCACCATGCAGTTTCGGAGCCTAACCCTGCAGGCTGGTCCCGGAGTGTTCGCGGTCCGACCCGAAACCGAGCTGCTGGTGGAGGTGGCCGACGTCCACCCCGGCGACCTGGTGGTGGACCTCTGCGCCGGCTCGGGCGCCATCGGCCTGGCCGTGGCCGCCGAACACAGCGGGGTCGAGGTGATCGGAGTGGAACTGTCGCCGGTGGCCGCCGCCTATGCCCGGCGCAACGCTGACCAGGTGAGCCTCGCCCCGGGCAGCAGCTACCGCCTCGTCCAAGGCGACGCTACCGTAGCCCTGCCCGAGCTGGACGGTCAGGTCAACCTGGTCCTGACCAACCCGCCCTACGTACCCGGCACCCCCGCCCTGACCGGCGAAGTCCTGTTCGACCCGGAAATGGCGCTCTACGGCGGTGGGGAAGACGGACTGGTCCTGCCGCGCGGAATCGCCCGGCGTGCACGGCGCCTGCTGGCCCCCGGCGGCCAACTACTAATGGAACATGACGAACGCCAGGGACCGTCCCTGTGCCGAATTGCTGAAGAGCTGGGGTTCACGGACCCGCAGACGCTGCCCGACCTGACCGGTCGCCCGCGCTTCCTGTCCGCCCGCGTCCCCGCCTGAGGAGGGCAGATGAACGCAACAGAATCAACCCGCGCCGGCCAGCTAATCGTGCTGCCAACCGACACCGTCTACGGGATTGGGGCCAACCCGTTCGACCAGGAGGCTGTCACCCGGCTGCTGGCCGCGAAGGGGCGCGGGGAAACCATGCCGCCTCCGGTCCTGTTTGCCCGGGCTGACGAGGCGCTGGCAGTGGCCGACTGGAGCCGAGTGGGGGAGCGGGCCGCTCGCGCCGCCGCCCGGCTGGCCCAGCGGTACTGGCCCGGCGCACTCACCCTGATTGTGCCCACCTCCGCCGAGTTTGGCTGGGATCTGAGTCTGCGCGGCCACACGGTGGCGGTCCGGGTGCCCGACCAGGACCAGACCCGCGAACTCCTGGCCGAAACGGGGCCGCTCGCGGTCACCTCGGCCAACCTCACCGGCGAGCCGCCGGCCCTCACCATTGAGCAGGCGCGGGCATATTTCGGGGAGAAAGTCTCCGTCTACCTGGACGGTGGCCCCGCCCGAATCGGGGAGGCCTCCACGATCATCGACTGCTCCCAGTGGCCACCCCAGCTCGTGCGAGCCGGGGCGCTAGACTGGGAGGAAATCGCCCGCGACCTGGGAAGTCTGACCTAGCCAAAATGCGCACCTACCTGCTGCTGATGTTCATCGCCATGGGGGCAACCGTGTTGCTCACCCCGGCGGTGCGGCGGCTGGCACTCTCTTTCAACGTGCTCACCCCCTTGCGTGAGCGGGACGTCCACATCGTGCCCACCCCCCGGATGGGCGGGGTTGCGATCACCCTCGGGTTTGGTTTGGCGCTGCTGCTGGGGGCTCAGGTCGGATACCTGCAACCCATCTATGAGGGTGGGGTCATCTGGACCGTCCTGATCGGTGCCCTGGCCATCTGCCTGCTGGGGGCGGTCGACGACGTCTGGGAACTAGACTGGATGGCCAAACTGGGTGGGCAGCTGATTATCACCGGCTGGATGGCCTTCAACGGGGTGCAGCTCATCAGCTTCCCGGTGTTCGGCCTGACCATCGGATCCGCCCGGCTTTCAATCGTGGTGTCCGTCCTGGTGATGGTGACGGTGATCAACGCGGTCAACTTCATCGACGGGCTGGACGGGCTGGCTGCCGGGGTGGTCGCGATCGGGGCGGCCTCGTTCTTCCTTTACTCGTACCTGCTGTCGCGCCTGATGAACGCCCAGACCTACGCCACCGCCGCCGCGGTGATCATGATTGCGCTGGTGGGGGCCTGTATCGGGTTCCTCTGGTTCAACTTCCACCCCGCCTCGATTTTCATGGGGGACTCGGGGTCAATGGTGCTGGGCCTGGTGATGGCTGCCGCCGCCATCATCGTGACCGGGCAGGTCAACCCCGCGGTGTTGGGGGACCAGGCGGCGCTGGCGGCGCTGCTGCCGGTCCTGTTGCCGCTGGTGGTGGTGGCCATCCCGCTGGTGGATCTGGTTTGGACCGCCGTTGGGCGCCTGCTGCAGGGCAAGAGTCCGTTCGTGGCCGACCGGACTCACCTGCACGACCGGCTGCTGGACCTGGGACACTCCCACCGGGGTGTGGTGGCAATTCTGTACGCCTGGACGGCGCTCGCGGCCGGGGTGGGGGTGGCGCTTCTGCTGTTCCCACCGGGCCAGGTGGTTGCGGTGGCGGGGGCCCTCAGCGTGGTCCTGATTCTGGCCTCGCTCTACCTGCTGCCCGGGGTGGGCCGGCGCTGGGGTTGGCGGCGCTCGACCACCCGGGGGATTGGCGTTCCCGGGGGACCGGTCCTGGTTGACGACGGGATTGAAGTTATTTCCCGCCCACAAATTACTTGGAAGCAGACTTTTGCGGCGGGGCTGGCGCGGCCACCCGCCGAGCCGGTGCCGCCTCGGCCGGTCCGTGAGCCGGCTCCTGAGCCCGCGGCTGAATCCGCGCCCAGGGCAGTCCCCGTCATCTGGCCCAGCCTGCACGACCCCGAACGAAAGGACCCCCAATGAGAACCGTTGGGATGGAGCGATTCCGGAAGTCCACTTTGGCCCGGCTGCGAAACGCCTACCTGGCCCTGGTTGTCCTGGTGATCCTGGGCGCCTTCTTCCTGCCTGACCGGCCGATTGTTTCCGCCCTGGTCGGGGTAATCAGCGCGGGTCTGATTATGGGCACCAGCGCCTACACCCTGAACCAGATGGTGAAAGCCGAGCATATTGGGCTTGGCTGGTTGATGATCGACTACCTGGTCAAAATCGCGGTGGCGGCCGGCGCGGTGTTGCTGACGAAGTACGTCTTCCACGACGACCCGCTCCTGGTGGCGATTGCCGTGATTGCGGCGGCTGTCTTTACCGCCATGGTGCCGGTGATGGCGGCGCAGGCGGGAGCCCAGGTCGGGATGACCGACGAGGATCACCTGTAGGAGGCCGGCCTGTGGCCGTGAGCAACCGGTCACTGTTTGGCGGACAGATCAAGAATTCCTGCAGGTCAGGACGGATTAGTTGTTTCCAACTGTTGCTGTGTTTGAGGCCTTTACCACTCTCTTCTTCCCCTGGCCCTCAGATCGGGAACTGATATCATGACTTGAGATCAACACTTTCAGGGGTAATCCCGCGCCGCTGGGTCGCTGCGGGGAGCTCCACTTGATTCATGAGGGGGAATCCTGTCCGCCATCGACACCGCCGCGAGCACGACGGATATGGAGAAGCCCAAGCGACGCTACCCACTGTGGTGGTGGGTCGGCTTGGTCGCCATCGTTGTCATCATTGCACTGACCGCGATTCCGGGCTTTTGGGAGACCGGCCGCGCGCCGGGCAACTCGATCCACTCTCCGGGAATGGGTGATTTCTTCCCCGAAACTCTGATTTGGGATGAGACCGCTTTTGAGTTCAACCGGCTGACGCTGGCTCGGTTGCTGGTGGCGGTGGTGCTCTCGGCGATCCTCGTGACGGTGGCCCTGCGGGCCAAGCTGGTTCCCGGTCGGGGTCAGGCAACCGTCGAGTTCTTGGCCGAGTTTGTTCGGAAGAACATCGGGATTGAGCTGCTGGGACACGAGCGGGGTCGCAAGTACGCGGTCGCTCTGGGTACCATCTTCTTCGGTGTGCTCGGGATGAACCTGACCGGCGTCATCCCCGGCATCAACATTGCGGCCTCATCGGTGATGTCGGTGCCGCTGGTGTTCGCGGTCTTCGCCTACGTCACCTTCATCGGGGCGGGGATCAAAGCCCGCGGTGGGCTCCGATTCTTCAAAGAGCAGCTGTTCCCGCCGGGGGTCCCCTGGCCGGTCTACATTCTGATCACCCCGATTGAACTGTTCTCTACTTTCGTCGTTCGCCCGGCCACGTTGGCCGTCCGTCTGCTGTCCAACATGATTGCCGGACACATGCTGCTGGCGATCACCTATTTTGGCACCCAGTCGATGGTGGTGGCCGCCGGCGGGATGAAGCCTCTGGCCATTTTGACCTTCAGCGGCTCCGTCGTCCTGACCCTGTTCGAGCTGTTTGTGGCAGCGCTGCAGGCCTACGTTTTCACCATCCTCACTGCCGTCTACATCAAGATGTCAGTCGAGGCTCACTGAGCGACACCTCGGCGCTCAAACCAAGTAACAGAAACCAATAACAAAGGAAAACAAATATGACCGGCTCTATTGCGACCATCGGTTACGGCCTCGCCACCCTTGGCCCCGGCATCGGCATCGGTATCCTGGTGGGCAAGACCCAGGAAGCCACCGCCCGTCAGCCTGAGGTTGCTGGACGACTGTTCACCAACATGATCATCGGCGCCGCCCTGGTGGAGGCCCTTGGTCTGATCGGCTTCGTCCTCGCCCTGATTTCCTAATGAACACTGTCGTATTTGCCGCGGAGGTACCGGTGGAACCGGATGGTCTTTCGATTGTCCTGCCGCCGCTGTACGAAATCTTCTGGTCGGCGATCATCTTCCTGATTCTGTGGCTGGTGCTCGGTTGGGCTCTGCCCAAGATCTACCGGGTGCTGGATCAGCGTCAAGAGCAGATCGAGACGGGTCTTCAGGCGGCCGACACCGCCAAGGAAGAGGCGGCCCTGGCTCAGCGGGAGCGGCGCGAGATTGTGCGCGCGGCCAACGAAGAGGCTCGGGAGATTCGGGAGCGCGCGGACCAGGATGCCAAACGCATTGTCCGGGAAGCCCGCGTCGAGGCCACGGCCGAGGCGCAGCGCATCACCGAAAACGCCACTCGCCAGATCGAAGCGGACCGCAAGAGCGCAGAACTAACTTTGCGCCGCGACGTGGGCGAACTGGCCACCGAGTTGGCTGAGAAGATCATCGGGGAACAGTTGAAGGATCGTGAGCTTTCCACTCGCGTCATTGACCGTTTCATGGATGAGCTGGAAGCGGACCTCAAGTCCACCACCGCAGGAGTTACCAAGTAAATGAGCGCTGAGCAGCAGACCAATCAGACGGCCGCCGAGCAGACCCTCCTGGATGCGCTGACCTCCGAGGTTCTCAGCGACCAGGCGGGACGGCAGCTTTTTGACCTGGCCGACCTTCTGGGCCAGGAGAAGAGTTTGCTGCGCGCCCTCACCGACCCCGGTCGGAGCGGTGCGGACCGGCAGGCGCTGGCCCGAAACCTGCTGCAGGATCGGGCCGTCACCCCGGTGGTGAACGCGCTGGTGCAATTGGCCGGACAGCACTGGTCTCGCCCGGATACCTTCCGGAAAACCGTGGAGGACCTGGGCGTTCGGGCCATCCTGCACGGCGCGAAGTTCGCGGGTGAACTCAGCCGGGTTGAGGACGAGCTGTTTGCCCTCAACCAGTTGGCGAGCCTGGAACGGGAACTGCGGATCCGGCTTTCTGACGTGGGTGGAACTAACGACGAGGAGCGGCAGGCCATCACCGACCGGCTGCTTGCCGGCAAAGTGGCCGACCCAACCCTGGCGCTGGTCAAACGAGCGGTCCACATCTCTGGGCGGGGCCGGCTCCTCCAAACTCTGCGTCACTTCGCCGAGCGGGCGGCCCAGGCCCACAACGCCCAACTGGTGACCGTGGCTACCGCGACCGAGCTGACCGATGCTCAGTTGGCTCGCCTGCGCGATCTGATCAAAACTCAGGTGGGCGGCGACGTTTCCTTGGCCGTCTCGGTTGAGCCCAATCTGATCGGCGGCTTCCGCATCAACTATGGGGATGAGGCGGCGGACTCGTCGATCCGCTCCGAGCTGGGAGCTGCCCGGCGCGCCCTGACTCGCTAACAACATACACACACAACGATTAGGACTGGTTTATGGCTGACCTCGGGATTCGCCCGGAAGACATCAGGGCTGCGCTTGACTCCTACGTGGATTCCTACGAGCCCGCAAGCACCGCCGCCGAAGAGGTGGGGTACGTAACTGAGGCCGCGGACGGCATTGCCCGGGTTGAGGGACTGCCCGGTGCCATGGCAAACGAGCTGCTGCGCTTCGCCGACGGAACACTGGGCCTGGCGTTGAACCTGGACCCCCGCGAAATTGGCGTGGTGGTGCTGGGTGGATTCAGCTCCATCGAAGAGGGCCAGGAAGTGCACCGCACCGGTGAGGTTCTCTCCGTTTCCGTTGGGGACGGGTACCTGGGCCGCGTGGTTGATCCCCTCGGCCAGCCGATGGACGGGCTGGGCGAAATCACCGACGTCGACGGCCGGCGCGCGCTGGAGCTGCAGGCTCCCGGCGTGATGGACCGCAAGTCGGTGCACGAGCCGCTCCAGACCGGCCTCAAGGCGATCGACTCGATGATCCCGATTGGGCGCGGCCAGCGTCAGCTGATCATTGGTGACCGGCAGACCGGCAAGACCACCATCGCGATCGACACCATTTTGAACCAGAAGGCCAACTGGGAGTCCGGTGACCCCCAGAAGCAGGTGCGCTGCATCTACGTGGCGATCGGACAAAAGGGCTCCACGATTGCTTCTGTTCGACAGACCCTGGCCGATGCCGGGGCACTGGACTACACGACCATCGTGGCTTCCCCGGCCTCCGACCCGGCCGGCTTCAAATACCTGGCTCCCTACACCGGCTCGGCCATTGGCCAGCACTGGATGTACGCCGGCAAGCACGTGCTGATCGTCTTCGACGACCTGTCTAAGCAGGCCGAAGCCTACCGCGCCGTGTCGCTGCTGCTGCGTCGCCCGCCGGGGCGCGAAGCCTACCCGGGCGACGTCTTCTACCTGCACTCCCGGCTGCTGGAACGCTGCGCCAAGCTCTCCGACGAGCTCGGTGGCGGTTCGCTCACCGGCCTCCCGATCATCGAGACCAAGGCCAACGACGTGTCGGCCTACATTCCGACCAACGTCATCTCGATCACCGACGGGCAGATCTTCTTGCAGTCGGACCTGTTCAACGCCAACCAGCGTCCGGCAGTTGACGTCGGGATCTCCGTGTCCCGCGTCGGCGGTGACGCCCAGATCAAGGCGATGAAGAAGGTGGCCGGCACGCTGAAGCTGACCTTGGCCCAATACCGGTCCATGGCCTCGTTCGCTATGTTCGCCTCCGACCTGGATGCGACCACCCGGAAGCAACTGGTCCGCGGCGAACGACTGATGGAGCTGCTGAAGCAGGCCCAGAGCTCGCCCATGCCGGTGGAAAAGCAGGTGGTGGTGATTTGGGCCGGGTCGAACGGGTTCCTGGATGACCTAGAACTGAGCCAGGTGCTGCCCTTCCAGGACAGCCTGCTGGACTACGTGGGGGCCCACTCGAACGTGCTGGCAACCATTGCCGAAACCGGTCTGCTGACCGATGAGACCGAGGCGGAGCTGCGCCGGGTCGTCACCGAATGCCACGACGTGTTCGTCGACGCGGCCGGCGACGCGGACGCGGGTGCGGTTGAGGCCGAACGGACCGAAGAGACTATTGCGGTGGGCAAGCGCCGCAGCGACCAGGACTAGGTCATGGCGGGACAACAAAGGATCTACAAGCAGAAGATCCGCTCCACCGAGACCCTGGCGAAAGTGTTCCGGGCGATGGAGATGATCGCTGCTTCCCGCATTGGCACGGCTCGGCGCCGGGCGACGGAAGCGGACCCGTACACCGCTGCGCTCACCCGCGCGGTCGCGGCCGTTACCGTGCACGGCCGGGTCGATCACCCGATCACCCAACCCCGGAAAGACACCAACCGGGTGGCGGTACTCGCGGTCGCCTCGGACCGGGGAATGGCGGGAGCCTACTCGGCCACCATTTTGCGTGAGACCGAGCGGCTGCTGCAGGAGCTGCGCGAAGACGGCAAGGAACCGGTCCTGTACGCGTCCGGGCGGCGCGCCGTCCAGTACTTCAACTTCCGGCACGTGCCGATCAAACAGTCCTGGACTGGGGAATCGGACAACCCGGACAACGAGATGATGGACGAGGTGGCCCAGACCCTGCTGGACGCCTTCCTGGACCCAACCGACGGGGTGGCGGAGATTTATCTAGTCTTCACCCGCTTCAAGTCGATGGTGACCCAGGTGCCCGAGATCCGGAAAATGCTGCCGCTGACCGTGGTGGACACGCGGCAGATTCCCGGCGTCGACGACTCGGATCGTGAGTTCAAAGAGGATGACGCCTACCCGGAGTACGAGTTCATCCCCTCGGCGCGGGAAGTGCTCAACCAGTTGTTGCCGCTTTACATTCGGGACCGGATTCGTTCCGCCATGCTGATGGCGGCCGCCTCCGAACTTGCTTCGCGCCAGCAGGCGATGCACACCGCGAACGAGAACGCGAACGAACTGATCACCGACTACACCCGTTTGGCCAACGCGGCGCGCCAGGCGGACATCACCCAGGAAATCACCGAGATCGTGTCCGGGGCTGACGCCCTGACACAGCAGGCATAGCAGAGGACCAAAATGGCAGAAAATGACAAGAAGCTCGCGGAGGGGCGCGTGGCCCGCGTGGTCGGCCCCGTCGTAGACGTGGAGTTTCCCCCGGATGCAATCCCTGCGCTCTACAACGCGCTGCTGGTCGAACTGGACCTGACCGGTCAGGGCGAGGGTGAAGGCAAGACCACCATGACCCTCGAAGTGGCCCAGCACCTCGGGGACAACCTGGTCCGCACCGTCGCGCTGAAGCCCACCGACGGGCTCGTGCGGGGGCAGGCCGTGACCGATACCGGCTCGCCCATCACGGTGCCGGTGGGTGACATCACCAAGGGGCACGTGTTCAACGTGACCGGTGAGTGCCTGAACTCTGATACCCCGCTGGAGATCAAGGAGCGGTGGCCGATTCACCGCGATCCCCCTCACTTTGACCAGCTCGAGGGCCAGACCAAGATGTTCGAAACCGGCATCAAGGTGATCGACCTGCTCACCCCCTACGTGCAGGGTGGCAAGATCGGCCTGTTCGGCGGCGCCGGGGTGGGCAAGACCGTGCTGATTCAGGAAATGATTCAGCGCGTGGCCCAGGATCACGGCGGCGTGTCCGTCTTCGCCGGGGTGGGGGAGCGGACCCGTGAAGGGAACGACCTGATCCACGAGATGGAAGAGGCGGGCGTCTTCGACAAGACCGCCCTCGTGTTCGGCCAGATGGACGAGCCGCCAGGGACCCGGTTGCGGGTGGCCCTGACCGCGCTGACCATGGCCGAGTACTTCCGGGACGAGCAGAAGCAGGACGTGCTGCTGTTCATCGACAACATCTTCCGGTTCACCCAGGCGGGGTCCGAGGTGTCGACCCTGCTAGGGCGGATGCCCTCTGCGGTGGGTTACCAGCCGAACCTGGCTGACGAGATGGGCCTGCTCCAAGAGCGGATCACCTCGGCCGGCGGCCACTCGATCACCTCGCTGCAGGCGATCTACGTGCCTGCTGACGACTACACCGACCCGGCTCCGGCCACCACCTTCGCCCACCTGGATGCGACCACCAACTTGGCCCGCGAGATCGCCTCGCGCGGTCTCTACCCGGCCGTGGACCCGCTCGCCTCCACCTCGCGAATCCTGGACCCCAAATACGTGGGCGAGGACCACTACAACGTGGCCACCCGGGTCAAGCAGATTCTGCAGAAGAACAAGGAACTGCAGGACATCATCGCGATCCTCGGGGTCGACGAACTGTCCGAAGAAGACAAGATCACCGTGGCGCGGGCCCGGCGGATCGAGCAGTTCCTGTCGCAGAACACCTACATGGCGGAGAAGTTCACCGGCGTTCCCGGCTCCACCGTGCCGCTGTCCGAAACGATCGAGGCCTTCCGCCGGGTCGCCGACGGGGAATACGACCACATTCCCGAGCAGGCGTTCTTCAACATCGGCGGGATTGAAGACCTCGAGCGCAAGTGGCACGAGCTGCAGAAGCAATGAGCAAGCGGCTGAGCATCGAGGTCGTCAATCGGACCTCCACACTGTGGGAGGGGGAAGCCGACTACGTGTCGATTCCCGCTCTGGACGGCCGACTGGGCGTATTGCCGGGCCGGCAACCCGTGCTGGCGGTGCTGAATACCGGCAACGTCGAGGTGCGGGGGGCCGACCCCGGCGGGGAAGTCAACATTTCAGTCAGCGGCGGATTTGCTTCCGTGGACGATGACTTTGTTACGGTGGTAGTCGACGAAGGTACGGTGATCTAAAGAAAGGGGAGAAGCCTAATGACCTGGTTAGTGCTGATTCCCGTTCTGATCTTGCTGGTGGGCCCGGGCGGATTTCTGCTGGGACGGATTTACGTCCTCAGTCACCGCCTGGGCTCATTTCGCACCCTGCTGCGCGTGATTGATCCAAAGGAGCCTTCGCACGACTCCGGTTGGATGCGCGGGTATGCCCGTTACGGGCGCTCCAATATGGCTTGGTCCGGGTTAGTTCGCTTTCGAGTGACCCCGGACCTTTTGCTTGCCCGCACTTCGCTGGAGCTGGTGGAGCAACCCCGGCACCATCCGACGATGGGGACCTCGGTGCTGCACCTGCGCGACGGCGACTGTGAGTACGAGATGGTGCTTTCGACCGGGGATTACGAGGGCGTGATCTCCTGGATCGACTCGGCGCCCCCGGGGATCAGCTAGCAGTTTGTCCAGATGGCGATCAACGTTGACGTGACGCGTGCAACATATATGATATATCGCAAGCAGCGATGCTGCGCATCCCAACAACGAAAGTGAGCACACAATGGCGTCTCCACCTGTTAATGACCATCAGGAGTACATGCTGGAATCTGTCCCCCGGACCGCCCGTCGAAGCACCTGGGGCATCGCCGCTATCTGGGTCGGCTTCGGCTTCGTCGTCACCGGGCTGGTGGTGGGCGGGCAGTTAGCCGGCCAGGGCGGGACCGCCGGAATGCCGATGGGTCAGGCGTTCCTGACCGTGGCGGCCGGGGAACTGTTCCTATTCATTCTGACCATTCTGCTGGGCATCCCCGCGATGGCCACCGGATTCAACCTGGCGATGCTGGCGCGCTTCTCTTATGGCCGGGTTGGGATGGTGGTCCCGATGGTGGTGATGGCGCTGCTGACACTGGGCTGGTTCTCCTCCATTCTGGGGATGATTGGCGACGTCTGGGGAGTGCTCCTGGGGAGCCCAACCGGGGTGACCGTAATTGACCCGGCGGTGCTGGGTCGGCCGGGGATTGCTCCGATCAGCTTGGAAGTGGTCTTGAGCTGCCTGGTGTTCGGCGCCCTGTTCACCTGGACCGCCTACCGCGGAATTTCTGCGATTGAGAAAATCGCGCTACCGGTTGCGCCATTCGTTTTGATCGTTTCCCTGGTAGTGGGGATCGCGATGGTGAAGGACTTCGGCGGGTGGGACGCGGTGGTGGCCGAGTCCAACACCCGGTCCGGGTTCGGGTTCGGTTCCGGTCTGACCCTCGTGATTGGAGCCTGGATCGCCGGGGCCATCATGGGTCCAGATATTATGCGATTCGCCAAAAACCGGAAGGCAGTGCTGATTGGGGCGGCCGCCTGCTTCATCATCACCAACCCACTGCTGAACGTGGTTGGTTATATTGGGACGATTGCTACTGGCGATGCGAACTTCGTCAACTGGATGTACGTCCAGGGTGTCTTTATCGCGCTGATCGGGGTGCTGGTCTGGACGGTGTCTTTGTGGACCACCAACAACTCTGAGCTGTACAGCAACTCGCTATACACCGGTGCTGGGATGAACTCGGTCGGCTGGAATGTCCGTCGGACGTCCATAGTGCTAGTGGTGGGAATCATCGGAACGATCCTGGGTTCCCTCGGTTTCTATCAGCTGTTCTTCGCCGACTTTATCACCGTGCTGGGGGCAGCCTTTGTGCCGTTGGCCGGCCCGATCATTGCCGACTACTACCTGCTCCGCAAATCTGTGTACACGGATGCCAACCTGACCCGTCAGCGGCCGGTACGCTGGACAGGTGTGGTGTCATTCTTGGTGGGCGCGGTCTGTGGCATCGTCTTCCAGTATTTCCTGCCGTTGCCCGGTGGGTTCTCCGCCGGCGTGGCCGCCCTGATTGTCACCCTGGTGGTTCACGTTGGCCTGCACTACCTGCTGCCCGGAGTGCGGGCAGAAGACCGTTAGCTAGGAGCACGTCATGAAAGAAATCAAAGTATGCGTGGGGGTGCACGTCGACGCGGTCGCCGGTTGGCTGGGCTCCTATGAGGGGCAGGACTCGCCCAACGATATTCAGCGCGGTATGTTCGCCGGTGAAGTCGGGATGCCGCGGGTGAGACAACTCCTGCAGCGGCGCGTCTTGCCGGCCACCTGGTTCATCCCGGGGCACTCGATCGAAACCTTCCCGCAAGAGACTGAAGATGTCGCGGCGGCCGGGTTCGAGATTGCGGTCCACGGTTACAGCCACGAGAATCCGGTGGCGATGTCACCCCAGCAGGAGGCGGACGTGCTGGGGCGCTGCGTCTCCCTGATTGAGAAGTTCACCGGATCCCGGCCGAAAGGGTACGTGGCCCCTGGTGGGAAATGAGCGAGTACACGGCTCAGCTCCTGCTGGACAATGGGTTCTCATACGACAACTCGCAGTCGTACCACGACTTCCTGCCGTTCTACGCCCGGGTGGGAGACACCTGGACCAACGTGGACTACAGCAAGGAAGCTAGTGAGTGGATGAAGCCCCTGGTGCGCGGGCACGAGGTGGACCTGGTCGAGATCGCGGCGAACTGGTACGTCGATGACCTGCCGCCGATGATGTACATCAAGGGGTACCCGAACTCGCACGGGTTCGTCGCCCCGCAGGTGATCGAGCAGCTGTGGAAGGACCAGTTTGACTGGATCTACCGGGAGATGGACTACGCGGTGTTTCCATTTACCATCCACCCGGACGTTTCTGGCCGTCCTCAGGTGCTGATGATGCTGGAGCGGGTGTTCGACCATATCGACCGACACCCTGGGGTCCAGTGGTGCACCTTCGCCGAGGTGGCGGATGACTTCCGTCAGCGCTTCCCGTTTGAGGCGACCCGGTGAGCCCACGCGTAGCCCTGGTGACCCTCGGAGGCACAATTTCCATGACCAAGGGGGCCGACAATCCCGGGATTGTCCCCACCTTGGGGGCGAAGGAGTTGGCGGCCAGCCTGCCCGACCTCGGTGAAGTTGAGGTGGAGTTACACTCGCTGGAACGGGTGCCCTCCGCCTCGCTCACCACGGAGGTCCTGTTGCAGGTCCTGGCTGAGTGCCGGGCAGCAGTTCAGGCCGGCGCGGCCGGAGTAGTGATTACTCAGGGGACCGACACGATCGACGAGACCTCGTACTTTTTTGATCTGCTTTGGGACCTGCCGGCGCCGCTGATTGTCACCGGGGCTATGCGATCTCCAGATGAGCCGGGCTCAGACGGACCGGCCAACATGCGCGATGCGATCCTGGTGGCAGCCGAGCCGGCGGTGCGCGAAATGGGGGTCCTGGTCGTGATGGCCGGAGAAATCCATTTGGCCCGCACTGTGGAAAAGTCTCACACCAGCTCAATTTGCGCCTTCGCCTCCCCGGGGGAAGGGCCGGTGGGTCACGTGGTCGAGGGGCAGCTTCGGCTCCACTATCGGCCGGTGGAGGTGTTCCCGAGTCTGCCTGAACCCAAGGGGGTGTTTGTCCCCTTGATCGAGGCGGTACTGGACGACGACGGGCAGCTGATTGAGGCGGCCCTCGCCGGCGGTGCGGTGGCCCTGGTCGTGGCTGGATCAGGGGCGGGGCACGTTTCCTACGGGACAAGAGATCGGCTGGCTGCGGCGCTTGATCGGGGGATACCAGTCATCCTGACCAGCCGAACCGGGTCGGGCAGCGTCCTCACTAGGACGTACGGGTACCGTGGGGCTGAGATCGACCTGCTGTCATTAGGGGTGATCCCAGCGGGCTTCTTGTCGGGGCGCAAAGCTCGCCTGCTGGCTCGAGTGGTGCTGGGATCCGGAGGGTCAGTGGAGGACTTGCGGAGGGAAGTGCTCGCCCGCGGAGCATAGTTATCCACACCCCTTGCGGGCAGGCTGGTCTCCTCGACCACAATAGAGGGATGACACTCTCGCAGCTCAGCGATCAAGACCTGCTGGACCTGGTGGCTCAAACCGGGAAGCTCCAGCGGGAGATCGACGCGCGCTTGGTTGAGCTTACGCAGGAAGTTCAGGAGCGGTGTGCGCGGGAGATCAGCCTGGCCCATCAGGTGGGGTGCCGGGATGCGACCGACGTTTGGAGCCGGTTTGCCCTGAGCGCGCCGGCCGCCACCAAAAGCCGGGTGCGCCTGGCCCGCCAGCTGATGCCCCGCCTCGACCAGGAGACGGGTGAGAAACTGGGGCCAGCCTTCCCCCACACTGCCCACGAGTTCAGCCAAGGAAACCTAACCAGTAACGCCGCCAAAGTCATCGTCAACTCACTTCGCGACTTGCCGGAAGGGGAGGAACGGGAACTGGCGGAACAGGTGCTGGTTGCCAGCGCTGCCGGCTACGATCAGGACGGGCAGTTGGTTCCGGCATTGGCGCTCAGCTTGCCGGAGCTGCGCACCCAAGCTGAAACATGGCGTCGGAAGCTGGATGCTCCCAGTCGGACAGAGACGTTCGAAACCCGACGAGTCGATCTGGTGGAGTTAGAGAACGGCATGTTCCGACTGTCGGGCGTGCTGGTTGCCGAGGGGGCCGCGGTTTTCACCGGGCTGTTTTCCCAAATTGCTAATCCAAAGTTGGCTGGGGAGGAAGAGGATCCGCGCACTCCCGCCCAGCGCCGCCACGACTCACTCATCGCAATCGGGAAGGCAGCTGCCGACTCCCCGGCGATTCCCAAGCGCAACGGGCAACCTTTCACCGTCATCGTGCAGGTGGAGGCAGAGGACGTTGCGGCTGGCCGGGGTGGCTACATCCACGAGAGCAGACCCACCCTGATCGACCAGGCGGAGCTGCTGCACGCGGCCTGCGGTGCCAGCTTCCAGTTCGTGGCCCAGGGAGACAACGGGCAAATTGTCGAGCTTGGAAGCCCGGAACGCGTCTTCACCCCGGTTCAGAGGGCGGCGATTGCAGCCAGAGATGGTGGGTGCGTGATTCCCGGATGTAACACGGAGGCCGCCTGGTGCGAAATCCACCACGTGACCGAGTGGGCTCGAGGAGGCCCAACCCACGTGAGCAACGGAGCGATGCTCTGCTGGTACCACCACCGAAACCTAGGCAGCTCCGGCTGGAAAATTCGAATTGAGGACGGGATTCCCTGGTATTGCGCTCCTGAGGCGCTGGACCCGGACCAAAAGTGGCGGGCAACTCAGCCGGTCCATGCGGTTGCGACCCGCCTCATCCGGAAATGTCGGCGAAGACGGTCAGCTTAGTCCTTTCCTGAGAGCCTCCAGCGTCGAAGTCAGGTGTGCGTGCCCGACTTCGATGGCTGTGGCGAGATCGCCCGCGTCAAACGCGGAGAGCAGCTGAAAGTGCTGCGCGTTGGAGTCCTTGATTTGGGCTGGCCATTTTCGAAGTGACAGGGCCACGTAGGGGGCTGCTGCCGCTTCGAGCATCTCGGTGACCCGGGCTGTCCAGGAATCGTCGTAGCTCAACAGTGTGCGGTGAAACTGCTGGTTCAGGTAGGTGAACTCGATGATGTCGTGGGTGGTGTCCATCTGACGGCATAGGGACAGCGCCTGTTGTGAAGCTGACTTGGTGAACTTCTCAATGGACTTCTCCATCTGAAGTGGTTCTACCCGCAAGCGCATGGCGTAGATCTCCTCGGCGCCGGCCAAACTCAGTTCGCTGACGGTGACGTCTCGGTGCGGGGTGACGTTCAGCAGCCCCTCCTGCTCCAAGCGGCGGATTGCTTCGCGTACCGGTGTCACTGAGATTCCCAGCGCTTCAGCCCATTCGCTTTGGTACACGCGTGCCCCGGCCGAGAGTTGGCCAGAGATGATGGCTGTTCGGATCGCCGTGTAGGCATGCTCAGCCTGGGTCACGGGGACCGACATGCGCGCAACACTACTGGGAATCTGAGTCACAATCTGCCATCTCTACGTTGGGATGCCCTGAGTATAGAACGAGAGCGGCTCAGCAGACTAACCTTGCCGAGCCGCTCTCGCTGTCAGCCTTTGACTGAACCGGCCGTCAAGCCCCTCACGAAATAGCGCTGAAGGGAGAAGAACACTGCCAGCGGAACAATCATCGAGATGAAAGCCCCGGCGGTCAGCAAGTGCCAATCCTGTCCGCGCGAACCGGCCATCGACTGGAGTCGGGCAGTCAGCGGAGCAGTGAGCGACTGTCCGCCAGAGAACGTCAACCCAACCAGCAGGTCGTTCCAAACCCAGAGGAACTGGAAGATGGCGAACGAAGCAATGGCGGGAACCATGAGCGGCAAAATGACGCGCAAGAAGGTGGCCACGTGACCGGCCCCATCCACTTCGGCCGCTTCTACTAGCTCTCTGGGAATCTCAGCCATGAAGTTGTGCAGCAGGAAAATCGCCAGAGGAAGGGCGAACGCCGTATGCGCAACCCAAATCGACATGAAGGGGAAGTCTTTCCCAAAGCTGGAGGAGAAGATCCTCAGCAAGGGAATCAGCGACATCTGCAACGGCACGATCTGCATGGCGAAGACAATGACGAACACGGTGTCGCGCCCGCGCCACTTCATGAACGAGAACGCATAGGCAGCCATGGTCGCAATCACCAGCGGTGCAATCGTCGCCGGAATGGTGATGACTAGCGAGTTGATGAAGTAGTTCGACAGATCACCCTGGGAGGTCGAGCCGAACAGGACATTGCGGTAGTTCTCCAGCGTCACTTGGGGGTCGCCGAAGAAGGTCCACCAGCCGGTAGTCTTGATCAACCCTTCAGGTCGGAACGAGGTGACCAGTAGCCCGAAAGTGGGGATGGTCCACAAGATGGCTATCAGAGCCGCGACGAGCGATCCGAACCTGGATGTCAGACTGCGCTTAGCCAAAGTAGAGGCGCCAACACTCATTGTCCACGCACCTCCTTGTTCTTGAGCATCTGCCTGGTGTTGAAGATGACGATCGGGATCACCAGAACGAAAATGATGACCGCTGTAGCTGAGCCACGCCCGGCATTCAGGAAAGTAAACGCTTGGTCGTACATCTGATTAGCCAGCACCTGCGTCTGGAACTTGGCGCCGGTCATCGTCTGGGTAATGTCGAACACCTTCAAGGTGGCAATGGTAATGGTCGTGTAGACAACCACCAGTGTTGGACGAATGGTTGGCACTGTGATCTTAGTGAACATCGAGAGCGGGCTGACCCCGTCGAGCTTGGCTGCCTCCACGATGTCGGTGGGAATCGCTTTGATTGCCGCCGAGATCAGGACCATCGCGAACCCGGCCTGCACCCAGATCATCACTACGATGATGAAGAGCGTGTTGAGGGGGCTGTCCTGCAGGAACCGAACTGGTTCCCCGCCCAATGCAACGATGATGGCGTTCAGTAGGCCGCGCTGGCTCTGGGCCGATCCTCGATATTCATACATGAACCGCCAGATGATACCCGCACCAACAAATGAGATGGCCATCGGCATAAACAGCAGCGACTTGGCCACTTTCTCGAACTTTTTCCCATCGATTAGGAGGGCATACAGCATCCCAATGCCAGTTGAGAGGAGGGGAACCAGCAGCACCCAGACTGCGGTATTGAGAAACGCGCGGAGAGAGTCCGCATCGGTAAAGATCCAGGTGAAGTTTTCCAGGCCGACAAACTGGGTTGAGAACCGGTCAAAAAACGAGTTCTTGACGGTGCCAAGGGCTGGGTAAATCAGCGCCATGATCAGCAACCCGAGAGCAGGCAGAACAAAGACCGCTACCGAGAACACGTTTCGTCCGCGGCCTTTGAGTCGATCCGCCAAACTGGCGAGTCCCAGCAGGACCCCCACGATGACGGCAATGGCAATGATGGCCAAAAACATCTGGCCAAACTTTGTGTCCAGGAACCAGTTCATGATCTCCCCAAGACCGGTGGTGCGGGGCGAACCCCGCACCACCATGTCCAGAGCCAGTTAGTTCTTCGGCCAGGAATTCTCGATGTTGGTCAGCATGGTTTCAGTGTCGACGGAGCCGTCGATCCACTGAGTCAGGCCTGACCAGAACGACCCGGCCCCCACCTCGGACGGCATCAGGTCTGAACCGTCAAAGCGCGAGATGGCACCCTCGTCCTGCAGGAGGTCAATGGAGAGACGCAGCACGTCCGAGGACGCTAGCGACGGATCGACCGCCTTGTTGGCCGAGGTGACTCCACCGATGCCCACGCGTGTGTTGGCCCACTTGCCAGAAGACATGTACTCCTGGACCGCCTGGGTTTCGGGCTTGTCGTTGAAGGCGCCCACAAACTCGCCCGCAACCAGCAGTGGCTTGTTGTCAGCGTCCATTCCCGGCAGGTAGAAGGCGTAGACGTCACCGTCGGGCGAGACGTCGGTGCCTTCGGGCCACTGGGCTTCGTAGAAGGATGCCTGCCGGTGCATGAAGCACTGGCCATCCAGGATCGGCAAACCGCCGTCGTTGAACGAGGTGGTGGCGATCGAGCGGGAGTCGCCAATTCCCCCGTTGACGTAGTCGTCGTTCAGGAGAATATCGCCCACCTTGTTGGTGGCTTCCACGATGGCGGGATCGTTGAACGGAATCTCGTGGGAGACCCACTGATCATAGACGTCACCGCCGGCGGTGCGCAGGACCAGGTCCTCAATCCAGTCGGTGGCGGGCCAACCCGTGGCCCCACCCGACTCGATCCCCGCACACCACGGTTTCACGTCGCCGTCCGGATTGTCTTCCGCGATCTTCTGGGTCAGAGCCATCAACTCGTCCCAAGTTTCGGGGACCTCATACCCGTTGTCAGCAAACGCTTTCGGCGAGTACCAGACGAAGGACTTGACCGATGCCATCAGCGGGGCGGCGTAGAAGGTCCCGTCCACCGTGCCGTAGGCCTTCCAATCGGGGGACCACCCCTCGTCGGTGTTCTTCTCTACCCCCTCGGGGGCGGGTAGTACCTTGCCCATGTCCACCATGGTCTTCAGCAGGCCCGGCTGCGGGAAAATGGCCAAATCGGGGGCGTTGTTGCCCTCAACCTGCACCACGATCTGCTGTTCAAACTCGCCAACACCGTTGTGCTGGACGGTGATCCCGGTACACCGGGAGAAATCGTCGAATGTCTCCTGCAGTTGGTCGGCTTCCACCTCGCGAATCGAGGAGAAGAGCGTGACCGTGGCCCCGTCAAACTGGCCGTACTGTTCGAAGTCCTCGCACCCTTCGGCTGGCGAGGCATCGCTGCTCTGTTCTTCGGTTGTTCCAGAAATTGAGCCTCCTCCACTACAGGCCCCCAGGATCAGGGCACCCGCCGCTGCGGAGCCGGCTAGGCCCACAATTTTGCGCCGTGCAATTTTCATTCCAATCTCACTTCCTCGTGCGAAAACCACTAGAAGGTGGCTTCCTTCACAATGTAGGCAGGTTCGATAAACCTCGCAACGGGAGCAGGTAACGAAACGGAACCGAAAGAGCAAAATACAGCTCGCTAACGCGTGCAAGCGTTTTGGTGGGCGAGGGTAGACTGCTGATGGAAAGGAAGTGGAAAACTTGCGACTAATTGTGGCAGACTGTGCCGTCGACTACTCGGGCCGCCTCGATGCCCATCTCCCCAAAGCCAAGCGGCTGCTGATGCTGAAGGCAGACGGCTCCGTGCTGGTGCACTCGGACGGCGGCTCCTACAAGCCGTTGAACTGGATGTCACCGCCCTGCCGCCTCGAGGTAGTTGAACCCACGACCGACGAGGCGGACGAGGGGGTGGTCCAGGTTTGGCAGGTGGTTCCACTCAAGACTGATGGGCAACTACGCGTCCGCCTGTACCAGATCCACGCGGAGCTGGATGAGGACCTGGGGGTCGACCCGGGCCTCACCAAGGACGGCGTGGAAGCCCACCTGCAGGAGCTGCTGGCCCTCCAACTCACTTCGGTCCTCGGTGAGGGCTGGAAGTTGGGCCGGCGGGAGCACCCGACACCCATTGGGCCGGTGGATCTGCTCGTCTACGACCCGGACGGTCGACCGGTGGCGATTGAAGTCAAGCGCCGCGGCGGGATCGACGGGGTCGAGCAGCTGACCAGGTACCTGACCCTGCTGTCTCGCGAGGAGCATCTGCGCGAAATCCGGGGCATTTTTGCAGCCCAGGAGATCGCCAAACAGGCTCGGACACTCGCGGGCGACCGCGGAATCGAATGCGTAATATTGGACTATGCCGCACTGCGCGGAATGGATGATCCGGAGGAAAGGCTGTTCTAATGTCGACCAAACTGTGGCGCGCCACCCTGGTGCTGACCGACCAACTCCTAGAAGATGGGGCGGTAGTGTTCGAAGGGGAGAACATCCTCTGGGTGGGTCCGGCCGCGGACCTGCCGGGCGAATACTCGGACGTTGAGGATCAGACGCCGGCGGGCACCACCTATGTCACTCCGGGGTTCATAGACGTGCACTGCCACGGCGGCGGTGGCTGTTCGTTCCCCGACGCGACCGAGGTGGCGCAGGTTGAGACAGCGGCTGCCGAGCACCTGAAGCACGGCACCACCACGATGGTGGCGTCGCTGGTGACGGCCGCCCAGGACGTGTTGGTCGAGCGGGCGCGGACCCTGGCACAGGCAGCCCAGAATGGGACGATTCGGGGGATCCACTTTGAGGGCCCCTTCCTGTCGGAGGCCCGCTGCGGTGCGCAGGACCCCCGGTTCCTAACCGATCCGACTCCGGCCGCGATGGCCGAGCTGATGGAGGCCGCTGGCGGCTATGCCCTGTCGATGACGATTGCCCCCGAACGCACGATGAGCCCGGTGGGGGTTGAGGCCCTCGGGGTGCTCACCCAGGCGGGAGCGATTCCCTCGTGGGGTCACACTGACGGTGGAATTGAAGTGACCGACGAGGCGATTGCCGAGGGGGTGGCTCAGCTGTCACGGCGGCGTGCCTCCGTCACCCACCTGTTTAACGGGATGCGTCCGCTGCATCACCGCGATCCCGGTCCGATCTCCAGCTACCTGCGTGCGGCAGCGGATGGGGAAGTGGTGGTCGAAATGATTTGCGACGGCGTCCACCTGGATCCGGAACTGGTCGGCAACATTATGGAGACCGTTGGCCGGGATAACTGTGTCTTCGTCACCGACGCGATGGCGGCGGCCGGGATGGCTGACGGCGAGTACGTCCTGGGACCGCAGAAAGTCCGGGTCGAACACGGCGTGGCGCGTCTGGCTCATTCTGACTCTCTGGCTGGCGGCACCTCGCACATTCTGGACTGTGTCCGGGTGGCTGTCACCCGCGGGCGGATCGACCTGGTGGATGCTGTGTTCCTCGGCACTGCGCAGGGCGCACGGCTGTTCGGCTGGAATGACCGCGGTGAGCTCGAGGTGGGCCGTCGGTCCGACCTGTGTGCGCTGACCGAGGATCTGGCGCTGGTGGCTGTGGCTCGGGGTGGGGAGCTGATTTAGTCGGTGAGACGGTCCAAGAAGTGGTCCCGCACCCACCGGGACCTGGGGGAGTTCTCGCCTCAGATTCGCCACAGCGAAGTTGGTCCAGGCGGTTATGACTATCAGGTCCAGCGAGTGCGGGGGAGCGCCAAAACGTATCGCTGCCCCGGGTGCAACCAGGTCATTGCCGCGCAGGTGGATCACGTGGTTGCCTGGCGTGAAGAATCGCTCCTGGGATGGGATTCCGGGGTGGAGACGCGGCGGCACTGGCACGAGTCATGTTGGGCCCGCGGGTTGGCGATTGACGGCAAGCCATAGAATAATGAGCATGGTGTAAATTATCCGGAAGGAAGTCGCAGTGGCGAATGTGAACAGATACTTGGTGTCGATCATCTTCGGTGCGCTCGCGCTACTGCTGGCAATTGGCGGTGTCCTGGCTCTCACGGTGTGGAAGCCTGCGCAGGAGATCGCGCCGACCGGGAGCACTGATAAGCCGTTCCTGATCACTCGTGCTGGTGTCTTCAGCCTTTATGGAGATCGGGTGGACATAGAGGCAAAAGCCGCCAACCCGAACGAGCCGGTCTGGCTGGCGGTCGGCTCCGCGGCAGACATAAACGCGTGGGTGGAGAGCCACCCCTACGACGAGATCTTCGGGCTGGAAAGCCTGCAGGCGCTGAAAGCAGAGCCGCACGGCGAGGTGGCCCAGTCCGGAGAGGAACCGCAATCCGGCGAACAACCCCAGTCCGGTGAGCAGGTGAGCCCGATCAGTTCGGACATGTGGTGGTTGGAGCGCAACGGTACCGGCTCGGTTCAGCTGGAGCTGAGCGGGCAGGAGCTGGAGGGCGCCCTGATTGCCGCCACCGACGGCACCTCACCGGCCCCTTCCATCACCCTGCGGTGGCCCACCCCGCAGCCCAACATTGCCGCCATCACCCTGTTTGTGGCGATGGGCCTGTCCTTGTTGGTGGCGATCTTTACCGGGGCTTCCGCCTGGCGCACCAGCAAACCGACCGTAGTTGAAGAGGAAGAAGAGCCAGCAGAGGAAGAAACACCGGAGCCAGCCACGACGTTCCTTGATCGGACCCAGGAACTGACCACCGAATCCGGCATGATCAACCTGTCCGCCCTGCAGGGGGGAGGAAAATTCCCCACGCGGCGGGCTCTGCGTGACGCCCAATCCCAAGGCGTCGAACGCCTCATTATTGAGGGCGAAGAGTTCACTCCCGGGAAGGACACCGCCGGAGTGGACGAGGAGACAATTGAGAAGACTGCCCGCGTGCTCGGCCGACGTTCGTCGCGCTCCAGCCGTTGGTCGCAGGCTTTCGACCAACCGGGCGCGGATAAGGAATAGTATGCGGAACTATCGACAGGCCGCGGTTCTACTCGCCTCGGCCCTTCTTCTGAGTGCCTGCAGTCCCGATTTGCGCGAGGTGGAGGCGCCGTCGGGCACAGTCAAGCCCCAGCCGACCCAGTCTGCCGCTCCCGTGTTAGATGAGGCTCGGATTCAGCGGGTCGTCGACGAGGTGCAGGAGGTGATCCTGCGGGCCGACGCCGAACAGGATCCGAAGGTCCTGCAGGAGCGTCTGACGGCAGGGGCATTGGCCCTGCGTACCGGGCAAATCGAGAAAGCCGTCAAGACCGGCACCGAGATCCCCCCGCTCGACATCCAGATCAACGTGGCATCTGCAACCGTGTCTGACTCGTGGCCGCGGGTGCTCCTGGTGGGTTCGGCCGCCGCCTCGGACGACCCGGCCGAGGTGTTCATCTTCAGCCAGGCGGACGCCCAGTCGGACTACATGCTGGAGAATTGGGTTCGCGCCCTTGGCGGAAACTCGGTCCGCGGCGTGGCGGTGGAGGACGGCTCCAAGGTGCTCAAGCCCGACGCTCACGGCTTCCGCTACTCGCCGGAAGAGGCGCTGGACCTGTACATCAAGTACATCAACGACCCGAAAAGCACCGACGTCTTCGACGACAACACCTTCGCACCCTACGTGCGCGACGAGCAGAAGCAGCTGAAGGAGTCGGTCAAGGACCTGGGCACCGTCACTTCGAGCGCCGCCCTGGCTGACTATCCGGTGACCGGGGTCGAGCTGGCCACCGGGGAGGCACTGGTGGCCACCTCGTTTACTTACAGCGACGTTTATGCCCGAACGGTAGCCGGATCCACCATGACTCTGGGGGGCACGGCCGCGGCCTACCTGACCGACCCGAACGTGATTGGCACGGTTACCGTCAACTACGTTGTCAACGTCTTCTTTACAATTCCGCCGTCCGATAGCAAGGACCCCATTCGCATTGTCGGCAGTGAGCGGGCCATCACCAACGTAACCAGAGACGACAATGCAAAACCAGCAGGAGAGTAAATGTCTGATACATATGGTGCGGTAGATCTATCCGCTATTTCTGACGCTGCAATTGTCGACGTTACCCAAGCCAACTTTGAAGAGGAGATGAACCTCTCCCAGTCAGTACCGGTGGTGCTCCTGTTCTACCCGGCGCAGGACCTGGGGTCGCAGCAGGTGCTGACCGTCCTGGAGGCCTCCGCACGCAAACACGCGGGCGCCTTCCAACTGGGTAAGGTCAACGTGGATGCGGTCCCGGAACTGGCCGCCGCCCTGCAGATTAAGTCGCTCCCCACCTCGATCGCGCTTGTGGCCCGCCGGCCGGTGCCGCTGTTCGAAGGGCCGGTCACGCCGGAGCAGTTTGAAGCGCTGATCACCGAGCTGCTCCAGGTCGCTCCTCAACTCGGGGTGACCGGCCGGATCGAGAACACGAACCCTGCCCATGAGGCCCCCCGAGCCGCAGAAATGCAGGACGACTGGGAGGGAGCCGTTGCCCTGTGGAAGAAGGTACTGGCCAACAACCCGTCAGACCGGGAAGCCAAACAGGCGTTGGCGCGCGCCGAGTTCCAGGTCCGCCTGGCCCATGAGGATGAGTCGGAACTCGCCCGGGCTGATCGACTGTTCGCCCAGGGTGATGAGGCGGCCGCCTACAACCTGCTGCTGGGCCTGGTGGCCGGAGAGCAGCGCGAGCCGGCCCGCGCCCGCCTGGTGGAACTGCTGAACCTGGGGTCAGACCCAGCGGTGGTCAAGCAGGCTCGTTCCCGCTTGGCCACCATGCTGATGGTCTAACGTACCGGTCGCAACCAGGTGGCGCCCAGCGGCGGCACCCGCAGGGCCACCGAGTGTTCCCGCCCGTCCCACGAGATTTCCTCCGAGGTGAGCGGGCCGACGTTGATCACGTTGGACCCGCTGAACAGCGCGTCGTCCGTGTTCAGGACTTCCTCCCACTGGCCGCCGAACGGCAGACCGACCCGGTAGCCCTCGTGCGGGTTCCCGGCGAAGTTGATCACGCAGACCAGGTAGTCCATCTCGCCGTGCTCGTCCAGCCCCTGGCGAATGTAGGAGATGACGTTGTGGTCGGCATCGCCGGCATTGATCCACTCGAACCCGGTGTAGTCGTCATCCCACAGGGCCGGCGCAGACCGGTAGACCCGGTTGAGCTCGCGAATTAGGTCGGAGACCCCGCGGTTGGCCGGGTCGTCCAGCAGCCACCAGTCCAGACTGTAGGCTTCGTTCCACTCGTTGTCCTGGGCGAACTCCTGGCCCATGAACAGGAGTTGCTTGCCCGGATGTGACCACTGGTAGGCGTACAGCGCCCGTAGGTTCGCCAGTTTCTGCCAGCGGTCCCCGGGCATTCGCGACAGCAGCGAACCCTTCCCATGCACCACCTCGTCGTGCGACAGCGGCAGGAAGAAGTTTTCCGAGAAGGCGTAGACCAGGGAGAAGGTCAGCTCCCCGTGGTGCCAGCGCCGGTTGACCGGATCCTCACGCATGTAGCGCAGGGTGTCGTTCATCCAGCCCATATTCCACTTGAACCCGAACCCGAGCCCCCCACCGGTGGTCGAGGCGGTCACGCCCGGCCAGGCGGTCGACTCCTCGGCAATCATCACGATGCCGGGGTTGCGCCGGTAGGCGGTGGCGTTGGCTTCCTGCAGGAATTGGATCGCTTCCAGATTTTCGCGGCCACCGTACTGGTTCGGGCGCCACTGCCCGTCTTGGCGCGAGTAGTCCAGGTACAGCATGGAGGCCACTGCGTCCACGCGCAGTCCATCAATATGGAAGTCCTCTAGCCAGTAAAGCGCGTTGGCCACCAGGAAGTTCCGCACCTCATTGCGGCCGAAGTTGAAGATCAGGGTGCCCCAGTCCGGGTGCTCGCCGCGGAGGGGGTCCGGGTCCTCGTACAGCGGGGTTCCGTCGAACCGGGCCAGCGCCCAAGCGTCCTTCGGGAAGTGGGCCGGGACCCAGTCCATGATTACCCCGATGCCGGCCTGGTGGAGTCGGTCCACCAGGTAGCGGAAATCGTCGGGCACGCCGTAGCGCGAGGTGGGGGCGTAGTAGGAGGTGACCTGGTAACCCCAGGACCCGCCGAAGGGGTGCTCCGCCACCGGCATGAACTCGACGTGGGTGTAACCCAGGTTCAGCAGGTAGGGGACCAGTTCGTCGGCCAGCTCACGGTAGCTCAAGCCCTGCCGCCAGGAGCCCACGTGGCACTCGTAGATCGACATGGGCTCCGAATGCGGTGAGCGGGATCCGCGCGTCTGCATCCACGAGTTGTCGCTCCAGTTGTACTGGCTCTCCGTCACGACCGAGGCGGTGGCGGGTGGCACTTCGGTCGCGCGCGCCATCGGGTCGGCCTTTTGGAACCAGTTCCCGTCGGGGCCGCAAATCTCGTACTTGTAGCGGGCGCCCACCGCCACGTCGGGGATGAACAGCTCCCACACGCCGGATTCTCCCAGGGTCCGCATGGCCGAGCCGGTTCCGTCCCAGAAGTTGAAGTCGCCGACCACCCGGACGGAGCGCGCATTGGGCGCCCAGACCGCGAAGGCCACCCCCTCGACTGGCCCCATCGGCCCGTCGTAGTACTTTCGGTGTGCCCCCAGCACGTGCCAGAGCTGCTCGTGCCGGCCCTCGCCAATCAGGTACGTGTCCATCTCTCCCAGGGTGGGGAGGAACCGGTACGGGTCATCCACCGTGATGACGGAATCGCCGTAGGCAATTTCGAGGCGGTAGTCGGGCAGGTCCGTCCGGTCCAGGACCGCGACCCAAACGCCGTCCTTCTCATGCTTGGCGGGGGTGGCCCCGTCGGTGGTGAGGACCGTGACCGAGTCGGCCAGGTGACGCACGGTTCGGATCGTGACCGACCCGTCCCCCAAGTGCGCGCCCAGCACTGAGTGGGGCGAATGGTAGCGGCCGTGGGCAACTTCGGTCAGGATGGAATCAGCTACAGGTATCATGCCCTAATTGTCTCATGCCCAGGCAAACAAATGGGTGCTAGTTCACATGTTGCATCAGGTCGTTAATTGAGGCCAACGGCACTTGGAGCCAGTCCGGTCGGAACTGTGCCTCGTACTCAACTTCGTAAAGTGCCTTCTCCACTTCCAGCAGCCGAACCAGCGCCTCGTCGACCGCGGGAGTGAACCCGCGCCGAAACGCCTCCTTGGTTCGCCGGGCCCACTCCGGGTGGTCCCAACCGGCGTAACTGAACGAACGCAGCATCCCGGCCAGGTCGCGCCCGGCCAGGTCGGGCCGGTTCCGCTCGGTCAGGGGCCGCAGCGGCTCGCCCTCAAAGTCGATCACCTGCCAGTCGCCGTCCGGGGTGCGAAGGATTTGGCCGAGGTGGAGGTCGCCGTGGACCCGGGTCAGCTGAACCTGCTTTACCGCCGCGGCCAGCTCGTCAATTCGCCCGGCGAGGGCGCCCGCCAGTTCCGGCTCAAGGGGGGCCTGGGCCAGGGCCTGGCGAACCCGCTCCGCGGGTACCTCGGCCACGCCGGTGACCGGGAGGGTGGCCAGGGCCCGGTGCAGTTCCCCGAGGCGGTAGCCCAGCTGCTCGGCTTCGGCCTCCACTTCCCGGTCAGCTTCGGCCGCGGCCCGGAAGTACTCCCAGGCGGTCCCGGTGTTGGGCACCAGGTCGGTGGCCACCGCCAGGGTCGATTCGCCCCACGGCAGGGAAGCCCTGACCGCCGGCGTGTGTTCAAAGCCGGCCGCCCGCAACGCTTGGGGCAACTCGACGTCCGGGTTCGGCCCCGGGTAGACCACCCGGAACAGTTTGGCCACCCACTGCTGGCCGTCGCGCAGGTGCAGCACCACCGACGTGTTGGACTGCTCCTGGCCGAGGGGGGCCACCCGCTCCAGTTCGATGGGGACCCCTACGGCGCGCAGCCACGCCCGCCACCACTGGGGGTCGGCGCTGGCCTCACCGGCCAAGTTGTGGGGCACCTGCAGGCGGGGCCCGCCCGGGTACGGTTCGGCGAGCAGGATTCGCTGACCCGAGCCGAGGTCCACCTCGTCCAGGGCGGACCAGTTGGCCTCCCGCCAGTCCTGGGGAAACCAGCGGGCTCCGGTCAGGGAGGACAGCAGACTCAACTGCGTACCCCGAAGACGTGGGCGGTGCGGGACCACGGCGAGAGCTTGACGTAGTTCTCGTATCCCCAGCGGTATTCGATCCCGTCGAGCTCATCCACCAGGTGGAGGCCGCCCGGTCCGAAGCCGGGGGCCGCCTCGTGGGCGGAGAGGGCCGGGCGCAGGCGGGCCGGGTCCAGGTAGACGGTGCCCTCCACCTCCGCGTGCGGGTTCAGCGAGACCACCACCAGGACGGTGTCGTCCTCACCCGTGGGGGAGAAGCGAGCCGGCACGTGCTTGGAGAACGCGATGATGTCCTCGTGCGAGGTGGGGTGAATGCTGATCTGGTGCAGCTGCTGCAGGGCCGGGTGCGCGGCCCGGGCCCGGTTCAGCAGGGTCAGGAGCCGGGAGATTCCCAGCGGCTCGGCCCGCGCCCAGTCTCGCGGGCGGTACTCGTACTTCTCGTTGTCGATTTGCTCTTCAAACCCGGGCCGCTGGACGTTCTCCACCAGCTCGTACCCGGAGTAGATCCCCCAGGTGGGGGCGCCGGTTGCGGCCAGAACGGCCCGAATGGCAAAGATGGCTGCGCCCCCGGTGGTCATCTGCTGGGTCAAAATGTCGTGGGTGGTCGGCCAGAAAGCGGGCCGCATCAGGTGCGCGGTTTTCTCTGCTACCTCCACGAAGTACTCTTCCAGTTCGGCCTTGAAGGTCCGCCAGGCGAAGTACGTGTACGACTGGTGGAAACCGACCATCCCCAGCGTCTCCATCATGGCCGGGCGGGTGAAAGCCTCCGCCAGGAAAATCACGTCCGGGTGTTCCGCTCGCATCTGAGCGAGGAACCGCTGCCAGAAGTTGACCGGCTTCGTGTGCGGATTGTCGACCCGGAAGATCTTCACCCCGTGAGAGATCCATAACTCGATCAGGTCCCAGATGGCCTGGTAGATTCCCGCCGGATCGTTGTCGAAGTTCAGCGGGTAGATGTCCTGGTACTTTTTGGGCGGGTTTTCCGCGTAGGCGACGGTGCCGTCCGCGCGGGTGGTGAACCATTCCGGATGCTCCCGGACCCACGGGTGATCGGGGGAGGCCTGCAGCGCAATGTCGAGCGCCACTTCGAGCCCCAGCCGCTCCGCCTTGGCCACAAAGTTGTCAAAGTCCTCGAAGGTGCCCAACTCCGGGTGGATCGCGTCGTGTCCGCCGTCGGGAGAGCCGATTCCGTAGGGGGAGCCGGGGTCGCCGGCCAGCGCGGTCAGCGTGTTGTTCCGGCCCTTGCGGAAGGTCGTGCCGATCGGGTGAACCGGGGTCAGGTAGACGACGGAGAAACCCATGTCCTTGATCCGGTCCAGTTCCTGGGCGGCGCCGGCCAGCGTCCCGGAAACCCAGTTGCCATCCTCGTCCACGTAGGCGCCGTAGGAGCGGGGGAAAATCTCATACCAGGACCCGTACAGAGCGGTGCGCCGATCGACCTGGAGCGGGTAGCGCACGGTCGCTTCGAGGAGGTCGCGCAGCGGGGACAGGGAGAAGACCTGTTCGATGGTGGACGAGGTGGCCACCCGGAGGCGTTCGCTGGCCGGCAACTCCCGGTTACGCAGGGCCTCGATCGCCCGGGAGAGTTCCACCAGGGCCAGTTTGCCGGGCTTCTTCTTGTGGTAGGCGGGGCGCGAGGGGGGACGACGGCCGGCCACGTTGGCGCCGCTGGCGGCCCGTTCCAGGAGGCGAGCCCCCTCCTCACACATCAGCTCCACGTCGACCCCGGCCCCGATCTTGGCCCGCGCATTGTGTTTCCAGGTGGCCCACGGATCCGACCAGGTATCGATTCTAAATGACCAAAGTCCCGGTCGATCAGGTGCGACCCACGCCTCATAGATGTTTAGCCCGGGGGCGATGTCGTACATCAGGGTGCGGGAATATTCGAGCCCGTCGGGGTCAATTAGGACGGCCTCAGCCGCGAAAGCATCGTGGCCTTCGCGAAACACGGTGGCCCTGATCGGGAAAGCTTCCCCTTCCGTGGATTTGGCGGCAAAGGTGCCGTTCTCCACTACGGGGAAAACTCGAATGGCGGGAATCCGGTTAATCAGTCGCTGTTTCACATCTCAAATTGTAGACGGTCCCTTCCACCGGGTGTGCAGAGTGCAACATTTTGGGCCTGAAAGCCGGACATTTTGGCAACTTTCTTTCTTGTCTGGGGGTAGTGGCTATGCTGGGACGCGTGAAAGCGATACGTAGATTTACAGTGCGCACCGTGCTACCCAACGAGTTGGCTGTCCTGGACACGCTGGCCCGCAACTTGCGCTGGTGCTGGAACGAACCGACCGTGAAGTATTTTGCTTCTCTGGACCCCGACGCGTGGGAGCGCGCGGGGCACGATCCGGTAGCGCTGCTGGGAGAAATCTCTCCCGAGCGTTTCCAACAGTTGGCCGCCGACTCCGCCGTGGTGGAAGAGGCCCAGCAGTTGGCCGCCGATCTGAACCTGTACCTGACCGAAGACAAGTGGTACCAGTCCGAGTTCTCCAACTCGGATAAGCCCGCCGCCATCGCCTACTTCTCCGCCGAGTTCGGGATCACCACGGTGATGCCGCAGTACTCCGGGGGACTGGGCATCCTGGCCGGGGACCACCTGAAGTCCGCCTCGGACCTGGGGGTGCCGATCGTGGGCGTGGGCCTGCTCTACGGCGCCGGCTACTTCCGCCAGTCCCTCAGCCGGGACGGCTGGCAGCGGGAAACCTACCCGCTGCTGGACCCGCACAACCTGCCCTTGACCCTGCTGCGTGAAGCTGACGGCTCCGCCGCGCGGATCTCGCTGCCCCTGCCCGAAGGTCGGGTGCTGAATGCGCAGATCTGGGTGGCTCAGGTTGGCCGCGTGCCGCTGCTTCTGCTGGATTCGGATGTGCCGGACAACGACGATGCTTCCCGCTCGGTTACCGACCGCCTGTACGGCGGCTCGGCTGAGCACCGCCTGGAGCAGGAACTGCTGCTCGGGGTGGGCGGGGTGAAGGCGCTGCGCGTCTACTCCCGTCTGACCGGGACGCCCCGCCCGGAGGTCTACCACTGCAACGAGGGCCACGCCGGCTTCATGTCGGTGGAGCGGATCCGTGAGCTGATGGAAGGCGAGGCTCAGGTGGATCTGGGGACTGCGATTGAAGCGGTTCGCTCCGGCACCCTGTTCACCACCCACACCCCGGTTCCGGCCGGGATTGACCGGTTCGACAAGAACACGGTTCGCACCTACCTGTCGGCGATGCCCCTGCCCGGGGTCGACGTGGAAGACATCCTGGCGCTCGGGAACGAGTCCTATGAGGGTGGCAACCCGCACGTCTTCAACATGGCGGTTCTCGGCCTGCGGATGGCCCGCAAGGCCAACGGCGTGGCCAAGCTGCACGGCAAGGTTTCCCGCGGCATGTTCGCCTCGCTCTGGCCGGGCTTTGACGTCCCCGAGGTGCCGATCACCTCGGTCACCAACGGCGTCCACGGCCCGACCTGGCGCAGCCCCTCATTCCAGTCGATGGCACTGGACTACATGAGCGTGCTGGAAGATGCCGAAGGCAACGGCTGGCTCAAGAGTGAAGATCAGGGCGGCGTGCCCGACGAGGTGTTGTGGAACAAGCGCCGCGAGCTCCGCAGCGCCCTGGTTGACTCGGCCCGTGAGCGGGCCCGCGCCGCTTGGCTGGAGCGGGGAGCCTCCCCGGCCGAAATCGGCTGGACCGGCTCGATCCTGGACCCCGACGTGCTCACCATTGGGTTTGCCCGCCGCGTGCCCACCTACAAGCGCCTGACCCTGATGCTGTCCGACCCGGAGCGGCTCACCCGCCTCCTGACGGATCCGGAGCGGCCGATTCAGCTGGTGATTGCCGGCAAGTCGCACCCGGACGACGAGCAGGGCGTCGGCCTGATCCAGAAGCTGGTTCAGTTCGCCGACAACCCGAAGGTGCGCGACCGGATCGTCTTCCTGCCCAACTACGACATGGGCATGGCCCAGGTGATGATGCCCGGCTGTGACGTCTGGCTGAACAACCCGCTCCGCCCGCTGGAAGCCTCGGGAACCTCCGGGATGAAGTGCGCCCTGAACGGCGCCCTGAACCTGTCGATCCTCGACGGCTGGTGGGATGAGATGTACGACGGCTCCAACGGCTGGGCCATTCCGACCGCCGACGGGATCGAGGATCCCCAGCGGCGCGACCAGCTGGAAGCGCAGGCGCTCTACGACCTGATCGAGAACACGGTCGCCCCGCGGTTCTACGACCGGGACGAGCGGGGCGTGCCTCGCCGTTGGCTGGAAATGATGCGCCACACCCTGGCCACCCTGGGCCCGAAGGTCCAGGCCACCCGGATGGTGCGCGACTACGTCACCAACCTCTACACCCCGGTGGCGGCCGCTTCGCGGACCCTGGACGCGGCTCCCTGGGAACAGGCCCGCGACCTGGCCCAGTGGAAGGCCAAGGTGCGGGGCGCCTGGTCCGGCGTGCACGTGGACTTCGTTGACGCCCAGGTGCCCGACGTGGCTGAGCTGGGGGATCGGGTGTCCATCACCGCCGAGGTGTCCTTGGACGGCTTGGACCCCGAGGACGTCGCCGTGCAGGTCGTCTCGGGCCGGGTCGGTTCGGACGATCGGCTGGAGGACTTCTCCATCGCTAACCTGCAGGCTGACGGGGTGGGTGCGGACGGTCGGCGCCGGTTCATGGGCGAGGAGACCCTCGGGGTTTCCGGGCCGGTGGGCTACGCGGTTCGCGTGGTTCCCTCCCACCCGCTGATGGATGGCGACACGGAGTTGGGACTGGCGGTCAACGCGGAGCCTTCCTCCGTTAGGTCGCACACCCACACGACCATGGGGCGCTAACAAAAATCTCCCCCGGCCAGCAGGTCGGGGGAGAACTTTAGTGGGGCCGATGTCCGCGATGGCGCAGACCCCAGCCCCCGCGAGGCTCACATTCCCCGGGCAGTTCGGCTTCAAGCCGGTGCACGATCACTTCGAGCGCCTCCTGCAGGTGCTGGACCTGCTCGTCGCTCAGGTCGCTCAGCGTTTCGGCGCTGACCGGCCCGGGCCACGGTCGGTCCTGCGACTGAGCGGCCCCGGCCTCGGTCAGGCGGACCAGCATCACCCGCCCGTCGGTCGGGGAGGGTTCGCGGGTGATGAACCCGCGCTGCTCTAGTTTGGCCAGCAGTTCGGCCAGGCTTTGGCGCGAGGTGCCCAGCAGGTAGGTGAGCTCGCGCTGGGTGATTTCAGGTTTCAGTTTCAGCAGGGCCAGGACCCGGCCCTGACCCATCTGCGGATCGCCCCACGGGGTGGGCCGGTGGTGCTGGTGGCGGTGGCGCCGAGCCAACCGCATCAGTTGGTTCAGTTGCATCGCGGTAATTTCACGGAGATCTTCCATTGAAAAGTCCTTTCTGTCAGGTACTTGACAATCAGTCTTACAGACGACCGGAGAATCTGTCAAGTACCTGACGAATGTCAAGCCTCCGTCGGGAGCCTAAGCTAGGAGGTAGGACTTAAGTACCAGGTCAGGGGCCTGGGGGTCCTCCCAAACACAGAAAGATGTAGTGATGATTGTCTATAACGAACTGGTGGCTCTCACCGCCGGCGCAGCGCTGATCGGGGTGGCGCTCTTCCTCAAGAGCCTGCTCCAACAGCAGAAGATCGATTCGGAAGGGTGGGCCGCGTTCTTTGGCGTGACCGGCATTTTGCTGCTGGCCACCGGCCTGCACACCACCCTCACCTGGCCCTTTGGGGGCGGCGGCTTCGAGTACGCCAACGTGGCGTTCGGGCAGCCGGCCGCGGCCTTTGGCGCCCTGCTGTCCGTGGCCGCCATCTTCTTGTGGCGCCACCGGTCGCTGAGCGGGGAAGGGGGACAGCAGGTGGCGTTCTCTGCCCTGAAGCCGGTCAGCATCTTCGTCGGAGCCCTCGGACTCGGGATGGCGGTGCTGGCTCTCTCGTTCGTGCGCTACCAGTTGGGCGCCGCGCCCCCGACGGAGCCGATCAGTGGCAACTTTGGGCACCTGCCCGTGCTGGAAGCCCTATTCCTCGGGTTCCTGTGGGGCGTGGTGGCCCTCGGATGCATCCTCTTCGCCCTCGGCCTGTGGACCGACCGTCCCGCGCTGGTGCGCTGGGCCGGCCGGGCCTGGCTGGTCGGCGGGATCCTCTTCCTGCTGTTCGGCGCGCTGAACTACTACACCCACCTGGGGATGTACTACAACGAAGCCCACGGGACGTCGATCAAGTGGTAGGTCAGTAGACCATCCCCATGGCTTGGCGGACCTCGGTCAGGGTTTGGACCGCCACCTCGGAGGCGCGTTCGTTTCCGCGGCGCAGCACTCCGAGGAGGTAGTCCTCATCCGCCATCAGTTCGGCCCGCCGAGCCCGGATCGGGGCCAGCAGCTCGTTGATGGCGTCGGTCACCAGGGCCTTCAGCGCCCCGCCGCCGCCGTCACCGATCTGCGCGGCCAACTCTTCCGGCTCCTGCCCGGTGGCCATTGACGCCATCAGCAGCAGGTTGGAGACCTCGGGTCGGCCCTCCGGATCGTAGGTGATGTGCCGGTCCGCATCCGTTTTGGCTTTCTTCAGGATCTTCGCGGTTTCGTCGGCCGTCATGGCCAGTTCGATCGTGTTGCCCCGCGATTTGGACATCTTGTTGCCGTCGGTGCCCAGGATGTAGGGCGCCTTGGACAGCAGCGCTTCGGGCCGGCGGAAGACCGGCTGCTCCGGGTTGGCCCGGCCGTAGCGGCGGTCGAACCGGCTGGCGATCACGCGGGCCTGTTCGAGGTGGGGGAGCTGATCCTGGCCCACCGGCACCAGGTTGGCCCGGCAGAAGAGGATGTCGGCGGCCTGGTGGACCGGGTAGGTTAGCAGCAGGCCCGACATGGCGCGCCCGCCGGAGGCTTCCAACTCGGACTTCACGGTCGGGTTGCGGTGCAGCTCCGACTCGGTGACCAGGGAGAGGAACGGCAGCATCAGCTGGTTCAGCTCGGGAATCTGCGAGTGCGCGAAGATGGTGGTCTGGTCCGGGTCCAACCCGGCGGCCAGGTAGTCGGCCAGCAGGCCAATTACCCGCTCGCGAATCGGTCCAACCGCGTCGCGGTCCGTGATCACCTGATAGTCAGCCACCAGGATCCAGGTCTCCACCCCGCGTTGCTGGAGCGCCACCCGGCCCTGCAGGGTGCCGAAATAGTGGCCGAGGTGGAGGCGGCCGGTCGGTCGATCGCCGGTGAGTACTCGGAATTGGCTGGGATCTTCGTCAATTGCCCGTTCAATTTCAGCGGACCGCTCCAGGGCCCGCTTCAGGGTCGCCTCGTTCGAATTGTTAGTAGTCACCCAAAGAGTCTAGCGCAGTTCAACTGCCGGTCGCCGGGGCCGAGAAATACAGCTGCAGCGACTGCGGCTCCATCTGCACCTGCTGGCCCGGGGTGAACTGTTCGCCCTGGTCCAGGGCGGTCTCAACCGAGGTGATGCCGCCGGTCTTGGGCCGGGGCCAGGACGAGTCGACCACCAGCACCCAGGGGGAGCCGTGCGAGTCGGGCAGGGTCACCTCGGCCGTATCCAAGGTGGCGTTGAAGACGGCCAGCAGGTCCACGTCCCCGTGGCGGTACCCCGACCGGCGCATCTGGAAGGTGCGGTTGTTCTCCCAGTCGGCGCCGTCAGGCACGGTGCCGTCAGCTCGGAACCAGGAGACGTCCGGCATCGTGTCCCCGTCCGGGGCCTGGCCGGTCAGGAAGGTGTTGGGCCGCAGCACCGGGTGTCGCCGCCGCAGTGCCAGCAGATAGCGGGAGGTCTGCAGCAGGTGCTGCTGAGACTTCGTCAGATCCCAGTTGATCCAGGAAATCGGCGAATCCTGACAGTAGGCGTTGTTGTTGCCGAACTGGGTCCGGGCGAACTCGTCCCCGGCCACAATCATCGGGGTGCCAGCCGAGATCATCACCGTGGCCAGCAGGTTCCGGATCGAGCGCTCGCGGGCAAAGACGATGTCCTCCACCACGCCGGAAGAGTCCGCCATGTCGACGTCCATCTCGGTGGCATAGCTGATCCCCTCCACGCCGTGGTTCCACGACAGGTTGTTGGAGGAACCGTCCTGGTTGTTCTCCAGGTTCGCCATGTTGTGCTTGTGCTCGTACGCGGTCAGATCAGCCAGCGTGAACCCGTCGTGGGCGGAGACGAAGTTGATCGATGCGCGCGGACCGCGCTGCGGGCCCGGGGGCCGCCCAAACAGGTCGGATGAGCCGGACAGGCGCGTGGCCAGATCGGAGGAGCCGTGGCCGCCCCGCCCGGCCAGGATGTTCTTGAAATCGACTAGCCAGAAAGTGCGAAGCGAGTCCCGGTAACGGTCGTTCCACTCGGAAAACGGAATCGGGAAGTTGCCCGTCTGCCACCCGCCCAGACCGATGTCCCAGGGTTCGGCAATCAGTTTGGCTTCGCGCAGGACCGGGTCGGCTGCCATCGCCACAAACAGCGGGTGGTAGGGGGTGTAGCCGTTGTCGAGGCGGCCGAGGGTGGTCGCCAAGTCGAACCGGAACCCGTCAATTCCCATTTCCCGCACCCAGTAGCGGAGCGAATCCAGGGTCATCTGCACCACGCGCGGATTGGAAAAGTTCAGGGTGTTGCCGGTGCCGGTCTCGTCGATTGAGTGGCGGGGGTGATCGTTCGTGTAGCGGTAGTAGGTGAGCGAATCGAGGCCGCGCCAACAGACCGTGGGCCCGGCGTCGCCGCCCTCGCAGGTGTGGTTGTACACCACGTCCAGCAGGACCTCGATCCCCGCCTGGTGCAGGATCGAGACCATCCCGCGGAACTCGTCGATCACGGCCTGCGGGCCGCGCTGGCGGGCCGAGGCGGTGGCATATGACGGCTCCGGGGCAAAGAAGGACAGGGTTGAGTAGCCCCAGTAGTTGGTCAGGCCGCGGTCGGTCAGGAACGGCTCATCCATTTTGGCGTGCACCGGCAGCAGTTCCACCGTGGTGATCCCCAGGTCCTTCAGGTACTGGACCACCTTCGGGTGGGCCAACCCGGCGTAGGTTCCCTGCAGGTCCTCGGGCAGATCCGGGAAGTTTCGGGTGAAACCCTTCACGTGGGTTTCGTAGATGACGGTTTCATCCCAGCTGATTCGCGGGCCCGGGACCACCTCAAAGTGGTTCCCGACCACCACCGAGCGGGGGGCGTGCCGGGCTGAGTTCAAGGGCGAGGGGGCTAGCGGGTAGGCGGCCGGATACAGCTCGTGATCCACCTGGTGTGCGTGCAGGGCAGGAGACAGGTCCGGCTCGCCCGCCAGCCCGCGCCCGTACGGGTCCAGCAGCAGCTTGGCCGGGTTGTGGTAGAGCCCGTTGTCCGGGTCCCAGGGGCCGAACACCCGGAAGCCGTACGCGGTGCCCTCGAATAGGCCGTCGATCGAGCCGTGCCAGATGCCCTCGACCGGTCCGCGCAGACGCCAGCGCCGCTCGCGTTCGCCTCGCCCGGTCCCTTCAAAGATGCAAAAGTCAACCCCGGTCGCGTGGGCGGCCACCACCGCAATGTCGAGCCCACCGCGGGCATTGGGGTAGACGCCCAGCCGGTGAGGATCGGGGTTGTCACGCGGCGCCAAATAGGGTGAGGGCCGCAGAACCGCTTGGCTGAGGCTATGCAACATGGGTGTTGTCATGGGCCTACTCCGCCTTTCTGGTTCAACTGTCGAGGACTGCATGAGCCATCAGAGACTACCCCAGGGCCAAATGGCCTACCAAGATAGTATCCGCTGTCCTCCCAGTTCGAGGCGGTTTGGCCGCTCGGAGGCGGACCTGAAAGTGGTGTTCGCCACCAGCCAACTCCGCCCGGATTGCCACCCGGAAAGGGCCGGTCAGCGGCGGATTTTTCCGACGCGAATGGCAACAAATAGCTGGAAGTGAGCAATTCCGCCCCGAACGCGCCTCGTCGACCCCTCGAAAGCGTGGCAAGCTAGGACTTATGAAAGTAGTGGTTTGCGTAAAACATGTTCCCGACGGGCAGGGGGAGCGTCGCCTCGAAGACGGGCGGATTGTCCGCGGTGAGGACGACACTCTCAACGAACTGGACGAGTACGCCATCGAGGCGGCCGTGTCGCTGGTAGAGGAGCAGGGCGGGGAAGTCATTGCCCTCACCATGGGGCCGGCCGACGCCGACGAAGCCATTTTGCGGGCCCTGCAGATGGGGGCCGACCGGGGCCTGCACATCACCGATGAGCAGCTGGCCGGACTAGACGCCCCCGGCACGGCCGGAGTGCTGGCCGCCGCGGTCCGCTCCCTCGGCGACGTCGACCTGGTGGTAGCCGGGATGGCCTCCCTCGACGGGATGACCTCGCTGGTGCCACCCGCGCTGGCCACCTACCTGGGCCTGCCCTACCTGGGACTCGCCTCCCAGCTCGAACTGGGGAACGGCCAATTGGAGGCACGCCGCGTGGTTGACGGGTGGGAGGAAACCCTCCGGGCCCCGCTGCCCGCGGTCGTGTCGGTGACCGACCAGGTGAACGAACCCCGCTATCCAAGCTTCAAAGCGCTGAAAGCGGCCCGAGCCAAGCCCCTGGACGAGGTGGGGTGGGACGACCTGGCCCATTTTGCCCCGGCCGGGGTGCGCCTCGCCTCCCACTCGGAGGTGCTGGAAGCCCGGCCCCAGGAGCGAACCGGCCCCCACGAGATCGTGGAAGACACCGGGGACGGCGGGATTCGCCTCGCCCAGTTCCTGCGCACGCATCTGAACTAAGGAAAGACAGTGGAAAAACCAATCATTGTGGCGGTTGAGCGCGAAGGTGAGCACGGCGGCCTGACCAAAGCTATGGAGCAGGTAATCGGGGCCGCTCACCAGCTGACCACCGGACCGGTCTGGGCCGTCTCCGCTGCCGCCGAACCGGACCTGGCCGACCTGGGTGCGGCCGGAGTCAGCGAAGTCTTCATTCGGGCCGGGGGAGCCGATCCGCGCCTGCCCGCTGCCACCGCCGAACTGGTGGCAGCAGTGATCGACGAGCGCGGACCCGTCGGGGCCGTGATCTTGCCGGGCACCTACTGGGGGAAGGAAACCTGCGGCCACCTGTCGGCGCTGATTGACGGGGCGGCGGCCGTGGATGTGGCCACCGTGGGCGAGGAGGACGGCCAGTTGGTCGCCTCCAAGAGCGTCCTCGGCGGCACCTGGGTGACCCGCTTCAAGTTGGAACGAGGCGTCCCGCTGGTGGCCCTGACCGGCTCGGCCACCTTCCCGCTCGGCGCCACCCCCACCATCTGCCAGCTGACAGCCCTCGCCGTCGCGGCTCGTCCCGAAGTGAGCGCGGTACAGGTGGTCTCAGCCCGGCGCCAGGAGGGAGACGCCTCCGCTCGCCTGGCCGAAGCCGACATTGTCGTGGTGGGCGGGCGCGGCGCCGAAGACAACTTTGAGCTGGTTCACGAGGTGGCCCAGCGACTCGGGGGAGCGGTGGGAGCCACCCGCGTGGCCTGCGACGAGGGTCTGGCCGACCGGGCACTTCAGGTGGGCCAAACCGGCATCACCATCGCCCCGCGCCTCTACCTGGGCCTCGGCGTCTCCGGCGCCATCCACCACACCTGCGGGATGCAGGGCTCCGAGGTGATCGTCGCCGTCTGTGATGACCCGGACGCCCCCATCTTCGAACTGGCCGACTTCGGGATCGTGGGAGACGTGAACGAGGTGGTCCCACAGCTATTGGCGACGCTCACCTGATGCTTACCTACCTGGATCACGCGGCCACCACCCCGATCTCCGACGCGGCGGAAAACGCCTGGCGGGAGGCGGTTGCCCAGCTGCGCGCCACCCCCGGCAACCCGTCGGCGCTCCACGCGGGGGGCCGAGCCGCCAAACGGCTGCTGGAGGATGCCCGTGAACGGGTGGCCCGCTCGCTCGGCGCCGACAAAAACGAGGTGCTGTTCACCTCCGGGGCCACCGAAAGTGACGCGCTCGGCGTGATGGGGGCGGCCCGCGGGGCCAGGCGTCTCGACCCGGCCCGGCGCCGGATCGTCGTCTCCGCCGTCGAACACGACGCGGTCGCCCAGCAGGAGGCGGGCGCCCAGCGCTGCGACTACGACTGGGAGGTGCTGCCGGTTCGACCCGACGGCGTCTCCACCTTCGCGGTGGCCGAACCCGAAACCGTGGCCGTCGCCTCCATGAGCCTGGTTTGCGCCGAAACCGGGGTGATCCAGCCGGTGCGCGAACTGGTGGATGAGATTTCCGGTCGAGCCTGGGTCCACACCGACGCCGCCCAGGCTATCGGCCAGATCCCCGTGTCCTACGCCGACCTGGGGGTGGACCTGCTGACCGTCGGAGGCCACAAGATTGGGGCGCCCGTCGGCGTCGGCGCCCTGGTCGCCTCGCGAGCCGTCACGATCGACACCGACCGGGCCGGAGGCGGGCAGGAACGAAAAATCCGCTCCGGGACCGTCGACGTGGCCGGAGCCTGCGCACTGGCGGCCGCCCTGGCCGACGCGGTCGAGTTTGTCTCCGCCCGCGCCCACCACTACGAGAAACTGCGCGAACACCTGCTGGCCGGGCTGCCCCCGGAGGTGCATGCCACCACCACGGCCCCCAGCTCGCCCGCGATCGTGCACCTGAGCCTGCCCACCGCGCACCCGGAAGTCCTGCTGCTCAAAATGGACGAGGCCGGGGTGATGGTCTCGGCCGGCTCCGCCTGCCACGCCGGCGTCACCCGGCCGAGCGAAGTGCTGCTGAGAATGGGGCGGAACGAACGCGAAGCCCTCGGGGTGCTGCGGGTTTCCTTCGGCCCCGAGAACACCAAAGCTGAAGTCCACCGGTTCCTGCGGGCCCTGCCGGAGGCGCTGGCGGCGGCGCAGAACCTAGATCGGAGAGACCAATGAGAGTACTGGCTGCCCTCTCGGGTGGGGTGGATTCCGCGGTGGCTGCCGCGCTGGCGGTGGAAGCCGGACACGACGTTACCGGCGTGCACATGGCCCTGTCGGCCGAGCCGGCGGCTTGCCGCGTGGGTTCGCGCGGGTGCTGCTCGGTTGAGGACTCCGCCGACGCGGCCCGGGCCGCCGAGATCATCGGGATCCCGTTCTACGTCTGGGACCTGGCCGAAGAGTTCGAGCAGACCGTGATCGAAGATTTCGTCCGCGAATACCGGGCCGGGCACACCCCGAACCCCTGCGTCCGCTGCAACGAGTTCGTCAAGTTCCGGGAGCTGGCTGAACGAGCCCAAGCGCTCGGGTTTGACGCCGTCTGCACCGGGCACTACGCCCGCCGGGTCGACGGCCCCGGCGGTCCCGAACTGCACCGGGGCTACGACGAGCTGAAAGACCAGTCCTACGTGCTGGCCATCATGGGCCGCGAAGAACTGTCCCGAGTGGTCCTGCCGCTGGGAGAGGCCCCCAACAAAGCTTGGGTTCGAGCCGAAGCGGAGCGGCGGGGACTCGGCGTGTCCAACAAGCCGGACAGCTACGACATTTGCTTCATCCCGGACGGGGACACCAGCGGCTTCCTGCGCTCCCACCTGGGGGAAGAGCCCGGGCAGATAGTTGACGTGGAGGGCAACGTCCTGGGCGAACACACCGGGTACTACCAGTTCACTGTCGGCCAGCGCAAAGGCCTGCGGATCGAACGCCCGGCGGACGACGGCAAGCCCCGGTACGTGTTGGAAACCCGCCCCGAAACGAACCAGGTGGTGGTGGGTGCGTCAACGCTGCTGAGCGTGGACACGATCTTTGGGATGGATCCCGTTTGGCTGGTCGACGACCTGACCGTCGACGAGGCGGCCACCGCCTCGTTCGGGTCCGCCCTGGGTGGGCGGGCCCTGGCTGACGTCGATCCGGCGGTCATTACCGTGCAGACGCGGGCCCACGGCACCCCGGCGGTGGTCACCGAGGTGTCGATGCAGCCCGACGGGCAGGTCCGGGTCCACCTGGCCGAGCCGGTGCGGGCCATCGCGGCCGGGCAGTCGCTGGTCCTTTACCGCGGGACCCAGGTGGTGGGGGAGGCGACCATCACCCGGGCTGTGCGCGAGGCGGCCCAGCCTATTTCGGCCTGAGAGGCCGGTCCGTGTAGAATAATCGCGGCTCCCCGGGGTAACCGGGAGCCTGGGCGCCGATGGCGGAATTGGTAGACGCGCTGGATTTAGGTTCCAGTGCCTGATGGCGTGGGGGTTCAAGTCCCCCTCGGCGCACCGTGATGATGGAGGAGCGGCTTGGGGCTGCCTGGATGTCGCTAGACGTGCAAATGAGTGAGGCGTTGGCTCCAGGAACCCACAGGTAGGCTTCCCCGAGGCCTTGGTAGAAGTAGTCAGTGGGCGACAGTTGTGTGAGTGTCCACTTGAGCGTCCGGTAGTCAGAGGGACGTCGTCAAGCAGCTGAATGACCTTGTGTGGAGCGGTGCTCGCCCGTGTGTAGAGAGGCCCGACTATAGCGGGGAATCCGAAGTGATAAACAAGACGGTTACCTGTTGACGCTACAAAAGTGCGTCACAGGCAGGTATTGCGTTGCTTTATAGCCACGCATTACACTCGTGGAGTCGGTAGGTCTGTCCTAGATATGAGGGGTGTATGAAGATGGATGGGTGTCTGATTTGGAACGTGGTCCTGACAGAGAGTTCAGTCCTCCACCTAGATCGCGGGAGTTGCGGTCCCGGGCAGTGCATGTCCAGGGTACTATTTGCGGAGGTGGACTCAAGCGAGCCGTGGGACCCTAGACTGCCACTGCATGGGGTAGTCACTAACCAGACTGAAGTTAGCGCGCAGTTTGGTTTTCGGATTGGCAGGCACAGCTAGATCCCTATGCCATAAAAGGTATATGCTGACGACGGGCAGTCGTCGGTACAATGTTGGCCCTCTTAGACCGTGATAGTTAGTTCAGCATTACGGCCTGAGAATGGGGGAATGTGGTGTCCCCAATCGACAAACGCATCTAGCTGACCCACCTGGTAGAGATTGACAGCGAAGTGTATGGACGCAGTTCCTGTAGTGTGAAAACCCGCGGATGAAGTTCATCGAGACTTTGCCACGTATTGAAGCCGATAGACAGAGGTAAGCCGACGTTGCAGACATCCGGTTCAAGCTCACGCAGTGAGAATTGTGGTGGCAGGTCGCTAATGCCGATACATGTTGCTACGTGATGTCGGGTATCGGGGAGTTTTATGTTGCGGTAATACTCTCTCCAAGTCGGTGGCGTGGAGCCGATTGAGTTTTGGCCGCAGGACGTCATCCGTGTCAACTGCGGATTAACTCTGGTATACGTCCGGAATGCCGTCCTGGTTCGCGTCGACCGCTTCTAGCTCGCTGATCTTGCGGTAGCGACGATTCCGGGCAATCAACACCACCGAGGCCAGCAGAGCGGCCAGGACCGACGCGGTCAAAATGGCTACCTTGGCGTGACTGTGCTCCGGGCTGCCAGGCTCGAAGGAAAGCTCGGCCACCAAAAGCGAAACGGTGAAGCCGATCCCCGCCAGCAGGCCGATCCCACCCAGGTCAATCCACTTCAGTGAAGGATCGAGCTTGATCCGGGCCACCTTACTCATCAGCCAGGTGGTGGCGACAATGCCGATCGGCTTGCCCGCCACCAGGGCCACGATGATGGCAAGGGTGAGCGGGTCTGCCATAGCTGAGCCAAAGCCGTCGCCCAGGGAGACTCCGGCGGAGAGGAAGGCGAAGACCGGGACCGCAAAGCCCGCTGAGAGCGGCCGGAACCGATGCTCGAACTGCTCAGCCAGGCCCGGGCCGTCATCGGGATCAGACGAGCGGTGCAGAACCGGAATGGTGAAACCGAGGATCACCCCGGCGATGGTGGCGTGGATGCCAGAGGCGTGCATGAACGCCCACGCAACCGCACCGATCGGCAGCAGGATCAGCCAAGCGGCCAGGGCATGCGTCCGGAAGAACCGACGGGACAACTGGGCAATCAGGCCGTAGATGACGATGGTGACCAGAGCCAGCAGGAGCGGCACCAGGTTGATTGTCTCCGTGTAGAAGATGGCGATGATGGTGATTGCGATCAGGTCATCGACCACGGCCAGGGTCAACAGGAAGATCCGGAGCGAACTGGGCAGGTGAGAACCGATGATCGCCAGAACGGCAACAGCGAAGGCAATGTCGGTCGCGGTCGGGATGGCCCACCCGGCGGCCAGGTCGCTGCCGGGGCCAACCATGGTCAGGTAAATGAGGGCGGGGACGGCTACGCCGCCCGCTGCGGCCGCGATCGGGATGATGGCGGTGCGGATTTGGCGCAGGTCCCCGGTCACGAACTCCCGCTTGAGCTCCAAGCCCACCAGGAAGAAGAACACCGCCAGAAGGCCGTCGGCAGCCCAGCCACCCAGGCTCAGGTTCAGATGCCAAGGCTCGTATCCGATGCGGTAGTCACGAAGGGAAAAGTAGGTGTCGGCCCAGGGGGAGTTGGCCCAGATAATCGCCAGGGCCGCCATCCCGACCAGGAGCAGTCCGCCGACCGATTCCTTCCGGAGGATTTCGCCGATCCGAAGGGCCTCCGGGTAGGTGCCCCGAGGCGGAATCGTGAGCTTTCGACGGGGTGGGGTAGGCGTCATCATGAGGGACCCTCCAGTTCCTGGGATGGAAAAAGTATTGTCGACCAGACTTCCCGACGCGCCTCTGCCATCCTACCTGCCGGTGCCGACCTGTGACTGTGAGCTGTAACGCCACCCGGGTCGATGGCAGAAGGTGGGCAGCGGCTGGGGTGGTGAGGGCATAAAGGAATATGGGTACATTCAGCCCCCGAGAAGCGGTGGTTGGTGCCATCCCATGCGAACAACTAGTTATTTTGCATGATGATTGATGGGTTCGGCAGGCGGAGGTAGTGGAGGCATTAGTGTCAACGTCAGTCGTGTGCCCGAGAAGGGTCAGTTGTCGATGAGGATTTTCGTGGACGAAGAGCAACACCGCACCGGGCGTCTGTTGGTTGGAAGTGACGTGGTGGGGGAGCTGGAGTGAGCAAACCGGTTGGAATGGAGCCACCTCACTGTAGGGAATGCCTAGACTGCGGGACCGGTTCTCATTTATATATGTGGAGCATTGCGTCGTCAACCTAGAGCAGAACGCACTCACGTTTTCTGATCAGCACGGGGTGGTGCACATCCCGGTCACAGCATTGGCTGTGATTCTGTTTGGACCACGAACTTCGGTCACCCACATGGCGATGGCGCTGATAGGCGAGAGTGGAGGCACCGGCATTTGGACGGGAGAAAACTCAGTTCGCCTTTATGCCAGCGGTCGTAGTCTGTCTCGGTCAAACCGATTGTTGCGGGCACAAGCAGAGAGAGTATCGAATAACCGAAAACGGCTTGCTGTTGTAAGAGCTATGTACGCGATGCGATTTTTGGGTGAAGACGTTAGCCAGTTGACCATGCAGCAGCTTCGTGGACGTGAAGGTGCTCGAGTTCGACGAGTTTATCGAGACATGGCCGCGAAGTACGGAGTCGAATGGCAGAGAAGAGAGTATTCTCCCGAGGCCTTTGATGCGAGCGACCTGATCAATCAGGCGTTGTCTTCGGCAAACGCAGCCCTTTATGGGGTGGTCCACAGTGCCATTGTGGGACTTGGGATGTCCCCGGGACTGGGGTTTGTTCATGAGGGGCATGAGTTGAGTTTTGTCCACGACGTGGCGGACCTATACAAGGAGGAGATCTCAGTTCCCGCGGCTTTCGAGGTGGTTGGTCTTGGGATGGACGATGTCACCTCCGTGGCAAGGCGAGCAGTGCGGGATCGGGTAATGGAGGAACGCCTGCTGCAAAGGACCGCCGGGGATCTGCAGGATCTTTGGAAGTTGAGGAGGACGAGATGCAGGGTGCCGACGTAATCAGCCTCTGGGATTTTCGGGATGGGACTGTGGCCGGCGGAACCAACTACGAAGGTAGATGACCGTGCTGGTGCTAGTCACTATTGGTTGCCCGGCCAGCCTAAGAGGAGCCATCAGTAGGCGACTTGTCGAGATCAGTACTGGCGTTTACGTCGATAGGCTCACTGAACGAGTTCGGCAGGAACTGTGCAGTCGGGTCTGTGAAAACGCTGGCGCTGGCGGGCAAGTACTGATGATACCTCCTGCTTAGAATGAGCATGGGTACGCGATTGTGACCCATAACTACAACTGGATGGAGCGAGACTTTGATGGTCTCGTGTTCATGCAGCGCACTCCCACCAATGATTGCCGGGATACGAGGAAAGGCCCCTGGTCCAACGCGAGAAGGTATCGGAGTGGTCGGTAGGTGTCGTCGGGCATCCGCTGAGACGAAACTGGATGAAAACTGTTGGAACTCTTGTTCAAGTTGGCGGTATAATGAAGCATTGTAAGTGTGTTCCCCGCGTAAGCGGGGGTGACCCCATCAACGTCCACATCAAGTGACTGTTCCACTAGTGTTCCCCGCGTAAGCGGGGATGAACCGGGTCGCCGAAAGAAGGATTACGGGCGTGCATGTGTTCCCCGCGTACGCGGGGATGGTCTTTCAGAAGTGGTGAAGTGGAACGCTTTGGCTAGGTGTTCCCGTGCGAGCAGGAATAATCCGCCGCCCGCACACAAAACCTTCTCCCAACACTGAGGGCCGCCGCCAGGCAGCGTATCGCGCACGCTAAGCTCACTATTGGTCCTGCCGCTCAAACTGTCCACCGCCTCACTGGGCAGCCAATACCATGCCATATCGTCTACTCGTGGAAACGGGGCGGGAAAATCATCCAAATCGGATAGCCAAGCCGTTATTTGATCCAAGACGCCTTGGACCTGCACCACGCCATCAAAACCACCATCGCACGGACGGAGCATGATAGGGTCGCCACAGGCCACCAGCGTGAGATAGGACCCCAATGCAGCGGACCATCCCCACAGTGATAGCAGCACTCCTCACAATCACAGCGCTCGCTGGATGCTCAAAGGGTCCGGACGGACCCAAAGAGGAGTCCATTGCGTGCCAGACTGCTCTCCACCCAAGAGACTCTGATACTGCTCAAGATTGGTACGACGCGGCCCTCGCACTGCAAAAGGTAGACCCAGACTCAGACATCGCCGCCTATCTGATCACCGCTGCCGCCGGGATGGATACCACGGACCCGGGCAGTGCGGCTATGTTCCTGGAGCTCGCTGCCCAAGAATGCAAGGCCAAGGGGTACAGGTAGCTACTGGTTACGGGGTGAGCTGATGACCTTGGACACTTCCACCCGGCGCCAAAGCATCCCCGCAACTGGGCCCAGATACGAGCCCAAATCTGACGGTGTGCAGCAGGCAGATCTTCAGCCGCAGACCACGCCCTCGGCCGCGACCGAGGGTCTACACCGACCACAGCACCCCTTTGGATGACCGTATGCCCACCGACATCTGATGGTTATCCCACGAACGCCGCGACATTGAGACCAGCCGAAACAAGACTGAAGCCAACCGCGCCCGCTCCAAACTAAGAAAACACTCACAAATGTTGCCTGCGCAGGCGGGGATGATCCTGGATCGCTGTGGCAAGTCTAGCTGCGAGGGTCCGTGAGGTCTCAAGCGAAAGAGATCGTACGCAACGCTGAGAATCTTGGCTACGGGAGATGATGGTCAGTACTTCCGGATTGCGGCTCAGGTTGTTGAACCGCGGAGATCACTGGGGAGTGGAAAAGTGCTCGACGATGTCCTACCCGTGCGGAGGGTGCCGACCGTCACGGCTGTGGAGCAATCAAGGAACTCCATCACGGAGGTGGAGGCGAGTCATCCATATTGGCGACCGGTTGGATTCGTCTGAATGTGGGGGGCGGTTACCCTGTTGCGGGTTGCCCGTGAATGGAGGCGGTCCTCGTTGACAGTGCTTGCGAGGCATTTGGACCGGTGGTGGGAAGACAACACGTTGATACCGGCGCTGCGTGAGTCATTAGGTCACAAGGGTGGACGCTCAGGGTGGTCCGGTGCGCCTGTCCGAGAACCCGGAGCACGCGTACGCGTGGGACGTGGACTCCGAAACGATCAATTCTCCGCAAGCGAAGATTGACGCGTGGCGGAAAGCTAACCCGGACCCGCCGCCCGGAACATCACTTCGGATCGTTTTCCAACCAACGATCAGATCCGAGGACCGCTAGTCGTCCAACGCCCAGAGTTCGGGGCAGGTGGAGCCGATGGCCGCGGTCACGAAAAACGCGGAATTGTGGGCACTCTCCTCGCTGGGGTCCTCGACAACCATGGCGTGGATCATTTGGTCGCGCCCGCCCTGGCCGGGGGTGAGCTCGCAAATATCGGCGAACAGTTTTACGGCCTCACCGACTGTGGCGCCGCCTAGGGCCGGGTCGGAGTCGAGCATGATTTGGGCGATGCCCTCGCGGGCTTCCTGGCTCAGGCCTGCACCAACCCAGTCGCCGAGGGTCCCGCCGATGGACGGGTCGGTCACGTCCATGCAGTCATGGCCAGCGGCGCAGTAGGCATCAGTCGCTTCCTGCCACGCTACGAACGCGTCCACGGCGGCCTTGTCGGTCCAAATCTGGATTTGCATCTCGTCGAGGGTGGGCTCAGTTTCCACCGGGGACGGTGACGGTGATGGGGTCGGGGAGGTTTCCGGCGTTGCAGTGGCCGGTTCGCCACCCCCACAACCAGCCAAACCAGCCGCTAGTAGTAAAGCGGCCGCTGCGCCAACCAAAAACCGTCTCATCTGATACTCCTAACTCTCTCAGTAATCTTTGCTGTCGACTTTACCTAGAGGGGAGTATGCGTCGCTGACGAATCAGTCGTAGTCGAACTGCAAATGTCCGCGTTGCAGTTTTTGATTGAGGCGCAGAAGGCCTCGAAGGCCAATGAACAAATAGAGGCGGCGGGCAAACGCGCTTCGCAAGACACCACCTCCGGCATGGGCTGGATGCGCCAGTCGCTGCGGGCGAATGTGTCCGATCGGCAAGCGGTCAGCTCCCCCCTGCTGAAAGTCAGGGCCGCCCAAGCAGCGTTTGGCACCGACGTCGTTGTTACCGACGGCAACTACAACCGTTGGCAGCAGGCCTCTCGCATGGCAATCTTTTCACTATATAGGTGGTGCCCGTGGGGCGAGCTTGCATATAGGCCGGCCGGACGCGTCGGTGGCGAAGTCCCAGGTGTTCACCGAGTAAGAGGGGATGATGCCTCGACCATGTTAACCATGCCGGAGTCGCACCATGCTCTCTGCGCAGGCACGGATGATCCGGGCCGCTCGGTAATCGTCGAGGGCAGCGCGTTGTCACGCGAACCTTTGGCTGGTTGACCCGAAGTACTCGTTTGCGAACTTGGAGGCGCGCTCGTTGGAGGTAGGTGCTTCCGGTGCAAGAATGCGCCTAACCTCGTGCGACATGCGGGCACGGGGAAGCCCACCAGTCGAATCGATTGGTGGGCATGAGAAAACCCCGCACCATTTGGGTACGGGGTTGTCAGAAGGTGAAGGTCAGGCTTTCAGCTCAGCCTGCGCCTCAGCCAGATAATCGTAGTCCTCGAGGTCACCGTAGCGATCAGGATGGGTGACGACATAGAACCGCTCCATCAGATCGTCGGGGACGACGACCTTATGGTCAACAATTGCGCTGACCGCAGTCGCCATATTCGGGCCATCGTGTATGGCCAACTCCTCGAGGAGGCTCACGTCATAGGCTGCCACAGGTCCGAGTTCACGCAAAAGATCCGTGAGAGCGAGCGTAATCGCGTTCAACTCTGCAATGCCCTCGTCGTACGTAAACTTATACATACGACAATGCTAACACCCGACTGCTAGCTTGGGTACACACTCGTGGTATAGGTGCCGACCCCCTGTGCTAACCGCGCATGCTTAACGAGCCTGGCTCCGCCAGGGTGGACGGCGTACTAAGCTGCTCTCTTTATTAGTCGGCCAGTCCCTCAGGCAGCACTAGACCGTGCTCCTGGGCGGTTTCTCGGCAGAACAAAGCGGCATCACCCCAGGCTTCCGCCGCTATCATCCCGTCGATGTACTCTAGGTCGAGGCTGGTTGCTACGGAAGCCACCGCACTCCGCAGCTGCTCAACTAATTCTCTGCTGGCCGTTGTCTTCATCGCTCGATGATACAAGCACCTGTGAAATATTGGAAGGCTATAAGGGCCCTGTACGGTTTTGATATGTAGTGATCAGCCGCCCCAGTACATGCCTTAGTTCCCTACTTGCGCTGGATGATCTCACACTTTGGGTGGCGAGTTCGGCTGTCAAAATCCCGATGGCCAGGCAGCGTGGAGTACCTTCTCCGCAGAAATATCCATGTTTCTCATTCACCTTCAAGATCAGCTAGTTCCCGCTGCCCACGACAAACTTGGGGCAAAGGTGAGCGGCAAACTACTCAGCTGCCTTGCGTTTGCCCACTGCCTCAGGGCCCTCATGTCGAGGCTCTGCTTGTTGATGCCAAAGTCGATGACGTTGAACCGTTCCCAGCTCATGATTGCACCGCGAGGGCCTATGCGTGGCGCCCGCGAACTAGGGGACGATCCCTCGGTCTGTCATGCATGAGCTAGCGTCAAGAGTTTTTGCCACACCTGCGGGGAGTGTTGCCCTGGGGTGGATAGTCGTTTAGCGGGAGGGCCTATAGGTGAGAGAGGCGCGCCGAGGCGACGGCTGCCTCGTCGATCTGTCACTTCAACCTGCGCTCAGGCTGTTTCTAGCTAGAATTAACCCATTGACCCGATGGCAGGAGGCTCCATGGACGCCAAATCGCCCGAAGAATTGGCGGCGGACCCAAGCACGCCAGCGCGCGTTTTGTACGAACTCGCGATCTCTGATCCGCAGCTGCGCCCCCAGATCGCGGCCCATCCGAACGCATATCAAGGGCTGCTGGATTGGCTCGGCACCTTAGGCGACCCAGCAGTGGACGCTGCGCTGGCTGAGCCTGCGACAGGAGACGATGTTGAGGAGAGCCAAACCACGGACTCTGCGGAGACTCTTTCAGCAGCCCCGGCACCGGTGCGCCAGTCGGTCATGCCCAATGGGCCTCGAGCCGTTCCAGCAGTTCAGGTCTCGCCGCCGGTGGCGCCCGCTCCTAGTCCAATGGAAGAGCCTGAGAGCCACAGCGGGCGAACTCTGATTATCATTCTGCTGAGTTTGCTGGCACTGGCCGCTGTCGCAGCCATCGTGCTGTTGTTCTTGAACCTGGGCCGCTCCGAGGAGACCCTCACCAGTGGGGCACCTGTTGCCACGCCCGCACCGAGTGAGACAACCACTCCCTCGGCCACCCCCACCCCCTCGCCAACTGAGACTCCCACTCCAACACCCAGTCCAACGGCGATCAAGTACCCGGCTCCGGCCAATGCGGTTGCTTCCGACTGGTTTATTTCCCCTTCGGGGAACATCGCGTGTCGACTGGGGGACGACTCGGCCACCTGTACCATCTACGAGAATGACTACCAGGCTGTTGGGTTGGCTAACTGTGGAGCAGCCCCAACCACAATTAGCATCACCGAGACTGGTGCCGGTTTGGCCTGTAGCACTCCCTCGGTGGCGCCCGACGGCAGTCAGGGAGTGTTGCAGTACAACACGTCTGCAGCTCGGGGCAATGTGGCGTGCACGTCCACCGACATGGGGATGATGTGCTGGAATCAGGTCACGGGTGACTCGTTCGCATTGGCTCGGAGTGGGTGGACCAGTCGTACGAGCGGTCCCATCTCCCCGGACGACTTCGGTTGGTGACTTCGGGTTTATTTATTTACAGAATCACTGTAATAATAGAGGGATGCCGGAACTCGGCTCCAATCCGATGCAGAAGAGGAACTCCCGATGAGTGAACAAGAACTGAACCTATCCGAGAAGCCCAAGACCGGTGGGTGCGCCTGCGGTGGACATGACACCGTTGACTTGCCACTGCTGGATGTACAGCTGATCCCCCATGAGATCCGCCACGCGACCATCTTTGGTGCTTTGGCGGGGATCCGTCCCGGACGCGGGCTGATCATTCAGGCTACCCACAACCCGGTTCCGCTCCTCCGCCAGCTCGAAGAGATACAGCCCGGGGTGTACGCAGTTGAATACCTGCAGGAGGGTCCGGAGATCTGGCAGATCAAGTTCACGCTGAACTAACTGATCGCTGTCAAGCCGGGCGGGTTCCCCACAAAGGGGGCCCGCCCGGCTTTTCGTTGGTGGCGTAACTGGGGGAGTGAAAGACATGTGTTTGGTGGAGGGAGGCGGCCCCCCGACGACTTTCGGCGCAATTGGGCCGTGTTTGATACCCGTTCCCGTTGGTGATGGTGACACCTCTGTTGGTTGGGCAAAGCTAGTGGGGTGGAAAACCGTCCGGCAGTTCTGCGCGGGGGAGCGAACGGGGCTAGGCTCACCTTGCCAAGGAAATTTGGCAGCTGAAAGACAACATAAGCGGACGGTGTTGGAAGCTAGGAAGCACTGGTCCAGGCTTTGAAGACTCTGCGAACCTCTGGAGTTCGTTGGGGTATGGCCTGGGGGAGAAAGCAAGTCCGTGCAGTTGAGCCGGCTGCCCCCTAATTGGAGATAGGAAGATTTACATATGACCACAATCGGTTTCATTGGTGCTGGCAACATTGGTTCGCAGGTTGCTCGTCAGGCGGTCAAGCATGGTTACGATGTCGTGTTGAGTAACTCGCGGGGGCCTGAGACGCTTGCCGACTTGGTCGCCGAGTTGGGCGATCATGCGCGGGCGGCCACCACTGCTGAAGCAGCGGAAGCGGGAGATCTGGTAGTGGTAAGCGTGCCTTACGGTGCCATTGAGGCAGTGCCTGCGGCGCCCCTAGCCGGCAAAGTCATTGTCGATACGACCAACTACTTCCCTCCTCGTGACGGAAATATTGCCGAGCTTGACGACCAGCGGGAGTCAGAAGCCGGGCGGGTCCAGCGCCACTTTGCGGACTCTAGAGTGGTGAAGACATTTAACCGCATTCTTGCGGCCGAGATCACCAGCACTGCCCGTGACCAGGGAGCGGCTGACCGTCGCGCATTGACTATCTTTGGCGACGACGCGGGGGCAAAGCAGCTGGTAACCGAGTTCGTTGACTCGATTGGCTTCGACGTTGTTGATGGGGGATCGCTTGACGATAGTCGGAGCGTGCAGCCTAACTCCCAGGGGTAAGCGTGATTGCACGGAGGCGTCTAGGGACGCGGATGAGCATCTCTTGAAGTGAATGCGCAAGACTCCTGGAGCCGTCTGGCCCGACTAAATGATTTGTTGGGCGAGGCGGCTTCGCGCTGTTGCAAGTAGGTTTGGACGGTCGATGGTGATCTGGGAGTGACAGCAATCTGCAAGTACGCGAACGGAGTAAATATGGAGAGGTTCTATAGCTCTAGATTCGTGCGAGTGGTAGCGGTGCAGATGGAGACAGACGGAGCACCATATGCGGATAATGTGCTAACTCAGTGAAAGCCGTGTAGAGCTGGAGACTGCGAGACTAGTGGGTGGCCGAGGTGTAGGGGAGTTGCGCCCTGTGCCGTGAAGCAACGGCAAAACACCAGATGGGGCGAGCTATAGGCACTCAAGTCTGATAGTTCTGCCTCTCCCCTAGCACCTTTGAAGGGCCGAAATAGGGGTTGGGCTATAGCTGAAGGGGAGTTGGTGCCGGTCTCGACGGAAGAAGCAATCGCATGCATTTGTGGCCAACAACCGGTCTGGATAGATGATGGAACTTGGATTGGGTCCGACTTGGTGAGAGTTGCTGGAATCCATTGTGTCCAAAGTTGATGCAAGTTTTTGACTACGACTTCGCTATACTCAAGATACGTAAACCTTGGGCGTGGCTATAGCTGGGAATCAGTCACCTTTCCCCTTGCTAGACTGGTCGACCTTTTTCGCGAGCGGCACCTCCGGCTGGGAGTCAGTCACCTTTCCCCTTGCTAGACTGGCACTCTCCCCAAACACGCGACACTCCCCGCTGGGAGTCAGTCACCTTTCCCCTTGCTAGACTGGCCAGGCGCAAGAGTCCCGTCGGCCTCGGGCTGGGAATCAGTCACCCTTCCCCTTGCTAGACTGGACGAGCGTCGCGTTGAAGTTGTGCCCGTGCTGGGAATCAGTCACCCTTCCCCTTGCTAGACTGGGCACGAGGAGCAGACCGCCTCGTCCTCGGCTGGGAATCAGTCACCCTTCCCCTTGCTAGACTGGGTCCCAAACTCTGCCTCTTCAAACCCGAGCTGGGAATCAGTCACCCTTCCCCTTGCTAGACTGGAAACCGGCCAAACTGAAACTGACAGGAGGCTGGGAATCAGTCACCCTTCCCCTTGCTAGACTGGAAACTGAACTCAATCAAAGGGGACGTGGGCTGGGAATCAGTCACCCTTCCCCTTGCTAGACTGGCGCGGTTCGATGGGGCGACGTTCGTAAAGCTGGGAATCAGTCACCCTTCCCCTTGCTAGACTGGGATATTAAAAAGACAGTCCGCGACGACTGCTGGGAATCAGTCACCCTTCCCCTTGCTAGACTGGGGTGCGGCTTCGTCTTAGACACGGCGACGCTGGGAATCAGTCACCCTTCCCCTTGCTAGACTGGCATCGAACGCGGACTCGACCCAAACGACGCTGGGAATCAGTCACCCTTCCCCTTGCTAGACTGGTCAGTGTCATCGGACCCCAAATCGACG